>ERZ860508.1702-NODE-1702-length-10974-cov-4.866838_pt1 | contig 10974 bp, 9 predicted proteins | sample MGYA00509976_ERZ860508 | MGnify/ENA primary metagenome ERZ860508 (study PRJEB30046, sample SAMN00715242) | human gut metagenome | study: EMG produced TPA metagenomics assembly of the A metagenome-wide association study of gut microbiota in type 2...
GGGATTCTGTTTTTTGGGCAAATGACCGGCAGAGATTATTGATCATGCCTTTTGATATGTTTATTTTTCCATCTGTCAGATCAGACAAAAACCTGCGGCTTTTATCAATTGATGTACAGCAGTCATTATTCAGCAGAAACAGGAAAGCACGTAAATTTCCTCCATAGTTAACGTCATCAATGACTCCCTGTGGAAATGGTGCATGGATCCGTTCACCTGTTTTGGAATTATAGTACACATCGGCATGATACTCGGTCACATGCACTTCTACGCTGATGTCGATTTTCTGCTTTGTAATGGTTTTCGATGTTTTCTTAAAGTCAGGGTCATGGAGTACTTCTTCGGGTGCCGGAAGATAGATTTCCCTTGTCGGGGTGAGTTTCTTTCTGCAGTGCCCCCTGTGTCCTGGCTGTCCACCGGGTTTCCTTCCTGTTTTTTCGCGGCTGTTGGATATTTTTTTGCGGGCGATAGATTTTGAAGACGGGATGGATGAGTTTTCATAGTTCCGGTTAATCTGTGCCGTCAGTTTCTGTACTTTTTGTTTTTCATCATCAAGCTCTGTCTTTACTTTGCAAAGTTCCCGTCTCTGGGAAGTTACTTTTTCAAGGGCGATGTCGCGCTGTTTTTCTGCACGGATGGCCCTTTTTTCCATCATATCCGCCTTTTTTACTGCTTCGGCGACCATACGGTCGCATTCTTTTTGCAGCTGTTCAAAAATCTCAAACCATTGATTCCGAATCGTAATGGCATGGCTGTGTTCTTTTGCTACAGCTGCTTCCAGTTTTGCAATTCTGCGTTCCAGGGCACGCACCTGTGTAAGGTGCTGTTTTTCCATTCGGATATATTTTTCTCCCGATTGAAAGGCTGCAAGTTCTTCCTGTGCTGCTTTCAGCCTGTATTGAAGTACTGTAATGGTTTCAAAAGAATTCCCCATCCCCATGCCGCGTCCTTTCCTTAAATGTTTGTCAGATCATCAATGATTTTTTCTAATTCTGCATTATGTTCCTCAAGGGATTTGATCAATGAGGACTGGGTTTCGATGACCCTGTGCTGTAGTCCGTTTGTATGCTCAAGACTGCCTATAAGTTCTTCATATGCTTTGAGTTTGCTTTTATCATCTGCGTTCATTTGTGCCTCCTTAAGTATAGGATAAGTATAGCAGAAACAGGGACGAATGGGAAATCGGACGAATTACGGGACTGGCAGAATGACGGTGGATAACCGGCAGAAAAATGAAAGAAGCAGGAGTGGAAATCCGTATTCCAGCCATGTAAAAGCAGGAAAACATGCAGGTACTGTTTATAATTTCAAAAGAAAAAGCAGGATTCGGAAGTCGTTAACGAGACTTCCCATCCTGCTTGAGTTTATCCACAAATATATTTTTTTAAATTTCGTCAGTTTTTACAATGGTCTGAACAGTAACACAGGAAACAAAAGCCTGATAAATTGTCAAAGATGTATATTGCAATCAAAATTAAATGATAGTAGAATGAAACCAATATAGGACCGTTTATGAGAATAAATCAGAAAGAACAAAGGAGGATATTGATGTGACCCTAAGTGGAAAAGTATCATTAAAGGTAAAAATGACGATTCTGATTATTGAGATTTTAATAATCGGATCATATGGAGTAGTTGTCGGAGATAAAAATATGGGTGCTATCCGTAATGATGCGATCGCCAGCATGGAAGAATATGTAAGTGAGGAACATCCGGAATATTCCCAGGAAGAAATACAACAGGAACTGCAGCCGATATTGCAGAAAATGCAGCAGGAAAAGAAAGCAAAACAGGATCAGTTTTTCTATTTTATGGTTATTATGTGTATACTCACGGATATATGGGTACTGTATCTTACATTCGACATTACATCGGGCGTCAAAAGATCTGCGCTGTTTGCAAAAAAAATGGGACAGGGCGATTTTACGCAGCGTGTGGAGGAAAAATACCTGAAACGTGAAGATGAGATCGGTATTCTGGCACGCAGCATCCGTGACATTCATCACAATATGAGACATCTGATCGGCTATGTACAGCGCGAAGCGGATACATTGGATGAAACGGTTGGAACAGCAGAGACGGCACTGGCAAAACTTGCGGACGAGATCGACAGTGTATCCGGTATCACGCAGGAACTTGCAGCCGGAAATCAGGAGACCGCAGCAGCTGCACAGGAAGTGAATACGATGTCCGGAGAGATTGAGGAAGCTGCAAAAGGAATTGCAGAGCATGCGCAGGAGGGCAACGGAAAAGTTGACGAGATCCATACCAGAGCGGCTGATACGAAACAAAAAATCAGTGCAGGCCGTGCAAATATAAGGAAAGTGCATGGGGAAATCAATGAGAGCTTATCGGAAGCACTGGAAAATGCAAAAGTCGTGGAGCAGATCGGTGTTCTTGCGGAGTCCATCATGGGAATCACTTCGCAGACAAATCTGCTGGCTTTGAATGCATCAATTGAAGCCGCAAGAGCCGGAGAGGCGGGAAAAGGATTTGCAGTTGTTGCAGATGAGATCCGTAATCTTGCGGAGCAGTCGGCGAGCACGGTCGGGAATATCCAGGAAGTGACAGAGCGTGTCCAGACAGCAGTTGCAAGACTGACCACAGATGCAAAACGTCTGTTAGAGTTTGTGGGAGGAGACGTCACGGAGAGTTTTAATGATTTTGAAAAAATGGCAGATAATTATAATGAAGATGCAAACTATGTTGAAGAACTTGTAACGGATTTCAGTGCGGCATCCGAACAGCTTTTAGCTTCAGTCAGCGGAGTGGTTGCAAATATACAGGAGGTAACGAAAGCTGCGAATGATGGTGCGGCAAGTACCGGAAGCATTGCAGAGCGTGTTACCAATGTTGACAGACAGGCAGAAGATATGCGTGTACTGATGAAACAGACGCAGGAAGCATCTTTGATGCTGCGGAAGGACACAAAGAAATTTACGGTTGCATAGACAGGATCAATCTATTGTAAAAAATATTTTGGATAAAGTGAAAATTAGGACTGCACCACCATTTACTAATTTTAAAAGTTCAAGTAAAATATAAGTAAAATTATGCTTTGTAAAACAGGGAGACTTATATGTTACGGGAAAAGATTAAAAATTGGAAAATGGAACTGGCTGCAGTCCTTGTTTTTGTTCTGGTTTTGGGAATGACGGGGCTATCCGGCAGTGTGAAGGCGGCAGACCAGACGGACTTGAAAACAATAGATATCATGTTCGTGCATGACACACATTCTCATCTGAACAGCTTTTCAACGGTAGTAGATGAAAAACAGGAAATGATCGGCGGGTTTGCAAGGATTAAGACACTGATCGATGAACAGAAAGAAAAAGACCCGGATACACTGGTGGTGGATGGCGGAGATTTTTCCATGGGAACGCTGGTGCAGACCGTTTTTGAGACACAGGCGGCAGAGATTCGGATGTTAGGGGCACTGGGCTGTGAGGCGACAACACTTGGCAACCATGAATTTGATTATCGTTCAAAGGGGCTTGCTAAGATGCTTGAAACCGCGGCGGAAAGCGGAGATACCGTGCCGGAGCTTCTTGTCTGTAATATCAACTGGGATGCCATGGAACAGCAGGGATTCTCAGAAGGACAGCAGCAGATCCGTGATGCATTTACGGAATACGGTGTGAAAGATTATGTGATGGTGCAAAAGGGCGATGTCCGGGTGGCACTGCTTGGCGTATTCGGAAAAGATGCACTGGCATGTGCACCGACCTGCGAACTGCAGTTTACGGATCCGGTGGAAGCAGTAAAAAAGACCGTAGCTGAAATTAAGAAAAACGAAGATGCGGATATTATCGTCTGTCTTTCCCATAGTGGAACTTCAGAGGATGAGTCAAAGTCAGAGGATGAAATTCTTGCAAAAAAAGTGCCGGATCTGGATGTGATCATCAGTGGACATACGCATACAAAACTGGAGCCGATCGTACATGGGGATACCTATATCGTTTCCGCAGGGGAATATGGGAAGTATTTAGGAGCCTTATCTTTAGAACAAAAGGCGGATGGCCGCTGGGGCATGAAAGAGTACAGGCTTATTCCGATCGAAACGGATATTGCAGAAAATGCTGCCACACAGGAAGAGATCAATTCTTTTATGGCGACGGTGGATAGCGATTATCTGGCACAGTTTGGGTTTACGAGAGAACAGGTACTTGCGGAAAATGATGTAGCATTTGACAGCCTGGAGGATCTCTACAACATCCATACCGAGCATAATCTGGGGGATCTCATCGCAGATGCCTATGCTTATGCGGTCACAAACAGTACGGATTATAATGGCACTCCCGTGGATGTGGCAATCGCGCCGAGTGGAACGATCCGTGACACCTACACAAAGGGAAATATTACAGTAGAAGATGTTTTCAATTCATTTTCACTTGGAATCGGTGCAGACGGTGTGCCGGGTTATCCGCTGATCGAGGCATATCTGACAGGAAAAGAGTTAAAAACCGTGGCAGAGATCGACGCATCCGTGTCGGATCTGATGACATCCGCACGTTTGTATATGTACGGCCTGCAGTTTACTTATAATCCGCACCGTATGATCTTAAACCGTGTTACCGACGTGTATCTGCTGGATGCAGATGGCAATCGCAGGGAGTTAGAGGACGATAAATTGTATCGCGTGGTGGCAGATCTTTACAGTGGGCAGATGCTGTCTGCGGTGACGAAAACATCGTATGGACTGTTGTCTGTTGTGCCGAAAAAGGCAGACGGAACACCGATTGAAAATTTTGAAGATGTGATTTTGACAGATAATGGCGGGGAATTAAAGGCATGGACGGCGATCGCACATTATATGGAGTCGTTCCCGGATGAAAATGGAGATGGAATTGCGGATATTCCACAATATTATGCCGGATTGCATGAAAGAAAAGTGGTAGATGATTCGGCCAATCTCATAAAATTAATAAAAAATCCGAACAAATATGCCGTCATGATCGCAGGAGTCGTATTGATCGCTATTTTACTGGTTGTTTTGCTGATACGGTTAGTGTTAAAATTAGTAAAACACCAGACAGGAAAAAGACGCAGCGGAAGTAAAGCAGGAGAAGAACCATGAGCGCGCAGGACAAAACGGAAGAAATTTTAAGACAAATGCATATATTGCTTGCAGGCAGTGAAGCTTATGACAGTATTGGCAGTAAAATTATCCTTGATAAAAAAAGAATGTTAGAGCTGCTTGCAGAGCTAAATAAGGCCATCTACGCGATGATGGAAGAGTATGAACTGACAACGCAGGGCAAGGAGCGTGCAAGACGTGAGGCAGCAAAAATCGGAGAAGATATCTTAAAAGATGCCAGCGGGAAAGCGGAGGATGTGTATGCTGCGTCTGTTATGTATACCAATGAGGCACTGCGGCATGTACAGGAAATCATGCAGAGGGCGACGGATGCCATGCAGGAAATTTATAAAGATGCCAATGAAAAACTTCAGAAAGAAAAAGATGTTGTAAGGAGAGACCAGTCAGACCTGAAAGGACATCTGCAGAATCTTGCTGATACGGACAAATATCTGAATCTGATCGAGGATCGTAACCGTGAGATTGAAAAAGAAAGGGCAAAGGAAAAGGGGGAGACAGAGCCATCGCCTTATTCTGCGATCAAACCGGAAATTAAGATCAACCAGGAGTATTTTGAAAAGGCAGGAATCGTGCCGGAAAATGAACTGCCCGAAGAAATTCCCGAAGATACGCCAGAGGAAGCTGCGCCAAAAGCAGAGGTAAATGTCAATCTGGATGCGGAATATTTCCACTGGAAAGAGGGCGGAGAAGCTTCCGGCGAGAAGAAACCGGAGAACTCCAGACATCATAAAGAGTAAAAGGAGAATGTGATGTTAGAGAAGCCGGAGGAAAAAGAGTTTCACAAAAAATGGGAAAGCCTGTATGTTTTTACGGGACGCAGAAGTGACCTGACAACGATGATTTCCATTGCGGTCATAAATCCAATGATCCTGTATGTCTTTATCGGGTATGTAGCAGGGAAACGGATCAGTCTGCCGGTGTTGTATCTTATCATCGATGGAGTATTGTTTTTACAATGGGGACTGCTGGTAAAAAGACGGAAAAGAAAGATAGAGCAGTCCATACAGGATGTGGCCGGACAAATGGACACCATCAGGGAAAAAATAAATGAACTGGGAAATTAACTGACAAAAAAGGGAGACAGCCTTAATGGCCGTCTCCCTGTTTATATCCTGTATTAGAGATGATCTGCTGGCTGTTTGAAAGAACTGTTGCAGATGGGGTATAATTTTCATCATTAAATAAAAACTTATGTAATTGTGTAACGTTAGAAGCAAGATCGCACGGAATGACAACATCGCCGATCTTATCATATTTGTGCGTTGTTTTTTCATATGGAAAACCGGTTGTATCTCCAATGTCATAACTGAAAACTTTTGTGGCAAGGGCAAGGAGATCCGTGTTGGAAAAACTGGTCTGAATGTCCCCAAAAGCTGCGTTGATCAGTTTGTTGAGTGTCAGAATGTTGGATTTCTGCGCTTTCTGCATCATTGCGGTCAAAACGGTACGCTGGCGTTCGGTTCTGCGGTAGTCATCACCGCCGCCATAACGGATTCGTGCGTAGGCGCATGCCTGTACGCCGTCTAAGGTGTAAGTTCCGCCGGAGGCAGGTGGTGTGGAATTGTGTCCGGTCAGTTCATTTAATTCTTTCATATAACCGATCATCAGACTTGCCTCATCATCGGTGATCGTGATGTCGACACCGCCTAACAGGTCGACACATTCAATGATCGCATTGAAGTCGACGGTTACATAGTCGGTGATTGCAAGATCAAGATTGGTATTTAACATGGACAGTGCCTGTTCCGGTCCGCCCTTTGCGTAGGCTGCGTTGCATTTCTGGTAAGTGCCGTTTCCGGTATCTAAATAAGAATCACGGTAAACAGATACCAGATTGATGGTATGCTGTTTCGTATCGATGTTTGCCAACATGATAACGTCGCTGTTTCCTTTGGAGAGGCTGCCGTTGGAACGGTTGTCGAGTCCGAAGAGTGCGATCGTTTTGTAATGAGCCATCGCTTCTTTTGTCTCATCGGAGAGATCGTCATTGATGGAAACGTCGTTCATGTCCAGCTTATTCTTTTCAATTTTTGATAATTTGGTTGTGATAAAAAGGGCAATCGCAAGGAGCAGGATGATCAGCAGCTCCAGTAGAAGGAGCATGATTTTTTTCTGCTTTCTGCTTTTGCCTGCAGTGTGCACATTTTTTTTCATAAGAATCCTCCGTTTTGTGTAAAACTTATTTTATTTACGGGAAAACTGTGGAAAATCTACGGAATTCCTGTGTGTACCAGTACGGGTACGAAAGATATCATAAGGCGGGGATGAATAGGATGCAATAAAGTATTTCTTAAATTTAAGGCCAATTTCTTAAATTAAATTAAGAAATGTGGAAAATGTTGTATATGCAGTGGGAATTTAAAGGAATATTAAGAAATCCGCTCTATAACAATTTAAACTTTCCTGTTAAAATAAATGTAAGATCTGGTGTAATACTTGAAGTAAGACACAAAAAGAATGGAGGAACTTATGCAGACAATTTTAGTGTGTGATGATGATAAGGAAATCGTGGAAGCGATCGAAATATATTTACAGCAGGAAGGATACCATATTTTAAAGGCATATGACGGCGAAGAAGCACTGGAGATCTTAAAAGAAAATGAGGTTCATCTTCTGATCATGGATGTGATGATGCCGCGTCTGGACGGAATCCGTGCGACCTTAAAAATCCGTGAGGAGAGCAGCATTCCGATCATTATTTTGTCTGCAAAGACGGAGGATGCGGATAAAATTTTAGGACTTAACATCGGGGCAGATGACTATGTGGAGAAACCGTTTAATCCGCTTGAACTGGTAGCGAGGGTCAAATCACAGTTAAGGCGTTATACCCAGCTTGGAAATGCGGCAGAGAGCAGCGCATCGGTGTATACAGTCGGTGGATTGTCGATCAATGATGATTTAAAAGAAGTGACCGTGGATGGAGAAGTGGTAAAGCTGACACCGATCGAGTACAACATACTTTTATTACTGGTCAAAAATCAGGGAAAGGTATTTTCCATTAATCAGATCTATGAGAGCATCTGGAATGAGGATGCGATCGGAGCGGACAATACGGTGGCAGTACATATCCGCCACATCCGTGAAAAAATCGAGATCAATCCGAAGGAGCCGCGCTATTTAAAGGTTGTGTGGGGCGTTGGATATAAGATCGAGAAGAACTGATTCTGGGAGGGATTCCGTACGCCGGCATACAGGATAATGTCCGGCACGGGGATGGAGACTTCATATGGAAAAGAAATCATACACATACGGCAGTAAGCTGGCAGGGATGATCCTGCACCTGTTTTTTACGGTAATACTTACCATCGCTGTCTATCTTTTGGCATCACTGATCAGCAAAAATATTCTGCAGGTAACGGATATCGGTACAGATGATTTTTTTAATTCGGGCTACTATACCAAATGCATGGAGCAGAAATGCAGTGAACTGACCGATTATCTGCATCTGTTACAAAAAGGCAATAAGCGGAGTGCGGAGGACGATAAGCGTTATCTGCAGTATACAAATGAGTTTAAGCGTGAAGACACCAATTTCTGTTACTGGTATAAACAGAATGGGGTGTGGTATACCAATCAGCCGGATTCGGTGGAAGGCCAGGAGTTTGATACACAGACTGTTCTCATGGAGGCAAAGACCATGGGGGATTATCTGATCTATGATATGGAGAAAAAGGAATTTGGAACGGATATCCGCGGCATGGAGAATTACTTTTTTGACAGTTATAATAACCAGATGTATCTGCCACTGGAAAATGTGGTGCTTGTGATCGGAGTGGATACGGATCTGACGGCAAAAGACGATCTGTATGATGCCGAGATGGAGTATGTAAGACTGCATCCGTGGATCAAAGTCAGTATTGTTGCTGCGCTGGTCAGTCTGATGGGATGGGTATTAAGTCTTGTATATCTGACACTTGCAACCGGACACAGAGATGGGGAAGAAGGAGTTCATCTTAATTTTGTGGACCGGATAAAAACAGAGATCGTGACCGCCGTATTTATTGCAGCAACCAGTGAGCTCATCATGCTTTTGTCCCATGTAAATAATAAAACGTGGAACGTGTCGGGACTGTTGGTCGCATCGGGAACGGTCAGTCTATTGATTGATGTACTGTTTCTCATTTTTTATCTGAGCATGGTGCGCCGGATGAAGGCGGAAGTGATGTGGGAAAACAGCCTTGCCTGCTGGTTTGTAAAAGGGATGGACAAGTTTTTTGAAAAACGGACGGTGACGGTGAGCGTGCTGGTTGTCTTTGCAGTCCACATGATCGTCTGTTTCGTGCTTGCGATGGGAGCTTTTTATTACCACCGGGTAATCTGTCTGGTACTGCTTTTAATCTTCAGCGGCATGGAGGCATATCTCCTGCTGCGTTCTGCAGTGGAACATTATCAGGTATATGAAGGCGTGGAAAAAATTACGGAAGGTGTGCTAAGCAACAAGATCGACACAGAAGGACTGCATGGTGAGGATAAAAAACTTGCCGAAGCGATCAACAATATTGGCAGCGGTCTTTTGCATGCGGTGGATGACAGTACGAAAAATGAGCGCATGAAGGCAGACCTGATCACGAATGTTTCACATGACATCAAAACACCGCTGACCTCGATCATTAATTATGTCAATCTGATCAAACTGGAACATATTGATAATGAACGGGTGAATAGTTATATCCGCATCCTGGATGCCAAGTCACAGCGGTTAAAGCAGCTGACGGAGGATCTGGTTGAGACATCGCGTATTACATCCGGAAATGTCAAACTGGATATGCAAAAGATTGACTTAGTGGAGCTGATCTATCAGACGGCAGGCGAGTTTAATGAAAAATTTGAGGCGAAAGAGCTTACAATCGTCACCAAACTCCCGAAAACGGAAGTGATGATCCTTGCGGACGGCAGACAGCTCTACCGTGTCATCGAAAACCTTTATAATAATGTTGCAAAATATGCGCTGGAAAAAACAAGAGTTTATGTGGATGTGCATGTACTGGAGGAAAAAGTGACATTTTCCATCAAAAATGTTTCGGAGCGTTCCCTTGCGTTGGAAAACAGTAATGCGGGAGATCTGACAGAGCGTTTTATCCGTGGGGATGCCTCAAGAACGACCGAGGGAAGCGGACTGGGGCTTTCCATTGCAAAGAGTCTGACACAGCTTATGGGCGGCATCTTTTTCATCGGGGTGGACGGAGATCTGTTTAAGGCTTCGATCACATTCCCGATGTACAGGGAAACAATAGATACGGATGAATAAGAGAGTAAATTTACGGCTGTTTTCAGCAGATAGGGCATGCGCTTTCCAATGCTTTCGGTTTAACGTGTAAAAGTACTTGATTTTTGCTGATGCTGTCTATATAATTTTAAACAATGGATCTAATAGAAAATGGGCAAAAGAATGGAGGAAACCATGAAATTATACGATAGCGGTGTATATCTCGTAAATGGAAATGAACTGGTACCGGACGGTGCAAATGCCATCGAAGAGGTCGTAAAAAAGACCGGGGCAGCAGTGACCAAAGAGCAGGCGGCAGAAAATACGATTGCTTATGGTATCTTAAAAAATCATAATACATCTGGCAATATGGACAAACTTCAGATCAAGTTTGACAAGCTGACATCCCACGATATCACATTCGTCGGAATCATCCAGACAGCAAGAGCATCAGGATTAGAGAAGTTCCCGATCCCATATGTGCTGACGAACTGCCACAACAGCCTCTGTGCAGTCGGAGGTACGATCAACGAGGATGATCACATGTTTGGTTTAACCTGTGCAAAGAAATACGGCGGGGTTTATGTACCGCCTCATCAGGCAGTCATTCATCAGTTTGCACGCGAGATGCTTGCGGCTGGCGGAGCGATGATCCTTGGTTCTGATTCCC
>ERZ860508.1716-NODE-1716-length-10905-cov-2.688571_pt1 | contig 10905 bp, 4 predicted proteins | sample MGYA00509976_ERZ860508 | MGnify/ENA primary metagenome ERZ860508 (study PRJEB30046, sample SAMN00715242) | human gut metagenome | study: EMG produced TPA metagenomics assembly of the A metagenome-wide association study of gut microbiota in type 2...
TTAGAATGATAATGATGGAGATATTTGTACAACCAATACAATTAGTTATATACATAATATTTGTATACTCAGCAAGTGAAATAGCAAAAACAGCGCCAATAATAGGAATTATATTTATAATAGCACTAGATAATGGTGAAAAAATAATAAGAAAAGCACTAAAGATAGAAGGAGGACCACAACTAAAAGACATCAAATTAATGAGAAAGGGAAAATAAATACCTATGAAAAAAAGAAAAAAAGCAATTATAATTACAGTTATTGTAGTAATTATAATATCAATAGGTTTAATAAGCTATTATGTGTATAGATCAAAAGACAAAACACATATAAATGATTTCTCATCAATAAAGGAAATTGTACAGTACGACGGGCATCAATACATAAAAACAACAAAATCAAGTGAAACTGGATATGATAAAGATATTTATATAACTTTTAATAAGCCACCTATAAATGAAGATGGTACAACAAATAGAAATATATATGAAATATTAATAAGTCATATAGCAGGAAAACTAGCTCCAGAAGATTTTAGAATTATAGACGAAAATAAAAATTTAATAATAAAAATAAAAGTTGAAAATAATCAGATAACTACTTATACAATAAATGGAGATTCAAAATACTGGGAGCATATAAAAACAAGCTATCAGATAGAAAATGAAAAAAAAGAATCAATAACCAATATAACGATTAAATCAAGTTTATTGAACAATATAATAAATCAAAATTGGATATACAACAATGTTAGACTAGGAAATAAACAGTCTACATCAAATAATTATGAAATCTATTATGAAAATGGATATAAGATAAGAAAAATAGGTAGTAGAATTTATAACATAGTTTTTACAACAAAATATCAAAATGAAATAGCTGAGGGAATTACAACATCATCAAATATAAATGATATAGAGGCAATGTACGGAACACCTACATACTCAGATGTAAGTGAAAAAATATATGGCTACAAAACAAATAATTGTTACATATTCATAACTGATAAAGAAATTTCAGTATATCCTCTTGAACAATACAATGAAACAGAAAGTAGTAAATTCGCAAATTTAGTAACAAACTTAAATACAACAGGAGAATCAAATACATTTATAAACAAATTAACAGACTTATATTCTGATTATGAAACTTTTTACAAAACAGAAAATTATATAAACATCATATATCCATTAAGAGGATTTACAGTGACAATTGGAGCTAGTAAAAATAATGGAATAACATTATATAGTAACTTTGCAGGACAAGTCACAAATGATGTTTCAATAGACACAATAAAAAATGAAAAGAAAATACCTCAAAATGTATACACAAAATTTGATACTAATCTGGTATTTGAATCTGAAATAAGAAGAAAGACATCAGACGAAATATTGCGAAATCCGTATGATAACAATTGGATAATACAAACCGATACATACACTGTACAAAAGAATGATAATGAATATAATTTTTACTCAAGAGATAAAGAAAATATAGACTCGGCAATAACTGTAAATAATTTAACTAATATAGTAAGTTTTGACGAAGTAACATTTATATATGGTATAAAAAATAAAGGAATATATGCATACAATGCTCAAAAGATGCAGTTATCAGAATTAGTAACAGGTAATGATGAATTTAATATAACAAAATATGAAAACAACAAATTATATTATGATAACAAAGAAATTGACGTAAATTAAGTAAAAGGAGGAGTATATGAGAAAAAACATAGCAAAAAAGATAATATGCATATCAATAATAATAAGTTTAATATCAATATATACTCCTAAAAAAATATATGCAACAGACGATACACAAGTAACAGTAGAATCAGCAAGGCAACAGATCGTAAATTGGGCAGTTAATTTTGTAAATTCAGGAGAAGCACAAAAAAGTATATATCATTGTAAAGCTGGATACCAATCTGCAAGAGCTGCTACATATAATGGAGGATATCCGCAAAACTCATATAAATATGATTGTGTAGGATTTGTTAATTTTGCACTTCACCAATCACTTGGAATAGATTATGCACCAGCTGCAAGTGGAGCAGGAGGATTTGTAACACCAAGTGGAGTAAAAGACACGTCGCACTTTTCCTCAGTTAGTATATCAAATGCACAACCAGGAGATATATTAATTGCATCATCACATGTTGCTATAATGGTTGCAGATGGGCAAATTGTTGATTGTATAGACTCAAATGGAGGAAGAGATAATTACGATACATCTGGAAATGCAGTAAAAATACGCTCAATAGCAAGTGAATCAGGCTGGGCAAGCTATACAAGTGCAGCGAGACTAGTATCAGTAGATGGAGTAAATTTTTCACCTATAGATGGAGGAATATTCGTTCCAGATGGTGGTGATGATCAGAATGGAGATAGCGATGATGACGATGATAATGGGCAGGCAGTTGATTTAGATGTAATCGCTAATTTATTTAAATATCAAGGAATGCCATCAGATGTTACATATAAACACCAAGAAATAGATGGATTTAGATGGTTATTTAACTCAATAGGAGGTATATTAAATTACTTAGTCGGAGGATTAACATTCTTAATAAGAGCATCAATTATGGGATGGCTTGAAGTAATCCAAGATACAGTAAACAATGTATTACATATAGTAAACTAAAAATAACAATATAGAAAGGAGAATAGAATGAAAAAAGTACTAAAAAGAATTGCAATATTAATGTGCATATTATTAGCTATGAATTCTATTCTTCTTTTCAATAATGTACAGGCTGTAAGCGATGAACTGAAAGATGACAAAACCTATACAGCAAAAGTAAAAAATACAACAACGATGTCAGCGAGAGGGTCGCAAATACAGGTAACAGAAATAACACCTCAAGGTAAAACAGCTCCAATGGCATTAGTAGTAATGTGCCATGGATATACAGGAAATAGAAGAGGTGACGGAGACGCATTTATAACATTAGGAAAGAAACTTGCGGAAAATGGAATCGCAGCAATAACACTTGACTTTCCTGGTTGCGGAGATAGTACAGAAGCAAGTCAATATTATACAATAGGAAATATGAACTCAGATATATCAAGTGCAATCAATTACATGAAGAGTAATTACAATATTGCAGATGGAGAAATTGGAATCACTGGACATAGTATGGGAGGAAGACTTGCAACAATAAATTCAAATAAAGCAAAAGCATTAGCTTTATGGGCACCAGCTAATGGAGAAGGATCAAATGCTTGTGATTTCTTAAGTAGAGGAAGTTTTGATTTTACTCCAGGTTCAAGCTTTAGAAGTGAGATGGAATCAAGTACTCCAAACTCTAATATATCATCATTTTCAGGACCATTATTAATTGCTTATGATAGTGCTGATACAGATGGAACAGGACCATTAAGTCCCGAAACTGTTTCAGGAACAAAGCAGGCTTTTGAAAATTCACCATCAACAAATAAAAAATGGTTAGACTATTCAGATAATCACAATTTTGACTCATCAAGATCAACATTAATAAACGAAGCAGCAAATATGTTTGCAAAATATTTTGTTGGACATGAGATAAATGACACAAATAAATCAAAGATTTATACAATAGAAGATATCGTATTTAATAGAGTACCAATACTAGATGTAAATTTCTTCTCAGACAAAGCAGGAGGAGAAAGCATATCAGAAGGAAGCATAATATATAAGATAAGAAATGTTGTAGCGACATGGTATGTATCATTTAGAAATTTAGTAATAGTAGCATTAGCAATAATTCTAGTATACATAGGAATTAGATTAGCAATGTCAACAATTGCTGAAAGAAAAGCCAATTATAAAAGACTTATTATAGGTTGGCTAAAAGCTCTAATAATAGTAATGATAGTTCATTATTTAATGTACATAGTACTAACTCTTAATAGTGACTTAGTACAACTAATCTCAGAAACATCAATAAATGCAAATGTTATAAATGGATATGGAGAAAACTCAATGTATGACACAATAAAAACAAGAGCATTAGATATACGTGCAGGAGTTGGAATTGGTTCATTTATTATATATATTGTATTATGGATGACATGGTTTAGATTCTTATGGGTATATACAAAAAGAATGTTTACAGTATTATTACTAGTTGTAATAGCACCATTTATAGGAGCAAAATATGCAATAGATAGTGCAAGTGGAAAGAAAGGATCATCTTTTACTAGCTGGCTAACAGACTTCACAATGAATGTATTTTTACAGTCAGTACATGCACTTGTATATACAGTATTTATAAGTACAGTATTATCTTTATCACAACAATCAATAATGGGATATGTATTATCATTAGTATTTATGAATTTTATGCTAAGTGCAGACGAAATCTTTAGAAACATATTTAACTTCAACAAATCAAAGTTAATGCAAGATGCTGCAAAGATACAAAATTTCAAAGACATAAAGAAAGAACTTGCAGGAGGCATATTTGCATTACAACTTGCAAAAGGAACTATAGGAGCAGCAAAAGGAGTAGGAGAATTTGCAGTTAATACAGGGAAAAATGCATATAAAGATTTAACAAAGTATAATCCTAATATTAAGAAAGATGTAACAGAATTTCAAAATAATACTGACAGATCAATAGAAGATTTTATCGTATCATTAAAAGGAAATCCAAATACAAAAAATCCAATAATAAAAGTAAAGAATGATATGTTAAAATCAGCAGAATATTCATTAAAAATAAGAAGACTATCAAGAAAAAAAGGAACATTAGGAATAAAAGCAAAGAAATTAAAAAAGAAACAAGCATCATTAAAAAAGAAAAAATACACAAGTAACTTTAAAATTATAAAAACAACAGCAACTGGAATGGGAAGTATTTTCTTAGCAGTACCATTAACAGTAGTAAATACAACAGCTGGAATGGCAATGCTAACTTCAGGAATAAATACAATGAGAAAAATACCTTCAAAGAAAGACTACTCAAGAAAGCCAATAAAAGGTGCTAAATCTATACCAACAAAAGTATGGAGAAAAGTAACAATGGCTGATACAAGATACGCAAGAGATGAAGAAAAGAAGAAGTATATTAAAAAGAGAGATAAGCTATACAATGCAATTGACAATTTAAATCAAATAAATGAACAAGAAGAAGAAATTAAGCAAGAGTTAAATACAATAAAATCAAGTCCTACAGTTAACTTAAAAGACATAGGAGAATATAAAGAAACAGCATCAGTACTTTTAGTCGAAGCTAGTTCATCAAGAATAGACGAAATAATAGAAGACTACATAGAGAAAAATAATATAGATAAACTTGATAAATCTTCAATTGATGGTATAATAGAAGAAGTAGTTGATAAAATTGGAGACAATATGAAACTTAGCCAAAGTGCTAAAGAAAATATTACAAGCAGAGCAAAATCATCAATTTTACAAATAAATCAAAAACGCAAAAAGAGAGCACAACAAAATATGAATTTTGGCGGCACACAAGATAATGAAATAACATTTTCAAATGATGATATAAGAAAAAGTATTCAAAGAAGTGGCGTAGATTCTATGATAAAAGAAGAATTTAGAAAAACAACTAATAAGATGTTTGAATTAGATACTAAGATAGATAAGCTAGAAGACCTAGCTGACACAAATTACAGCCACTCAAATAAATTTTTAAGAAACCTATAACAAGAGGTGAGAAATGATAAAACAAAAACTAAAAAAAATATTGATAATAATGACAATCATAATATTAGCAATAAGTACCCAGCAAGTAAATGCAGAGACATTTGAAAATAATGAAATAGAAAGTACATACACTTTAGCACAAATTGAGGCCAAAGGTGGCACAAGTGCAGGAGATGCAGTTGCAGGATCAATTGGATGGTTGCTTGATGGGGCAGCTGGAGTTGTATTTAAAATATTTCAAGTAATACCTCTATTAATTGCAAGAGTAATGATGTCAATAATTTCACTAGCTATAAATGGAACTGAAGGTGTTGTTTCAGGAATGTCAATAGATAAAGTATTATTTAATGATATTCCGCTGTTAGGAATAAACTTCTTTGAAACAGCAGAAAATGGATATAATGTAGCAGTTATAAATGATTTAAGAGAAAATATTGCAGCATGGTATGTATCAATAAGAAATCTAGCAATAGTTATATTAGCAATAATGGCTGTATATGTTGGAATTAGAATGGCAATTTCAACAGTAGCAGAAGATAAAGCAAAATATAAACAAATGTTAGTAGATTGGTTAGTAAGTTTAGCATTATTATTTGTATTACATTATATAATGATTTTTATAATAAACTTAAATAATTCAATGGTTGATTTACTAAGAACAGTTAGAGATAATTCAATAACATCAAATGGAGCTACATCAGTATTAGATGAGATATTTGAAGAAGCGTTAAAAAGTATATCATTTATAAAACAATTATCACTTACATTTATCTATTTTATGTTATGTGTAATGACTTTTATGTTCTTTATTACATATGTAAAACGTATGGTAACAATAGCATTTTTAATAATGATATCACCAATAATTACAGTTACATATTCAATAGATAGAATGGGAGACGGAAAATCACAAGCATTAAATACATGGTTAAAAGAATTTATATACAATATATTATTACAACCATTCCAGTGCATAATTTATCTTGCACTAGTACAAACATCGGTAAATGCACTAGCAAAGAATTCAACAAATTTGGGCGAAGCAATTATATGTATAGTAATGATATTATTCTTATATCAAGCAGAAGATCTAGTTAAACATATATTCCACTTCGAATCAAAGAGTGTGGCAAATACAATAGCACAAGCAGCTATTGTGTCATCAGCAGTTGGACTAGTTGGAAAGGCAGCAGGAAGTAAGGCAAAGGGAGGATCAAACAATACGGGAGGAAGAAGACAACCACGTCAAGCAAACCAAAATCCAAATCCAAATCCAAATCCAAACCCAAATCCAAACCCAAACCCAAACCCAAATCCGAACCCAAATCCGAACCCAAATCGACAAAATCCAACGATTCGTGGAGCGGTTGGAAGCGTAGTTGGAGGATTTGTACGTAATGCAGCAAAGACAGGGTTAAATGAAATGAGAAAATTACCAAAAGAATTATTCTTTACTGCAGCAGGAGCTGCAACAGGTAACTTATCAGCAGCAATAACAGGATTCCAAACTGGAAGAAGTAGTATAGAACAGAAAATGAGCCAAGAGGCAGAAGAAGATGCACAAAACGAATTTGCAAGAGAATACAATGACCTTGTTGATGCAAATGGACAAGACATATATGCAGGAAGACCAGCATCATGGGTACGTCAACATACAAAAGATATGCTAAATGGTGATGTGGATCCAGAAGCATATGAACAAAGTTATTATGAAGCAGCATTAAAAATGAAAGATTTTTACAAAGATCAAATGGGACTTGCAGATGATGATGCAATATCAAAAGTAGAAAGCAATGTTGCAGGTGTACAATCAGGATCAATTGGTGAAGTACCAAGAAGCATTAGAAGAAGATTTACAAAGGCGGCAGGACAAAGATTTGCTGATTTAGCAGCACAACAAAGAGCACGAAGACATAACAATAACCCAAATCCATAATTATAATAAAAGAAGGGAGGTGTGTGCAGTTTGAATGATAATGAAAATGACGATAGCAATCTAAGCACGGTAGGACAAGAAGAAAGAAACAAAAAAGAAAATAAACCAACAGTGGCAGAAAAAGCAGATAAAACAATAGAAAAAGGCAAAAAAATTGCTGATGCAGCAAAAAGCAAGAAAGGTCAAGCTGTTATAAAATTTTTAGCTGCACACGCTGTTCCGATATTAATTATAATTGGTATAATATTATTAGTATTTTTAATTATAGGATTAGTATTTTTTATAGGGAAAATGCCAGGACTATTTATTGAAAATATAAAAGAATATAGCAATAAAATATGGACGAATGTAAGTGGATTCTTTACAGGGGATACAATAAGTCCAGGAGTAACAGACGAAGATCAACTGGCATTAGCAGAAAGAATCCAGAAGATGGGATATGACATTGTAGGATATGGCTTTGGAGATGCACAGTATATATATGATGATACAAGTGAAGGAAAAGAAATGGATGGAGTAACAAATGGACAAATAAAGTCCATTACTTCATTAGCTGACTCCAGAGACTATCTTAAAGCATACATAGCACAAAGTGAAGCAACATATACATTAGCAAATTGGAATGTAAAAGGATTCTTCGCATCAATATGGAATGGAATAAATTCATTAGGGGAAGATAGCCGTGATGCAAAAGCGTATTCACGAGGACTTATAAATGTAAATCAACAACATTCAATAAATGGATTAAAAATTGGAATTGATAGAACAAATAGAAGATTAAAGATGGAATACACTAGAATGCAGATATTTGCTTGGTCAATAAAAGACACATATTATTTTGATATGTCAAACTGGACAGCTAGATATGGAAAACCACTTGAATTATTCTTATCATTACATTTATCAACAATGATGCCAGACTTAGCGTATGACTTTGCAGTAGAAGATTGCTTTAATACAAAAGTAAATATTGATTTGCAAGCAGTAAAAGCAACATACAAAGTAATTTATACAAACGAAAACGGAGAAGAAAAAAATCAAAACGACATATTAAAACTATATTTAAAAACAGTATATGGACTAAATGATACTGAAATAAAAAGATTTGAAGATGCAGGTAAGTTAGAACAAGCGTATGAAACAATAAAAAATAATATTGGTCTTATTATTGATAGCTATTTTGGAATGTATGAAGGTTGCTCAATAGATGTAACAGGAAATCATAACAAATATAAAGGATTTAACCTTGCAAATGTTGAGAAAGCCGTATTAGGACAAGAATATAGTGTATTTAATATAACAAAAACAGAAGAAGTAGAGATACAAGTTCATGGTGAATCAGATTCATCAATAAAGCCTAGTGAGGGACAGGTAGCAGCTAATACAAATAATACAAACAATACCAATGAAAGTAGTAGTACAACCACAAAAAGAAAACGTACAATACAAACAAAAGAAGGAAAAAGAGTTAGAGTAAGAGATATAACAGCAGATGCAGATGCTATACAGGCAGATTTTAATGGCACAGGATTTGAGGGATTAAACCCTGCTCAACTAGAAGAACTTATAAGTTTGATTTTAGCAGGAAAAAAGAAAAATGATACATATCTACCTAGAATTTCAAGTGTAACTAACCATTGGTATTATGACACAATAACATTTAGTTATGGCCAAGCTAAAAGAGCAAAAAAGAAAATTAGTTATACGCCAGAAGAAGGCAAAGCATTAGCAAGTTTACCAGAAGGAAGCTTAATATTAGATACAACATTTAGAGCAAATGATGGATCAAGCGGAGTATATTATCAATTAACAGAACCAGAAGCAGACGGACCAAATGAAGCAATAGTAGCATTATTTAAAGGTGGAAGTGGAACATTTAATGGAGTATCATACAGCTTTGATGGAAAATATTATAGATATGACGGAACTAGAGACACAGCATTTAAAATAGCAAACGCAAAAGCGGTAGAAGAAAATGGAGCAGGATCAGAATTTACATTTTTAGGAGAAACATATACAGCAGTAGATCCTAATAGCAATGATGAGATTTTTGTAGAAAAGCAACCAGTAACATTTGCAACAGGAGATGAAGACGGAAATAAATCATACACAGATGCTTATAATGCATTCTCAATATTAGAAAACACACATACAGAAGAAGCTGAAACAGTATATAGAAACTTTAGAGACTTATTAGTAAAATTAAATTATTTTTCTAAAGAAGATTTTATGAAACCATTAACACAAGTACTATTATGGCCAGTAAAAGATGTAAAACCAGCTAATTTAACCAACAAAGAAGAAGCAAATACAGAAGGAATAGAAAAAGACGTAAATAACTATGGTTTAATATTAAGAAATGGAAAAGCATTCAATGCTGGAGATGAAATAATTGCACCAGGAGATGCAACAGTCGAAAGCATAGAAGATGGTAAAATAAAATTAAAATTCAAATCATTATCACAAGATGTAGCAGAAAGCTTAGGATTAGAATTTGGAAGTGATTACAAATCAGTTGATTATGACATAATCTTAGATATGGAAATGACTATATCAGGAATAAATCCAAATATATCTGCTGGAAGTACAATAAATAGAGGAGATACACTAGGGACAGCAACAGGTGAAGACATAAAAATAATTATGTACAATACAGATAAATCATTAGTAGAAAATATTGAAGATTATATGTATCCATCATATAAAGGAACTAAAGAAGACGACTTTGGACAAGGTGGAGGATCTAGCTCAGATGCTATATCAGGATCTGATTCAGACTCGAGTTCTTCTGGAAGTAGCAGTAGTTCATCATATTATAACCCAGACTATGATTTAGGAGTATTAGGAAATACTGAACAACAAGTATATAGCTATTTAACAAGTAACGGCCTAACAAAAGCAGGAGCATGTGCTGTAATGGGATGCATTAGAGCTGAAAGTGGATTTAATCCAGGAGCAACAAACAGAAGTGATGGAGGATATGGTTTATTACAATGGACATATTCAAGAAAAACAAACTTGCAGAACTGGTGCAACCAAAATTCAAAAGACTATTCATCAGTTGAAGGACAAATGGCATTCTTTATACATGAATTACAATCAAGTTATTCTAAAGGAAATGGATATAAATATCCGGTATATGAGACATTAACACAAAGCACAGATGTAACAGAATGTTTGGAAATGTTTTTCTGCCATGCAGAAGCAGGATACAATGTAACAATAACAGATTCAGGAGAATATGCAGCAGGAACTGGCTCGACAGCCAAATTATTTGGAACAAGAAAAACGTATGCAACAGCGTATGAAAGAGAATT
>ERZ860508.1732-NODE-1732-length-10859-cov-2.677990_pt1 | contig 10859 bp, 9 predicted proteins | sample MGYA00509976_ERZ860508 | MGnify/ENA primary metagenome ERZ860508 (study PRJEB30046, sample SAMN00715242) | human gut metagenome | study: EMG produced TPA metagenomics assembly of the A metagenome-wide association study of gut microbiota in type 2...
CATACACACCACGGCATACGTGGGCTACCCTGGCATTCTACTCCGGTGTAAGTGTCGGCATTATTTGCAAGGCATTGGGGCATTCTTCTATTAAGGTAACAGAAACTTACCTGAAACCTTTTGAGAATGAACGGGTAGACGCAGCAAATGATGAACTGATAACCTCTGTTGCAAAATGTGGAAAGAAGAAAAAAGTAGCATCGAAAATACCTTGTAACAGGTTTGGACAGTGGTTGTTACTTACCAAGTAACGGATTTGTTACGCTGGCAAAGTTCAATATATTTTCTTATAAAACCAAATAAAAGTTATAAAATCTTCGGTTAACCATTAAATTATATCTATTTTCAAACACAATATCCCCATAACTTCATACCATATTATACTTCTGTTCGCTAATGGACACGAAACCTCTTTCCATCTTTGAACTGTCAAAAATGGATTGTACGGCTCTACACAAGAAATATAAAGTGATTTTTATCTGCCACCTGCCACGAAACGGCTGTAACTATCCGGTATAGAGTAAATTGCGCCGTTGCAGATAGCGTTGCAGATAGGTGGCAGATGCGGGTATCTGCCACCTGTCCGGAGCGTATCTTATTATCTGTATCTTCTTCTATGCCACCTTCCTTTCGGTTTCCGGCTTTGAAACTTTGGTTTCCTCGTTGGAAATTGTAGTTTCCACGGTAGGATACTGTAGTTTCCACGGTTGGATACTGGAGTTTCCATGGTAGGATACTAGAGTATCTCCATAGGGATACTGGATTCCCCATAGTAGTGGACCCGGCGTTCAACAGCTCTCCCCTGACTGTTTGCCTTATTGACACACTTCTAAACTCCTGTCGGACGCAAGTGTGGCAGATACCTGCATCTGCCACCTATCTGCCACACTATCTGCAACGCTCCAATTGATTTTATATCAGATAGTTGCGACCGTTTTGTGGCAGATGGCAGATAAAATACACTTTTTATTTCTTGTGTAGAGAAAATAAATTCCGGAAAACAGGCTTTCCGTTACTTGGTAAGTAATAAACTTCTTTTTCAATCCGTTACTTGGTAAGTAACGGTCTAAACAAAACAATTATGGTATTAACACAACTCACACAAACAGCTATCGCCGTATTAAATGACATTACTTTACAGTCCGACACACAATCGGCGAATATCTCTTTATCGTCGGAGGTATGGAAAGAACTATTCCGGAAATTGGAATCCGGGGGATTAGTACGTCGGTTACCGGGTAAAGAAGAATTTGTTCTTTCCTCCTACGAGATATGCCGCTCCATCCAGAAACTATCCTTACTTGAACTTCTGGCAATTATTGATGAACCTCTCCATTTGGAACGGCAGGTTTCTGAAACATCTTATTTTCATCACGGAGAGGGAGCCAAGAAACTGGGAATCCTTACCGAGGTGGTGCGTATATTCCTATCCGAAATAAAAATATCCGACTGGTAATTCAGCAAATCTCTTTCTTATGAAATCTATGTTCTTATGAATAAGTTAATTGTATATATCAAACGTTTTACTGTCTGTTGCGGGCTATTATTCATTTTTCTGCTTAATAGTTACGCCCAACGTGATACCATTGGAGACAAATGTAGTCGGTCGATGGTGCTCTATTTTCGTTTTGACAGGGCGATAGTGGATAAGGGATATATGGGCAACAGCGAAACGCTCCGTCATTTGGATGAAGTGCTTTCGGACAGTGTGTTAACCCACCGTATCGATTCTATCCGTATCCTGTCTTTTTCTTCGCCGGAAGGTGACAGAAGCTATAACGAACGCCTGACCCGGAAGCGTTCTGTTGCCGTAAAAGGCTATCTGGTGTGGAAGTACCCGCATCTCGATCAACACCGCATCCATCTCCGCCCACAGGGAGAAAACTGGCAGGAACTCCGGCGTATGATAGCGGCTGATGAGAAACTGCCTAATCGGGACAAGGTGCTGCAAATAATGGACCATACCCCTGATGTGGACCGCTGCAAGAAGTTATTGCGGCAATTGGATGGTGGAAACTCTTATCGCTATATCCGCGACCATCTGCTGCGGTATCTGCGTAATGCTGCCGTATGTATGGTGTGGCTGCAACCGGATAGGCCGGATACATTGTCGACATCTGTCACCGAAAAAGACCGGTTAGCAAAGCAGGTCGAACAGGAACAAAGACGGCAGGAACAATTGCGACAGCAAGAGCAGGAACAACAAGAGCAGGAACAGTTACATCGGCAGGAACAGTTACAAGAACAACAAAAACAACAGCAACAGCAGCAATCAAACGCCCCGTTACTTAAAGAAAAACGTCCGTTTTTTGCTTTAAAGACCAACCTGTTGTTCGATGCCGCCCTAATGCCCAACATAGAACTTGAAGTGCCGATAGGCAAACGCTGGTCGGTGAACGCCGAATATATGTTCCCGTGGTGGCTATTCGACGGTGACAAATATTCCATGCAAATCCTGATGGGAGGTCTGGAAGGCCGCTATTGGTTGGGAAGCCATAAGAAACGTGAAAATAGTGAAGTGCTGACCGGACATTTTCTCGGACTATATGCCGGAGGTGGCAAGTATGATCTGCAATGGAAGTACAACGGCTATCAAGGTGAATTCTTCATAGCTGCGGGTATCAGCTATGGCTGGGCGACACGCATAGCCCGTAATCTGCATTTGGAACTGAATATCGGTATCGGTTTATTGCGGACCGATTACCGTCATTATCACGCCCGCGACAATTACCAGACCTTGCTTTGGCAGGAGAACGGTAAATATACCTGGTTCGGACCGACCAAAGCGAAAATCTCGTTCGTCTGGTTACTGAACCGTAAAGTGAAAGCAGGGAAAGGAGGTGTACGATGAACAGTGAACGATTCATACCTGGTGATGAACCAGCTTCACTATTATTTGTCCGGATATGCAACAGGATAAATAATGGTATATATAAAAGGCCGGACGATAGGAGATGGATGATGTTTCTATGTTTGGTGCTTCTTTGCCTAGTAGTTCTTTTTACGGGTTGCGAACGTCGCACCCTCACCTATTACGAAGTGACGGAGCTTCATATCCTTGTCGATTGGAGCCAGTCCGGCCTGGCTGCCGAAGAAGAGAACTATGGTTCGACTATCCTCTTTTATCCGCGGGACGGTGGTACTCCACACATTTTTCAGATGGGGGAACGCACTGGGGAAACCGTACGGTTGCCGATGGGGACTTATGATGCCATCATCTTCAACCGCTCTTTCAATGACTTTAGCAATATCGCCTTCCGTGGAGACAGTTATGAAACGCTGGAAGCGTATGCCCGGAAAGTGGAAACCCGCGTGGACGAAGTGACTCGTGTGGAAACACGTACCATCATCTCCTCGCCCGACGAACTGGCCGTCGCCACCCTCGAAGGCTTCATCGTGACGGAGGATATGCTAGGTAATTATAGCCAGACCACTTACGGGAGAACTGCTGCTTCCCGCACGGCGGAAGAGGAAACGGATGAAATTTATACCCTTCGCTTTGTCCCGAAAAAGTTGACTCGCAAGGTGGCTGCCGTGCTCCATATCGAAGGATTGAACAACATACGTTCGGCAACCTGCCGTTTGAGTGGAGTGGCAGAAGCCATTTTCCTTGCCACCGGAAGGACGTCTGCCAACACTGTGACGCAGGAGTTTGAACCGTCGAATCCTGAATTTTATCCCGGTTCCCCTTTCAACGGTACGCTAAGCTGTCACTTTGAGGTGTTTGGTCTCAATTACGTAGACAATAACAACCTGTATCTGGAAGCATTGCTCGTGGATGGGAAAACTGAATTCACCAGCGATTGTACTAATGTGAAGATCACAGAAAATGAAGATGGGACAGGAGTCATCACACTTATCCTGAAAGCCGATGCTACCGAAAAAGTACCGGACGTGAAGCCCGAAGGAGGCTCCGACTCCGGCTTCGATGTGGATGTGGACGGATGGGGAGACGACATCCATACCGATATTCCCATCAACTGATAAATGGAACAAATACGCAATAAACTTATATATGTATAATCACTTAAAAAACAGAGACAATGAAAAGAATGAATGTTATGCTGTCAGCGTTGGCGCTATTGCTGCTGTCAGCCTGTTCGCAGAATGAAGTGACGGAAGTCAGTCCGGACGCCCACCCGCAGGTAGGGTTCGGAGTGTATACGGGAGTGCCCACCAGAGGAGTGGACATGACTACGGAAAGTATGAAGGATGATCCGACAGATCTAAACAAGTACGGCGGTTTCGGTATCATGGGGTATTTTACGGGACAGGACAACTTTGAAACCGTAAAAAACAACGTGACCCCCAGCTTCATGCACAACCAGATGGTGGAATATAAGAATGGTGCCTGGACCTATTCTCCGGTGAAATATTGGCCGAATAGGGAACATGATAAGATTTCCTTCTTTGCTTATGCGCCTTACGAGAGCGACTGGCAGAACGGTACGAAAGCGGGAGTTACAGTTTCCGAAGCTACTGTTAAGGGGATTCCTTACATCAGTTTCCAGTTAAAGCCGGAAGACAAGCTCGACAGAATGGTGGACCTTGTAGTTGCCGACGAGTGTGACAAGGAATATACTTCCTCAAATGCCGGCAAAGTAAGTTTTACTTTCGAACATACTCTTTCACGTATTTCCTTCAGGGCACAGTTGGGAGCCGGAGATTTCGCAGGTATGGATGGTACGAACAGTTTCGTCTATATCACCCACATGTGGATTGTAGGTACGGACCACAGTGTTGTCGGCAGTAATCTTTCGCTGATAGATCCGGCTTCACCCACCAATGCAAAATCTAAATTCTACACGAAAGCCAAATGGTCCGAGCTGCACTGGAACTACGGTTCGGACGCTGTCATTGCCGGACCTGACTTTAGTCTCGACGCAATGCTGAACGTGGAAGACCCGGGCATCGAAATTTCGAATCCTACTACCGGACATAATGCGGCTACAAAAGGGATCAAGATTTCCAGTAGTTCGCAAGGACCACCGGAGGAAAAGGCCATTCCTCTTTTCAAGGACAAAACTTATCTTTACCTGATTCCGGTGGGAGAGATAAGCGGTACGAACCTGGCCCAGAACAATGGATGCGCCGAAGGGGATATCAAAATAGGTTTCCATTACGACATTGCTACCAAAGACCAATCGAAGCCCGGCAAGTTTATTGTCAGCCATGCAGAAGCTTTCATCGACCTGCCAGCCGGACACATGAAGCGTAAAGAATCTTATTTGTACACGCTGAAAATCAATTTGCATAAGATTGAAATCAGTGATGCTACAGTTACTCCATGGACCGACATCAAGAACGAGGTTACAGTTGAGTAATCAAGTAAGAGATGACGGTTGAGTAACCGGTTCGTCCGGGTTCCACTCAAGGACCGGGCAGAGCTACAAGGCCGGGCGGGGTTGAATGTCCCTTTCCGGTCACTATGGAACAATTGAAAAAAGAAAGTTGAAAATGAATGGAACAAGTATGATGAACGGTATGAAATTTTTTCCGGTTATTGCTTTGAGCCTGTTGTTTGCCGCAGGTTGCGCTCCGGAGGGTGACGAAGTGGAATCGCTTCCCGTACCACTTACATTCTCCACTTCGGTAAGCGCGCAGACTCGCGCGGAAGAAATCACCACGGACAACCTGACCGCTGTGGGAATATTCGCCAGCCTCACACAAGGAGGATTTAATGCAATTACCGCCACATCCAATTTCATGTACAACCAGAAGCTGGAGAAAAGCGGCGGTGCGTGGACGTACTCTCCCATGAAATATTGGCCTGACAATAAAAAGGATTGCGTCAGTTTCTTCGCTTACGCCCCATACGTGGACGAGAAAGTGACAAGCGGCAGAAACCCGACATTTTCGGGAAGTACGGCAAAAGGGTATCCGACACTTACCTACTCTGTTCCTGATTGGACTGAATACCATCAGGACCTGCTTGCCTCCGTTCCGTTACTGGACCGGACGTATGAAAATACGGTAGGAGGCCGCATCGGGTTCACGATGAAACATGCCTTGAGCAGGGTGAAGATCAGCATTAAAAGTGAGATGGCGATTAAAATAGTTACCTTGGGCATAATCAACGTCCCGATGACGGCAACACTGACATTTAATGACAGTGGCTTCAGTTGGGGAAAGTATACGAATACGACGTCTTGCATGGCAACTCTTAGTGGCAGTGTATCGGTGCCGGCCAATGCCGCCCAGGCGAAGGATTTGGCCACATATTTTCTCTTTCCCAACAAGGCTTCCGCTATCATTTCCCTCACCTACAGGCAGGAGGGGGAATCTAGTAATGTTTCAAGACAGACCGACTTTCCCACCGACTTGGTACAAGGCGAGGGGATGAGTATCCAGCTCAATGTGAAAAAAGGCGGCCTCTCGGTGACCGCTACCGCGGATACGGAATGGGGCAATGGCGGAGAACAGGCGGTGGTAAGTGATGTTGCCATCCCCGGTTATAGAGCCGACGACCTGAAGATAGGCGATTACTATTACAGCGACGGCACCACCTCCGATGGCGGTTACCGCAAATATTACGATGGTACCACCGAACTGCTGGAAGTCATGCCCGTGTTGACAAATGCAAGCGGTATCTCACGTACCGTTGTCGGCATTGTATTCCACGTGGGAAAGCATGAAACGGATACGGACTCCTATCCTAATACGGGAATCAGGAATGGAAGTGTCCGTGGTTATGTGTTGGCATTGAAGGATGCGCCGGGTATGTATCTATGGGAAGACAAAGGCGGGAGTCTGCAATTTCCGGTCACGGGCATATCGGATAATGAAAGTGATTGGCAGGGATTTTACAATCTGCAACAGACGGAAAGATTCATAGCGGATGCTCCCTACTGGCAATACTGGGAAATGAGCCATTTTCCCGCATTTTACGCTTGCCAGAACTACACTCCGGCAGCTCCCGCAATGAGCAGCGGCTGGTTCCTCCCTTCTCAAGGTCAATTGAAAGCTATTAGTGAAATTGCATATACACAGAGTCTGACAAATCAGGCAAATATAGCACCCAATATTTTGAGAGCAGGAGGAGAGGACTATTTTGATGGATATTACTGGTCGAGTTCCGACGTGCCTGAGGCCAATCATTCTTTGGCTTACTATTATAACGTTTATGCGGCACAACCTAAGAATGGCTTTAGAGATGAGTCACACTATGTCAGACCTATCCTGGCTTTTTAGCAACTAATTTATTCTTAAAGATGAAACAACATATCTTACTTCTATCCCTATTCTTCGGCCTGCTCCTTGCAGGCCTGTGGGGCTGCACCGATGAGACGGACCTGCCCGGCGCAGACAGTGACAACGACGGACGAGGCACCATCACCGTGAGCGTCACCGATGACGGCTATTTCGCCTCCGCGGAAGAAGATACCCCTGCTACACGTGCCCAGGAGCTAGGTTATAAAACTGTTTTCACCGCAGGCGACCAGATAGGATTGTATGTCGTGAAGAACAATGCTGTCATAACGGGTTATGACAATCTCTGCCTCACCTTGGATGCCGACGGCACATGGACACCTCCCGCAGGTGTCACTCTGACTTACGAAGGCAAGGATACCCGCTACTATGCCTATTATCCCTATCAGGCGGAAATGACAGGCAAAGTGACCGCTACCGCCACCGATGCTGACGGTTTCTTCAAACCGCTGGTGGATGGCTGGACTCCCGCCACCGACCAAGGTAACTATACCAAATATACCTCACAGGACCTCATGACCGGCATGGGCATGATAAGCGGCTATGCTGACAAGAAATGGAAGCTTACCTTCAGTCTCTCGCACCGCATGACACTGGCATTTATCAAAACCTCCTGTACGATCTATGAGTTCACAAATGCCTCATTACCAAACTACATTGTCCCCCCTATGAATTTAGCATTCGACGGATTTGCTCCCTTCCTCTCGGTAGATAAAGGTCTGTACCGCTTTCTCGTAAAGCCGGGTTCCACGACATCACTCGAAGGCAGCTACACGGATGCAACAACAGGCAGAAAAAGAGGATTTACATTTACACCCACTATTCCCGATGCCGGAAAATACAAAATTTATGATGTGGATAATGCAGTAGTCACATGGAAAACGCACACGCTACAAGTAGGGGATTTTTTTATGCAGGACGGTTCGCTAGTGGCAGAAGACCAGACGTTAACCGATGAAGAACAGGCCAAATGCATTGGTATCGTCTATCGGATAGGAACAGGTGACAGTGATGCGGTGGAGAATTACGAAGATAAGTTGACGGCCATCCATGGCTATGTGTTGGCGTTGCAGCAGTCAGAGCAAACGTGGGGAGACGCTTCCGACGTGTTCGGTATAGGTAAAAGTAGCACTGCTGAACTTGGATATAAGAGTACCCGGATGATTATGGCTGCTGCTGCCGATGGATCGAAGAGTTTTCCAGCATGTTCCTACTGCGTGAATTATACACCCGTGTCTACCGGAATTACAAGCGGCTGGTATTATCCCACAATAGGGCAGGTACAAAATTTTGCGACTAAAGCCGGCAGTAATGGGATTAACACCCAATTGGGTAAAATATCGGGTGCTGTAACCTGCTACTGGTCGTACTCCTCAAGTTCCGAGGGTGATAAAACTAAATTTTATAGAGTGGATGTAGGAATCGGTATTGGCTCTGCCGCCAAAACTACCAAAATATTTGCACGTCCGGTGCTCACCTTTTAGCCTTGCGCTTTCTGCATTCCGTCCCAGCGGATTTATAATCCGCTGGTCTTTCGTATCAGGATTTATAATCCGCCTATCTTCTCCGAACGTTTAAAATCCTTTGTCTCTTTCGATTTAAATCGTACATTTATCCTCTCTAATCAAATTAGTATATCAATGGATACTGCGAATCAAGTTTTAGATGAATTATATTTTGTTACTTCTACCGTTGTTGATTGGATAGATATCTTTACCCGTCCTAAATACAAGCATATAATTCTGGAGTCACTAGCCTATTGTCAGGAGAAAAAAGGCTTAAGAATTTATGCCTGGGTATTAATGAGTAACCATTTGCATATGATTGTCAGTTCCGCAACAGAAGCATCTGTTTCGGATATCCTTCGAGATTTTAAAAAGTTCACTAGTAAACGTATTATGGCAGAACTCGAAACCGATCCTCAAGAAAGTCGTCGCGAATGGATGCTGGATCGTTTTCGCTTTGCCGGAGCTAATGACAAAAAAATATCTAAGTATCGTTTTTGGCAAGAAGGTAATCATCCCGAATTAATTTATTTGCATGACTTCTTTCTGCAAAAATTGAATTATATTCATAATAATCCGGTGAAGCAGGAGATTGTTGCACGGCAGGAAGATTATTTATATAGTTCGGCGGTGAGTTATGCGGGTGATAAAGGACTGCTAGAGGTGATTGTAGTTTAGGAAGGCAAGAGGTTAAGGAGCGGATTACAAATCCTGATACTCAAGCAATCGGATTGCAAATCCGATTGAATGGAGCAGATTGAACAGAGAACGGAAACCTACTTTAAATGATTTTATGGCGAACTTTCATGTAAGATGTGATGTTGTTTAGATAGAAAAATGTATCTTTGTAATGTAGTAAGTTTGATTCATTCATGCATTTAGAAAGAGTAAGAAATGAAGAGACCGGAGATTATAGAAGCTATTCGTGAAACATTAAAACGTGTTGCTCCCAATGCGCAGGTTATTTTATATGGCTCTGAGGCGCGTGGGGATGCCAGGCATGATAGTGATGTTGATTTACTCATTTTAGTGGAAGGTGATAAAATGACATTGGCTAAAGAAGAAGCTATCACATTACCTTTATATGAATTGGAATTGAAAACAGGTGTTAGTATTAGCCCGATAGTTGTTTTGAAGAAATTTTGGGAGAACCGGCCTTTTAAAACACCTTTTTATGTAAATGTGATAAACGAAGGTATTGTCTTATGAAAGAAATTCTAGATAAGGAAAGTAAGAAAGCACTGGTCGCTTATCGGATACAACGTGCTTATGAAACATTGAGAGAGGCTGAGGTTATGATACGTGAGTCATTCTATAATGCTGCTATTAACAGGCTGTATTATGCATGCTATTATGCAACTGTAGCTCTTCTTTTAAAATATGATATTCAAACGCAGACTCATAATGGGGTGAAGACGATGCTTGGTCTGCACTTTATTTCGACAGGAAAACTTCCTGTAAAAGTAGGAAAAACTTTTTCTACATTATTTGAGAAAAGGCATAGTGGAGATTATGATGACTTTGTATATTGTGACGAAGAAATGGTAAACAACTTATATCCACAAGCGGAGACTTTCATAAATAGTATTCAAGAATTAATAAGAGATAAAGAGTAGGAATCTATACAAAGAAGGTGATCCGTCCCAGTGGATTTTGAATCCGCTTGCTTCACTTATGTGTTGTTGGTTTTTAAAAGAAGAGATTATGAGCAATAAAATTTATCCTATCGGTATTCAGAATTTTGAAAGCCTTCGTCAGGATGGTTATTTTTATATTGATAAAACGGCATTGATGTATCAAATGGTAAAAACCGGGCGTTATTACTTTTTGAGCCGTCCGCGCCGTTTCGGAAAGAGTCTGCTCATTTCTACTTTAGAGGCTTACTTTCAAGGAAAAAAAGAACTGTTTACCAGCTTGGCAGTAGAAAAGTTGGAAAAGGATTGGATTAAATATCCTATATTGCATCTCGACCTGAATATCGAGAAGTATGACACTCCGGAAAGTCTGGATAAGATATTGAATGATAATCTGGAATATTGGGAAAGCCAATACGGCACCCGTCCATCCGAGACATCTTTTTCCCTGCGTTTTGCAGGTATCATTCAGCGTGCTTGCGAAAAGACAGGGCAACGTGTCGTTATTCTG
>ERZ860508.1733-NODE-1733-length-10851-cov-4.536032_pt1 | contig 10851 bp, 13 predicted proteins | sample MGYA00509976_ERZ860508 | MGnify/ENA primary metagenome ERZ860508 (study PRJEB30046, sample SAMN00715242) | human gut metagenome | study: EMG produced TPA metagenomics assembly of the A metagenome-wide association study of gut microbiota in type 2...
CCCCCTACATCGATTAACCTTGAACGAGCCGCCCACAAAAAATTACACACCCTCTAAACACAAAAACGCGGCATTCATCAATGTGACTATAACCAAGATTGGAATCCGCTATGAATCAGTTTGAGTCAGAAGAAGATACCTAGCAACGGTATATCACCCCTGCTATCAAGCGAGCAGGATGGACGTCTTCGTCTATCGTGATGGAGTACTCGCTTCGCAGTGACCGTTTCAGAATCATTCCGGGTAAGAACTTAGCCGTTCAAGAAAAGAAGAACAGCCGCGAGAAGCTAGACTATATCTTGTTTAGAGGCGTAAATCGCCCTATTGCTGTTGTAGAGGCAAAGAAGAGTGCAAGGTCTGGCTGAAGACGGACTCGATCAGGCAATTCAATACGCACGGCTGCTGGATGTGCCGTTTGCCTACAATAACTTAATTGAGTTCAATCTCAAGACAGCCAAACAGCGAGTCATTAGTCTTGATGAATTCCCTTTTCCCGAAGCTCTTTGGGCTCGGTGGTGCGAACTTTATGGTGTGGCTGACGCAGACAAGAATTCTTTGGGAAACGCACCTTACTACACCACAGCTGATGGTAAAACCCCTCGCTATTAACCGAGTGGTGAATGCGGTGGTTGCCAAGCATCTCAAGCGCTTGCTTCTGGTGATGGCTACAGGTACGGGTAAGACTTACACTGCCTTCCAGATTGTTCATCGTCTTCGTCAGGCTCGCCCTAAAGAAATAAAGAATGTGCTTTATTTGGCAGATTGTAATCAGTTGATCGATCAAACGCTCGTGGGAGACTTCTCGCCGTTTGAAGAAATTCAAGCCAAGATCCGCCACGGGAATTTAGAGAGAAAGCTAAAGCTATGATGATCGATGAAGGCTATATAATCTGAATTCCCGACCTACTTATACGTAGCAGGATTCAAGAGGCAGTTTTCCAGTCCGAGTCGCTCAAAAACAAGTCTGTGACGACCCGGTGAGTGTCAAATGATCTTTCGCCGAAATTGTTCGTAAAAAATAAGCTGCAGTGCTTGTTCAAGCGACCCCTTGCAAACGCTTTTCCTCAAGCTGTCCATTTCGGGGTTGAGCCATACCCTGCCGATCGGAGTACAGTTCAGCACGGTATCGCCGATCCAGCGCTCAGGGTGGCGTCTGCGAGCCTCCAGCATCGTCTCCCTGCGTCGGCGCAGCACTTCCGCATCCTTCCCCGCGGTAGCGCTGTCCAGGTGTAACCATTCGGATACCGCGATGTCTGTGGTGTTCATTGTAATGTTCTACAAAGTTCTGCCCCCATTGCTCAGCTTCCCCGACACTGACAAAGCCGTCCCGGGGATACAGGCAATCGCCGCTGTACTTGAGCGTGCGGAAGAAGGACTCAGAATACGGGTTGTCGTTACTGACTCGCGGACGGCTGTGTGAGAAGACAATTCCGTTCTTATCAAGCAAAACCATAGTGGGCTCGGCTTTCATGCTCGAGCCATTGTCTGAGTGCACGACAAGCTGTCCAGGCCTGATTCCATATTTTCTGAAGGCATCCCCGAGAAAGCGCACGGCAAAATCAGCATTGTCAGCGTTGAACACCCTTGCACTCACAACCATACGGCTATAGACGTCGACAATGACGTACGCGTAGTAGAACCTGCCCGTGTAAGTACTGGAGCGAAGATAGGTGATGTCCCAGGGCCAAACTTCATTAGGTTTCTCCGCGCTGTAGGCGGTCGGCCTGCTGCGGAGATGGACTTCCCGTGTGGGAGCCCGGCGCGCGTTCAATCCCCGCGCTCTGAAGCGTAGAGAGAGAACACCAGTACTCCTTGTTTTCATCCAGAAGTTTGTAGAAAGCCTGCGTCAGACTGAGATCACGCACATCCTCCCGACAGAATCGCTCCACGATCTGCTCCCGCAAATCCTCCGGGATTTGCCGGGAGCTCGTAAAATTGCTCCGGTCGAGCCGTCCATCGCCATCAGGGGCATGCCGCCAGTTTTGCAATGTACGAGGAGTGATCCCAACTGCCTCGCAGGACTGCTTCTGCGACAGTCCCTGCGATTGACCGAATTCGACCAGCGAAATAATTTTCCGGCGATCCTGGGCACTGATCAGTTTTCTCTTTCCCCCCAGATCGCCTCGGCTTTTTTTGACAGCATCAGCATCGTTGCGGCATCAGCCAATGCTTTGTCTTTTCTGGAAATTTCCCTGGCCTGCCTTGCGTTTTCCTTCTTGAGCTCGGTAATAGCGGAATCCTGGGCTTCATGCTGCCTCTTGTCTACGGCATCCGGGTGTTTGCTGAACCATTCGGCCCAGGCATCCACAGTGGAAGCGAGATAGCCATGCTTACGGCAGTATTGGCCGAAGTCAGTCTCGCTCAGGAATGCTTTGGCGTTGACAGCGGTATGGGCTTGCAGGTAGGTCACACCCTTAGGAAGCTTAAGGTCGGCCATGGGCTTGGAAATTCCTGTGTTAGGCAGCGTGACGCAGTCTGATTTCTCTTTTGCCTTCTCGAGCCAGTACCTGATTGTTGATTTGCCTATCGAGTACTGAACGGAGGCTTCAGAGATTCGAAGCTCTTTGCTCAGAATGCGGGCCACGAGGTTATCTATAAACTCCTGCGAATATCGCATGTTTTACCACTCCATGTAAGGCTGAAAGAGTGGCGAAAGTTATTTTGACAGATAATGGGATCGCGACAAAAAAAGCACCTTGATTGCCTCGCCTCCGACATTGACATACTTTTCAGCAAAATCGATCTGTATCTGCTGTCCCGGACCAGTCTCATAACGGTGAGGTGCTATAGCTGCCTTACGCTGACGCCTTAAATCCTCGCAGATTCTTCTTAATCTCCTTGGGTGGACTGTAAGACCTTTGATCTTCCTTGAGGGTCTGCCCAACAACGGCACAATTTCCTTCACAGGTGAAGAACAGCTCACGTATAAGGTCTCGTTTCTCATCGATGGCGTCGCGCTTTCTTTGTCTGGGAGTTAATGGGAGGTTTTTCTCCTGACGTATTTTCGAACAGTGTTTCTGGAAACGCCGATCATTTCGGCAATTTGCCGAAATGACCGGCCTATCTCCGAAAGTGTCAGGATTTGCTCAATCTGAGTTCTCGTTAGCATGGAAGAAGATAAGTTTTGCTTTGAAAACTTAATCTTCCCGTAATTCTTGATGGACATTTTGATCCCCTGCAGGGGGCACATTTTGTCCATTAGAGGTCAACATACACTGTTCGCTAACAGAATATTGAAATTCCCCCCCCCATTGAGATACAATAATTCTGATATTTATAATTTTACTTATTATGAATCAAGACACAAAAGAGAGAGTCCTATCAACAGTCAATGTTCATGTTGGATTGGCGCCAATTCCTCATCTTGATTTAACTAGTGAAGCGGAAAAACTCCAAATTAAGGAAAAGGCAACGGAAGAAGGCTGCAAGAATATCCCATTATCAGATTCTACTAATCCCCTAAATGATTACGAAGCTACTATTACCCATCATGTGTCGGAGTACTGTTTGAGTTTGCAATCAATTTTCGAAAATAGAATTCATCATCTGAAGACCAGCATCGATGAAGACGACACCGATATTGTAGCGTGTGAAAAAAGTGTCCGGCTGATTCCGGAGGAGTTTGTTCAAAATGCTCGGCATCTTCTATCAGATAGGGCCCCTGAAATGCAGAGAGTGACCGAGCGCAGAAGCTCTCGCCGCCAGGAATACAAAGAATTCTGTCAGGAAAACCGTTTGAAAAGAGTTGCAAAGGTCCCTGAAACAATTAATAGTATCTTGCAAATTTTATCGCTCATAGTAATTGTTATAGTTGATACTTTTGCAAATTCTACTTTTTTTGCCTCAGGATTGGAAAATGGCCTTATTGGTGGAATAATAATTGCCTTCCTGGCAGCTACATCCAATGCGTTCTATTGTTTTTTTCTCGGCCTGGCTTCGAAAAATATTTTCCATGTCAACCCGACGAAAAGAGTTCTGGGATGGCTTGCTTTGATTAGTGCCATACTAGGATCTGCCTGCATAGCTGTTTCTGTTGGTCATTATCGGGATGCCCTCCAGATCAGTCCCGATAATGCGGCAGTCTTGGCTCTTCAGAATCTTTCAAACTCCCCTTTGGATCTTGTTGACATTCAGTCTTACTTCCTTGCTTTTCTGACTCTGGCTTTCGGAACGACTTCCCTAATTGATGGTATTTTCTGGAAGGATCTCTATCCTGGATTTACAGAAATTACGAATCAAAAAGAACAGGCAGAAGAGGAGTATGGTGCAGTGCTGTCAGAATTGCGACAAGAACTTGGCGATATGAAAGAAAGTGCATTGAATGAGGTAGACGAAAAAATTACTAGAGCTGCCAATGCTTTGAATAGTATGAAATCTAGTCTGCTAGATGAGAATCAGGAGGTGAATCGCTGGTATGCGGAGATGAAGCAGGTAGATTCCATTCACAGAGCACTGATTACACAGTTTAGAACAATCAATCAGGAAGTTCGTGACACTCCTCCACCGATCTATTACCAAGAGCCTATAGAATCGATTACAGACAAATACACTACGATCCCAGATCGGTTGACGGTTGATAAGCACCTCAAGTTTAAGGGAGAGACGCTTGTAGAAGCACTGAAGCGTGATCAGAACAGCATCAAGCATCGGATCATGAATGTGTACACCGATAGGATAATGGAGCTTCAGTAATGGAAAGATATCGCGGATATCCTCGAAAAGGAGGGGCACGGTCAAAGAAGGTCACTCGTTTTCAAATTGCCGGGTTCCTTGTCTTTGTTAGTATTATTGTTCTCTTTGTCGGCTTTCTCGTTTACGGATTCTCGAATTCTGGTTATGAAGTGGACAAGAAAACCTTCTGCCCGGTTGTCTCAGGAAAACTAAAGCCTGCAGGACAGACTGTCATTCTCATTGATACTTCAGATTCTCTCTCTAATAACCAAAAGGATGCACTGCGTATTTACGTCCGACGCATTGTGGATACTCTTCCCGCTGGAGAACTGGTTAACATCTATATTATGGATGAGGAAACCTTCAGAGGAAGGAAGCCTGTTCTCGAGATCTGCCGCCCTCGTGACGGCTCTGACGCCAGTGCTATTAATGAAAACGAAAAGTTAATGAGAAGGCGTTTTAACGAACGTTTTGAACGTCCGATCGAAGATGCGATTGATCGGATAAGTTTACAAAAGGGTAACGCAAATTCTCCGATCCTTGAAATGATCCAGATTGTGGGCCTCAGTGGATTTCAAAAATGGAATGTTGACGGTTCTCGACATCTCTTCATTTTTTCGGACATGATTCATAACACAGATCAGTTTTCACTTTATAGGAGCGCTAACTTCGAATTCTCTGCTTTCCGGAATTCCAATTATTGGAGCGAAATCATTACGGATCTCTCGGGGGTTGATGTCACCATCTATCAATTCATTAATCGTCCTGAACTACAAAAGCAAGGGCTCCTCACCTTCTGGAGGAGATATTTCTCTAGCATTAAGGGGCAAGTTGTTGAAGTAATTCCGATAGGGAAATGAAATGAAAGAACGGTTTACAGCGAATATCAATCAGGATCCTAAGTTAAAATCTATTATAAAATCCTTAATGTTATCTAAAAAACTGAAAAAGATACTTTTCAGTGAAGGAATGCCAAAGACTCTCAGCGATTACAGATCATTACTAGGAAATGTCTTTATTGCAGTGCTTATCCTCAAAATTGCCTCTGCTGTCACAGCGTTCGTTATTGAGGATGTCTGGATACTTGGTTTGTTTGTACCTATCGGTTTTATGTTTGCTTATCTGGCTTGGGGATGGCATACGGTGAACAAGGTCGGGAATCACGACCTCAAGATCACTTTCGGTGACAGTTGCTACTATTTAGGCTTTCTTTTTACGATTGCCTCTATCCTTCTTGTTCTTGCGGGACTCTATCGTAGTACAGACTTAAATGTTGGTGAAGTGGCCATCCGATTCGCAGCTGCCATGCTTACCACGCTCTTTGGTATGGCTGTGCGAGTTTATACGGTTACATTTGCGAGAGAAGATGAATGGCATCGCAATTCATTTCCAACTATCACGAAAACAGTCATTGTACCTGAAAACGCTAGGAATATTCCTGTCACCGGGACTCTCTCTACTGCCGAGCCCTCCCCGCTTTCTACGGAAAATCTTGAGACTCAGGATCAACTACGATTCTTGTTGAACATCAATGCAGAAAACCTCGAGCAATTCAATAAGTTGCTGGATCGATTCATAACTAAGTTCCGCAAGATCAATGACACTATGTCTGGGCTTCAAGCAAGATTGCAACACGATCTGGAAGAAAATACGAAGACAGTCATCGAGGGAAATAACAAGCTCATTATAAATTCTGCAAGCCGGATGCAGGAACTTTACGGTGAATTTCAAATGCATCTTGAATCCGCTTCCGATACTTTCAAAAATTCACTTGAAGTTTCTCAGGAACAGCAGAAGAAAGATGCCGAGGTTCTTAGTAAAGCAGTTTATGAATCGTATAACATTGCTGCCGAGCAGATAAAGGCAAACTCTGACTCCGCAATGAAGTATATAAAAGCTGTGTCCGATACTTCTGAGAGTTCCATTAGAGACATTTCTGTAACTGCAAAAAACACGATCAGTGAAGCACTGTTTGCTCTTAGTACCCCGGCGAAGGCACTGGCTAAAGAAGTTTCCAATATTGCAGGAAGCACTGAGAAGCTGACTAGGGATGTCACCGAGATGGGCGTCTCCATAGCTGGCCTGGAAAAGGATCTGGAAGAACTAAGAAAAATCCTTGATGAGAAAAAGCTCTCATTCTTTTCCTTCTGGAGAAGACATTGAGATGGAGTTGATTCATGGAGAAAAATGACAGCGTCTTTCAGGTTTCACTTACGGAAATCGCCTTTACCCTGATCCTTCTTTTGGTTATGTTGTTAGGTGTGCGGTTAGCTCATTCCATCAGAACAGAGAATGCTCTTCAGGATGAGGTTACTGCCCAGAAGAATTACATCCGGATGTTGCAGAAAACGGCTACAGGGTCACTTTGTCAGCCAGATCCTAACGACCCGATTGACATTATGCAACCCTGCATCCAGTGCATTGCAAAGACAAGTCAGAGGACCAAGAAAGATGCTAAAAAACTGATTGCATTGGGAGAAAATCTTCTCAATCAGTGGGAGCAGAGCAAGAACAAAGTGCCTTTTCCTGAGTTTGTGACCCAGATGCAGAGAGCTGGTGAACTCGCTGCAGAAGGTAATCCCATCCTTTCCAAGAGGGATCTTGAAAACAATGGCGGTATCACAGAGGCTTTTGTTCACCAGCAAAAGGAGCTTGCAGATCTTAAGAGCAAGTACACCTTCTGCAAGAACAAAGCTGGCTTCGGTATTCCGCCTTGTTGGCTTGATAAGGACAGCCGTCCAGAATTCATATTCAACGTCAGGCTGAATTCGAATAAGTCAGTATTTGTGACACCAGCCTGGCCTGAAACACGGAATGAAGAAGCAACTGCTATTCCAGGGGTTAAGGAAATCACAAAGAAAAAGATAATGTCTATTGGAGAATTCCGTCAAATGGCTGCTCCGATTCTTAGGGATTCCAATGAAAAGAAGCCTGAAGCTTGCCGTTACTATGTGAAGCTACAAAATCAGATCCGAGACCGGAAATCTGCCGATTTAAATCGTCTTATTGTTGAGCAGTATTTCTATAAACTAGAAATCTATCAAGGAGATATTCCATGAAAAAAATAGTAATTATACTAATGTTATGTTTACCAATTTTATATTATATCGGCGAACATCCGTCTATCACAAGGTCTATAACTAGAGGGGTTATCGATGATATAGAAACGTCAAATGAAATAGCTGCGTTAGGACTTACAGGAGAAAGAGCTTCAGTATATAAATCTTATGTGAATTCATTTAAAAAAAATTTGGTAAAAATAAATGGAATAATTAAAGAATTTGGTATAGATCGGAAGTCCGAAAAAGATATGGAGAAATTATTTTTTAACATTTTTTCTTACAATATACAAAATATTGAATATAAGGATATTAAATTAGTTTGTAGCCTTATGAATAAAACAGTTGATTTTCCTTTATCACTTTCTGATAAAGCTACTTACCAAGAAAAGTTAAGTTATGTTCAGTTTTTGACAAAAATTACTGATGTATCAAATTTCACACATGAAATGTACGAAACATCTCGGTACCAAAAAAATGACATAGTATCGGCCGCAAAGAGCCTTTACGACTTAATAAATAAAAATTTAGAAAATTACCCCATATATACAAGAAAAGAAGTGACGAATACACTGTCTTCTCTATCAAAGATAAAAGAAGATAATGATGTGGCTCGTCTGGCAAAGAAGGTAATGGTTAAAAGTATGTATCAAATGAAGGAGAAAGATATAAAGATAGCATTATGTTTCTTATTGTCGAAAACTTTCACAGTCCTTATGTACCGGCCCCACTGATCACAGGACACTTTCTCTAACCTAAAATTTCTTTAGGGGGAAAGCTATGACGATCAAGAAAAAAGAGGAAACTTTAAGAAACTAGTCCTGCGACTTGTCGTACGACTAGTTCTTATTCGAAGACTTACGGGATTGATGCTAAGAATTTTGTGCCGGAAGTTCCTCCACATCTTGGAAGTTCCTCCACATCTTGACAGCTCTGATGACGTAATGCCAGAAGATGCGATGCGTCTCCAGTCGTTATCGTCAGAGAAACCAGGAAGCGCTGGACAGCTGAGCAAAAGCTGTCAATTATCATGCTGACCTATCTGGAAGAAAATACGGTTTTCTCTGGGCGCAGCGCAGGTAAGAAAACTGTCCCAGCCACTCAGTATGCGCAGGCGCTGGATGAAATCCAGAGCCTGCAAAAACTGCTTGGGAGAGCTGTTCCCGATAACGAACTCCTCAAGGAAGCAGTGGAGATGATGTCAGGGAAAAAAATCAATGCGCGTTGAGCCTGATACAAAAAGGGCACCCAAGGAAGGCAGTTTTCAGGGTGCTTGGTTTGGAGCGCTCAAACATTGAGATCAAGCTTCACCGGAAAGAAAACTGGACTGACAAGAGGCTAAAAGCCAACAGGGCAGAATCTGACCAATCCATCCTTTCCGACGTAATGGGAGTGCTGAAGGTATTTTCTTCTTTTGGATACCGCCGAATCAGCGCGTTCATAGACCAGAAGTAAAGCATAAACGCATCTACCGAATAATTTATCAATTTAATCTGACTTTGCCTCAGAAATTGCCGCTGTATGGCTTTTCTTCCGATTATCGGGGGCATGTTTCAGTCGCCGAACCCCGATCTGCGCTGGTGCTCAGATGGTCTCGAATTCAGATGTCTGAATGGTGAGATCGTCGCCGCCACCTTCGTAATTGATTGTTGTGACCGGGATCTTTCTCTTGTCGCTAAATCAGGCAAGGGATTGACCTCCGCTATGGTGCAGGACGCCTTGGTTATCGCCACAGAAAGGAGATTTGGAAATTCTTCGGAAAATCATGTTCCCGTGCAATTTCTGACGGATAACGGGGCAGCCTACACATCCATATCGACTCAGGCCCTCGTTTGTAGACTGGGGCAGGTTGATTGCAAAACTCCGGTCTGCAGCCTGCAAAGCAACGGCATAGCAGAGGCTCTTGTCAAAATCCTGAAACGGGATTATCTGCCTTTCATTGATTTGACAAACGCCCATACCACAATGAAATCATTGGGAAAAGTACAGGATCTTTATAACAGACAACATCCTCACTCGGCATTGGGTTACCTGTCGCCAAAGGATTTCTGTGAACTGCATAGCTATCCAAAGACTCTCGAACAAACCCACTGCGTCAGCGAGGAGATGTTCTCCGCTCCGCCATTGGCAATTAAATTGGCAAAGCAGGCATCCCGATCTTCCCTGCGCCCCAGATTCTGAATTACAGGTTCTTTATTAAATTAGAAAGACTGTCCTGTCTAGGGATGCAATACAAAGCGTGTGATATGAAGAAGGGTTCAAGTTATGATTATATAAGATTGAATAAACAAGGATATTGATGCTCGAGTATAAGAGGAAACAGTTGCTTTCTTTAAGAGGTCAGGAATGTTCTCCAAACTTGCTTCTGCTGTGGTGTTCCTACCGGGATTGGCAGGTTGTTCGTCAATTTCGGACGTTACATCGATAAGGGAAGGAATCTTTACAGCTAGTGCATCAATCTCTCTGGAGATTCTATAGATGAGACTCTGATAGATCTACAAAAAAGCGCTGAAAAATATTGCCATAAACGCGGTATGGAAAGTTACATTCTTACTCAACAATTGGGGAAAGCGTCTTATCAGGGGACAACGAGACCGTTGGAAGGTTTGGATAATTTCGGGGAACAGGTTTTTGGGGGTGGCTTTAATAAAGGGATTTCTAATCTAACCTTGGTGTCTGGATCTAATGGCTCAGCGAGACTCGCTTTTTCTAGCCTTTCGCCAGGGAGCCAAGAAGAGCATCCAAGTTTCATAAAGCTCTATAACGATTCTAACTATTCTGCTTATTCAAAAGGAGATACGGTTAGTGAGCTTGTGCAACGATATAATGGAAAACCTGCATTTGTTTATAGTAATTATTCAAAACCTCAAATGGATGCCTTGTCACGTGAAGATCAAATCGTTCTGATATGTTCGAATCCATTTAGTGGTGGGAGAGTGAGTGCTACACGATATCAGAGATATTGTGAGAAAAAATTTTCACAAGGTATTTTTGAGATTGAAAGAAGAATAAGAATGGACAGTTTCCCTCAAGAAATGATTTCATCTCTCTATGTTATTTTGCGATAAGGTGAATTATCAAATCAAGTGCAAAGTTACTGAATAAAAGACTTCAGCCGGAC
>ERZ860508.1747-NODE-1747-length-10785-cov-2.351538_pt1 | contig 10785 bp, 9 predicted proteins | sample MGYA00509976_ERZ860508 | MGnify/ENA primary metagenome ERZ860508 (study PRJEB30046, sample SAMN00715242) | human gut metagenome | study: EMG produced TPA metagenomics assembly of the A metagenome-wide association study of gut microbiota in type 2...
CGGCGAAAACATTCTTCTCACGGCTCCCTTCTTCCCGATGTACGTGAATATGGACCAGTTCCATGCCGGTCCGATCCATGGACCCACCAAGGCGAATCCGTCGCAGATGGTGAATTTCGGAATCTGCGTGAATACGCTCGGGAACCGGTACGTGGATGAAGCGTCGACCTACGTCGAAATCGCCCGCCATACGGCAAAGGACACGATCCGGAATTCGGCCTTCATTATTCTCGACTCGGCTGTGGTGAAGCTTCCGATTGTGGCTATGCGAATCGATCGCTACAAGGCTGCCAAGGCTCCGATTTTTGAAGCCAATTCGATCGGAGAGCTCGCGTCGAAGATCGGTGTCCCCGCGAAAGCGCTGGAAAAGACGGTTTCTGAATATAACGACGCGGTTCACGCCGGGCGCGGCGCGTCTCTTAAGGTGCCTGCCACGATGAAGAAGCCGTACACCATCGAAAAGGGGCCGTTCCTCGCGGTTCCCTTCTCCGGCGGTATGACAGCCACCTTCGGCGGCCCGAAGATCAGCCTGAAGGGCGAAGTGCTGAATACGGAGTCGAAGCCGGTCCCCGGACTCTACGCCGCGGGGAACGCGATCGGCGGTCTCTTCTATGACGACTATCTCTCAGGTTCCCAGCTCGGAGCCGCGGTGATCTGGGGCCGGGTCGGCGCAGATGAGGCGGCAGCCCGCGCGAAAGCCGCGTAAAAAAGTTCTCTCCTCCCCGCCTGGCGGCAGTCATGGGCGGCTGCCGGGCGAGGGTCATTTTTAATTTTTCTCTCTCACTCTTTCGGCTCCCGGAAGAGCTTTTTCAGGGGCTTCCGAACGTGGTTCACCGGAAGCCTTTATTGGCAGGGGAAAACCTGTTGTCTGAAGCGGCTGAAGCGGTGCCCGAGAGGCGCTCCTCTAAAATAGAGACGCCGGTTTCGGAGGAGAGTGTGATGAAGGAAGACACGGGGAAAAGGCTTCTCGCACGGGTGCTTTTCTGCGCCTGCGCGGAGGCGCGGAGTCTCACAAAGGGGCGGAAGACGCTGGGGCTTCACGCGGAAGAAGCGGAAACGCTCCTTAACGCCCTCACGCGGGAAGCGGCGGAGCCGCTTTTTCGGGTGACAAATGGCGTCTTTACGCTGACTGAGGCCGGCATCCAGCGGTTCCGGAAATGGAAGGAACCGGCTTCAAGCCTTTACCAGGCAGATCCCGTATCAGAGGAAGAGCCCGGGTATGAGAGCCTTGCGGTCTCGGTACCTACGACGACCGGTGCCACGCTGCTCTCTCCTCTGATCGTCCGGTTCGCGGAAAGCCGCCCCGGACTCCGGATCGATATCCGGCTGACACACGGCACGTACCACCCGCTCTGGGAGGGGGTCGATCTGCGGGTGGGCCACGGCGAATACTTTATGGAAGACGTGGAAACACATCCGCTTGGAGCGCTCACGCGGATCTGTGTCGCGGCCCCGGAGTATCTTGAGGCGAATGGGACGCCTGAAAATCCGGAGGATCTGGAGAGGCATCTCTTTTTCGGGCCGAAAGACGCGGTGGATCCCGGATTTCTCACCTTCACCCGGGGAAAATCGGTCAGGCGGGTTCAGGCGGAGTCGAGAGTTTCGCTCCGAAGTCATCTCTCAGCGCTTTTCTGCGCGCTCTCGGGGGAGGGTATCGGTGTGCTCGTTCCCGCGTACCTCGCGGCTCCCTATCTCGACTCGGGGAACCTCGTTCATGTGCTCCCGCAGTGGCACTCTCTCCCGCTTCCGCTTCGCGCGTTTATCGCGAAAGAAACTGCTCCCGGGGTGCTCCGGGATCTGGTGCGGTTTCTCGAAGAGGCCTGCCGGCATAATCCTTTTATCGAGCCGATCGAATGAAAAAATCGCTTATTCCGGATACGTGGCTGATGCTCCTTCAGCTTGAGGAGCTGGGGAGTTTTTCGAAGGTTGGGGAACGGCGCGGGATCGCGCCTTCCTCTGTCAAACGGCGGCTGGATGATCTTCAGAGCCGGTTTGATCAGCCGATATACCGGGCGGAGCCGACCGGTGTTTTCTTCACCGCGTTTGGAACGAGGCTTGCCGCCGGTATCCGGACATCTGTCAAGACACTCCTTGAATCTGATGAGAAGCCTGAACCCGTGACACTGACGGTCTTCCGTGACCCGAGAGTCGCGGCAGCCCGGATACTTCCGCTCTTCTCCAAAGCGGCGGAGGAGGGGGCAGTGTCGTTCTCCCTCACCGTGTCTGAGGCCGATCGGGAATCCGCGGATCTTGCGATTACGGCCCGGATCGCTGACGGAACATCGCCCCGAAACCGGATCGCGTCTGTGCCCTGGGTGCTCACCGCGTCCCCCGGCCTGATCCGGCGAACCGGAGTGCCTTACAGCCCTGAGGATTTCAGCCGTATCCCTGTCATTTTTCTTCAGGCTGACCGCGCGATGCTGAAGTCGCTCGAACTCGCTGGAAAAACCGCCCGGACGCATTTTGTTCCGGATATGGAAACCGGGATCATGCTCGCGAAATCGGGGGCCGGGATCTTTTTCGGCGCGGATCCGGGAGTGATCGAGCGGGAAATCCGGCGGAATGAACTCACGGTGGTGCCGTTTTTTAAAGGAATTGAGCTGCAGATTGCGGCAGAGGCGAACCCTGCGGCGAGGAAACTGATCCCTGAGCTGAGGTCACTTTTTGAGGAGTACGGAAAGGGTTGTGGCGGGGAAAACTGAAAAAATCCGGCAGAACTGCATCTCCGGATACAGACTTGCAACGTCTTGATAAGAGAGAATAACCGCCTAGATTTTTATTGATCTTCTCTCCTAGCCCCGGATGACTCTGCAGAAGCCATCCGGGGATTTTTTTCTCTGGAGAGACTGAGGGAAGAGCAAAGCGCCCGGGGACTGAAACTCTTGTCGGGCGCTTAACCCTTGATCAGTACTCTTCGAAGTATTCCTGGATCTTCTTCGGGTCGTTCGTCTTCGTCAGAGCGAGCTGAAGCAGAACACGGGACTTCTGGGGATTCAGCGTGCCGCTCTGCAGCATGCCTTCATCCGCGTAGCGCTGGAGAGATTCCGTTACCGGGCCGTTCGGCACGCGGGAGGAACGGATTACGATTACGCCTTTCTTCGTGGCGTCAACAATCCCGGGTTCTTCCCATTCATGCACAGAACCGTCACCGGTGCCGGCCATGATGATGCCCTTGGCGCCCGCCTTGACGAAAGCGTCAATCGGCACGCGGTCCGCGTTCGAGTGAGAGTAGACGATATCGACGCGGGGGAGAGAGTCGAGCTTCGACACATCGAATTCAGAACCCGACGTATGACGCTTCGTCGTCTGACGGACGAAGTAATTGTGGCCCGAAGCGATGAAGCCGAAGGCACCGAGTTCAGGCGACATGAAGGTCGCGACGTTCGTCGTATCGGTCTTCGTCGTGTCGCGCGCGCCGTTAATCATGTCATTCATGGCGATCAGAACGCCGCGGCCCTTCGACTGAGGATCCGCTGCGAGCTTCACGGCGTTCAGGAGGTTGATCGGGCCGTCAGCCGAAATGGCGGTAGCCGGACGCATGGCGCCGACAATCACGATCGGCTTATCGCTGTGAACCGTGAGGTTCAGGAAGTAAGCGGTTTCTTCCAGCGTATCCGTGCCGTGCGTAATCACGATTCCGGACACGTTCGGATCGGCGAGCAGCTCGTTGCAGCGCTTGGCAAGCTTCAGCCAGATTTTGTCCGTCATGTTTTCAGAGCCGATGTTGGAAACCTGCTCACCGGACACTTCAGCGTACTGCTTGATCTGCGGGACCGCGTTGATCAGAACCTGAACACCCAGGTTGCCGGCCTTATAGCCCGTCATCTGAGTGCTGCTGGAAGCCGTACCGGCAATCGTGCCGCCCGTGGCAAGAATCTTGACCTGGGGCAGTGCCTGAGCGCCAACAGCAATGGCAAGGCCGACCGCGAAAGTGATCAGTTTGTGACCGAAATGCATGATGTAACTCTCCAATTAAAAATAAGGTGATTTACCTAGGTTTTGCCTAGTTCTTATTATTTATTAACTAGGCTATTTAACCTAGGCAACAAAGAGTATCACAAAGAATCCGGAATTAAAAGTAATGGAGAGAGTGATATTTTGGTATACCACGAATAGAATATTCTTATCTTTGCGGTATCCGCTGATTCCTAAGAGGTTCCGCCAAGCTCTGGATTGGTGCATGGAATGGGCTTCTTCAGGGGTTTCCCATGGAATCAGATATTTGTCGCGGAAGGAAATATAAAGAGAGCGGAGCAGAAACCGGCAGAGTTTCAGACCGCCCCAGGGGCAGCACCTAAGAGAGCCAGTCTATTTAGAGAGTTGAAGCCATGATGAACGGAAAGAAAACCGAGCCGGAAGAGCCGCTCAGCCGCGAAAGCGAGCCGCTTTATCGCCAGGCAGCTGAAATCCTCCGGGACCGGATTCTGAAAGGGGAATATCCTCCCGGGACCATGATCCCCTCAGAGCGCGAGCTCGGAAACAGTCTCGGCATCAGCCGGATTCCGATCCGGGACGCCATCAAGTCGCTTCAGTACATCGGAATCGTGAATCAGGTGAAGGGGAAGGGCGTTGTGGTTCAGAAGCTTGACCCGGGTCAGGTACTCGCGAAAGTGGGACCGTTCCTCGCGTCCCCGGGACTCAAAACCCTGATTGATCTCCTTGATATCCGGATCGCGGTCGAGCAGGTATCGGTGCGGGAGGCTGCCCGGAAGGGAACTCCGGAAGACTTTGATGAGCTCTCCCGGCTGATTGCCGTGCTGAGAAGTGAGGCGAGTGAGAAGGAAAAAGAGGACGCCGGGCGGCAGTTTCATCTGAAAATCGCGGAGATCGGCGATAACCAGATCGCGGTGATTCTCTGGCACTTCTTTGATGAGCTTCTGAAAATATCGCGAAGCGTTGTGCATCTGACAGAGGCTGAGAAAACTCAGTCGTACGAAGAGCATGAGGAGCTCCTCCGGGCGCTTCGGATGCGGGACGGCGATAAAGCGGCCGCGATCATGAAGGCGCACCTCGAAACCACGAGGCGCGAACTCGCGGCATCACACGACGCCTCAGTGAAGGAATAAACGCGAGGCGCGGAATGAAGAAAGGCGGATCAGCTCTGAAGCTGATCCGCCTTCTCCTTTTTATTAACTCTGGTATCGCATCACTGCGACCCGGGTTTTGCCTTTGTTATAAATTCTCTTCGGAGTCTTTTTTATTCTGTCCTTTAAGCGGCATTGTGTGGTCGAAAATTGCCTGCACCACACGTCGCACCGCTGGATCCTCGTTCCCCTGATAGTACTCCGCTATCTCATCGAGGTCCTTCCTTTCGCTGAACCGGTCGCTCTGAGACACGAGTTCAAAGAGATAGGGGTCGTCGCCGATCAGTTCCGCAAGATAGCTGAACGGAAGGCGCGAGACCGCGTCGGAGTTCAAGCAGAGCATTTCCCGGACGTCAGACGCCGGATCCGTCGCGAGGTTCTCAAGCGCCTCAAGCGGAAGCCCCGGGGAGGAGGCGAGCCGCGTACGGATCTTATGCGACTGATGCGTTGAAAGCGCTACAGCAATCGGTTCAAAACCGGTCTTGATGCCGGCTTCCAGAAGGCCAAGAGCCTCAAGGACGGTGAGGGGCATCGTTTTGCCCAGAACTTTGATACTGAAATCTGTGGTGTTCATAACTCCTCCTTTGTTATGTTATTAAGGTACCTCCGCATGCGTCAGTTTTTGACGCATGCCATCAGGAGGCGCTTTTCTCGCCGCATCGGAGAGATAAAAGTCCTACACTTTTTTCAGTTTTCTTATTCCGGGAGCACTCATGGCCAGGGTCAGTTCTATTTCGCAGGAAGCTCTGCTCATTATTGAAATTCTGAAGCTGATTCCGAGAAACCGGCTGATCACAGCGTCTGAAATCAGGAACAGCCTCTTCTCGGCGGGGTACGACATCCCGATCCGGACTCTGCAGCGCTACCTGAAGTCAATCTCGGAAACCGAGAGCCTGCATGTGGAGTGCGACAGCCGCTCAAAGCCCTACGGATACCGGAGGTCGAGTCCGAAGTCGGAATTCGCGGATCTGAAGCTGACACCTGAGGAAAGCCTGCTGCTCTCGCTTGCCGGTCAGTATCTGCAGTATCTGCTTCCCACCACGATCTCGACCTCGCTCTCTCAGGTGTTTGATGCCGCGAGGGACCAGCTCTTCAGTCATCCCGCGGCGACCCCGGCGGCTTCCTGGCTGAACAAGGTAGCGCTTGTTTTCACGAGCATCCCGACGCTTCCCCCGGAAATCAAGCCCCGGATTTTCTCCATCGCGACGGAGGGGCTCTATCGGAACCGGAAGCTGGAAATCAACTATTCAAATAAGAACGGTAAGCAGAAAGTTTCTGTTGTTTCGCCGATCGCGCTCGTGCAGCAGGATCTCCGTATTTATCTCGTCTGCCGTTACGACGGGTATGAGGATCTCCGAAACCTCGCGCTTCACCGCATCATGGATATCCGGCTTCTTGATATCGAAGCAGACCGCCCGAAGGAGTTCAGGCTCGCGGACTATATCCGGCACTCCAACTTCAATTTCGGCACGGGAAAGAAATGCCGGCTTGAAATCGCTTTCCGGAGCCCGGTGCTCGCGCTGAATCTGAAGGAGACGCCGTTTAACCGGGAGCAGAAACTGGAGAAAGACGCGGATGGGGTGTTCCATCTCGATGTGGTGCTGGACGACACGACGCAGATCGACGGGTGGATCGCGCTCTGGAAGGATAATGCCGAATTTCTGGAGATCCGCCGTACCCCGATTCAGGATCCTGCTGCGGTGAAGATGGCGGGAAACCAGCCTCCTGATGGAATATAAGTAAACTGATTCTGTTTAATAAATTAATCTTTATCGGATTAAAAATTCGAGGCAGTCCGACAGGATGCCGGAACACCTCACGTTTTGGTAAAAGAGGAAGAGCGCGGATTTATTCCAGCGCTCTTTCCTTATCGGAATTACTTCGCGAGGAAGGCGAGACTTGTCCGTGCGAGCTCGGTCCAGAGACCGCTGAATCCGGCCCAGAGGACCTGAATGCCGATGCAGATCAGGATGAAAGAGAACACCTTGACGATCGCGTCCGCCCCCGCGGCGCCGAGGCGCTTTGAAATCTGGCCGGCATAGCGGAAGCAGACCCAGATACCGATGCAGAGCGCGGCTGACGCGAGATTAAGTCCGAGCGTATTCGCGAACGTCGTCGGGAGCCTGGTGCCGATCGCGGTGCAGACTGACATGGCGCCAGGTCCCACCATGAGGGGAAGCGTCAGCGGGAAGAAAGCCCGCTGCTCAAAATGTTCTTTCTCAAGCGGTTCGTCTGAGCCGCGGCTTTCACTTTTCTTCTCTCCGCCCCCGAAGCTCGAAATCGCTTTCCAGCCGGCAGACGCGAGCACGAGGCCGCCCGCCACCCGAAGCACATCAATCGAAATCCCGAAAAAGTTCAGGATGAAGACGCCCGCATAAACCGAGATCTCGATCAGGATGAAGGAGTAAATAGCGACCCGGGCCGCAAGCCACGCGCGTTCCCGCGGACCGAGGTCAGAAGTGAGCGAGAGAAAGAAAATGGAGCCCGAAAGCGGATTCACCATCGGGATCAGCGCGGCGATCACGTAGAGAAAGGTGCTGAGAAAGTGCTGCATGGCAGATGTCTGAGAGATGGGAGAAGGAGGGCCGCAGTCTACGGATAGACCACCGTGAACCGTTTTTTATCCAGCGGCAGCCGGTCACCCCGGTTCCAGCGGTAGGCGGTGAGGGGGCCGCCTTTTCCGGCTCCGTAGTCCACGCAGGCGACCGCAGTGTCAAGCGGGGCGAAATTCCCGGTGTCGGAAAGCGAATAGTGGCCGATAAACGTGGGCACGGTGGGTTTGAACACAAAAGGATTTTCCCGGAGATCCTCAAGCGGGAAGGAGCGCGATGGGTCCGAAATCACAGCGGCTTCGTATGTCGTGATTCCGCGGTCCCACCATTTGACGCGGACTCGGGTCACCGCTTTGCCTTCCGCGTTTTTGTATGAAAGTGTCTTTGGAAGCCAGACCTCAGGCCCCTTAAGCGTCTGATCAAGCGCCGCGATGAGAGACTGTCCGGCATCTGACTCCTCTCCCGAACTCCGCAAAACATCCTCATAGAGTCCGAGTGTCGGAAGCGCGCCTTCCCGGACACAGGCGTCGAGTATCGACTGGATCGCGTCCGGGTCCCAGCACGCGTGCACCACACGGATTTCACCGAGATTAAGCCAAAGCGGGAGCGTCCGGATCCACTTCATCAGTTTCTGAAGCGTCTTCGGGTCTTTCACGGCGGAGTCAAAGAAAGTGATGCGGGAATCCGTTCCGTGAACGTGGCCGATGCCGCAGAACCGGCAGAGAGCGGCGTACTCGTGATTTCCGGCAACGCAGTACGCGGTTTCGTGCCTCACCATGCGGCGCACGAGTTTCACGGTTTCCACCTGTTCCGGCCCCCGGTTGATGAGGTCTCCCGTAAACACCGCGATCCGGCCGTCCGGGTGTCCCCAGGTCTTCCCATACTTCACGTAGCCCAGCTTTCTGAGAAGCTTTTCAAGAAGCGCGGCGTGCCCATGCACGTCGCCGATGATATCGAAACCAGGTTTCTGATCCATGCTGCAGAGGCTCCCGTTGGGGCTTGATGTTTCGGAGGGAAAAAGGCGGGGTTGGGTGAAAACGCGCGGGCGGCCCGCCGGGCGGAAAAACTGCTTTGAGAGATTAATGATTTTCCGCTGGATAATCCAGCGCTTTGCGTCACAGATCGAAGTGAAACTAGCTATCATTAACATTCAAAGCAAAGTATGCGCCTCTCCGCTTTCTGTCCAGTGTTTTTCAGGCGGGAGACGCATGAAAGAGTCCGCGGCGGCCAGTATCAATCTCATCATCCCGGAGCCTCGGAACTCACATAAAGATAAAAATTACCAATGACAAAAATTAAAAGCCCGAATGGTCCGGCATCCGAGACCCTGAGGGATCTCCCGGTCGGGATGAGTGCGACGGTGAATTCCGTCGGCGGGAAGGGGCAGCTGCGGCAGCACTTTCTCGATATGGGGCTCATCCCGGGTGTCCGGGTGACGCTCGTGAAATATGCGCCGATGGGAGACCCCGTCGAAGTGAGGCTGCATGGCTATGAACTCACGCTGAGGCTTGAGGACGCCGGGAAGATCGGTATCCGCAATATCAGCCGTGAGGGGGAGCCAGAGCATGTGGAAACGTTTGATGAGGAGGAGCGGCAGCTTGAGCTCCCGCACCCGGGACTCGGTGAGGAAAAAGGCCTGATCGATGACCCCGAGGCGCATCTCCGCCCGGTGAAGGGGAAGCTCACTTTCGCGCTTGCCGGCAATCAGAACTGCGGCAAAACCACGCTCTTCAATCAGCTGACGGGATCCAATCAGCATGTGGGCAATTTCCCGGGCGTCACAGTGGACCGGAAGAGCGGTCCGATCCGCGGGTACCCGGATACGGAGGTAACAGACCTCCCCGGCATCTATTCGCTCTCTCCCTATACGAGTGAGGAAATCGTTTCCCGGGAATTCATTCTCGATGAGCGGCCGAGCGCGATCATCAATATTGTCGACGCGACCAATATCGAACGGAACCTCTACCTCACGATGCAGCTGATGGAGCTCGACATCCCGATGGTGCTCGCCCTCAACATGATGGACGAGATGGAGGGAAACGGCGGCTCGATCCATATCAACGAAATGGAACAGATTCTGCAGATGCCGGTGGTTCCGATTTCGGCTGTGAAGAATCAGGGTGTGGAAGAACTCGTCCGCCACGCGGTCCATATCGCGCGCTACCAGGAGCGCCCCGGGCTTCAGGATTTCTGCGGCAAGAATGATCATGGGGGCGCGGTGCACCGCGCGCTGCATGGCGTCATGCATCTGATTGAGGATCACGCGAAAGCGGCTGCGATCCCGATCCGGTTCGCCGCGGCAAAGCTCCTGGAGGGGGATCACCTGATTCAGGAGGAACTGAAGCTCGACCCGGCAGAAATTGAGACGATCGACCGCATCGCGCAGCAGATGGAGACTGAGCGAGGGCTTGACCGCGCGGCCGCGATCGCCGATATGCGTTACCTCTTTATTGACAGGCTCTGCCGCAAAACTGTGGTGAAGCCTCATGAAAGCCGGGAACATGTGAGAAGCCGCCGGATTGACCGGATTCTCACGGGGAAGTACACCGCGATTCCAGCCTTCATCCTGATCATGGCGCTTGTCTTCTGGCTCACGTTCAACGTGATCGGCGCGGCGCTCCAGGACTGGCTTGCGGACGGGATCGACGCGTTGACAGAAGTCGTGAAGACGGCGCTCGCGTCATCCGGCGTCAATGACGCGATGCAGTCACTCATTGTGGATGGCATCTTTACCGGTGTCGGAAGCGTGCTGAGCTTCATTCCGATCATCGTCGTGCTCTTCTTCTTCCTCTCGCTTCTCGAAGACTCGGGGTACATGGCGCGTGTCGCGTTCTTTATGGATAAGCTGCTGCGGAAGATCGGGCTCTCGGGCCGCAGCATCGTGCCGATGCTGATCGGGTTTGGCTGTACGGTGCCTGCTGTGATGTCAACCCGGACGCTTCCTTCAGAACGAGACCGCAAGATGACGATCATGCTGACCCCGTTCATGAGCTGCTCCGCGAAGATGCCGATCTACGCCTTCTTTACGGCGGCCTTTTTCCCGAAGTAGGGCGGCCTCGTGATGATCGTGCTTTACTTCGGCGGCATTCTGATGGGGATTCTCACCGCGATGGCGTCCAAAAACTCGCTCTTCCGGGGTGAGGCGGTGC
>ERZ860508.1752-NODE-1752-length-10750-cov-3.480318_pt1 | contig 10750 bp, 9 predicted proteins | sample MGYA00509976_ERZ860508 | MGnify/ENA primary metagenome ERZ860508 (study PRJEB30046, sample SAMN00715242) | human gut metagenome | study: EMG produced TPA metagenomics assembly of the A metagenome-wide association study of gut microbiota in type 2...
TACTTGGGCAAATTTTGTGACTCCTGTCAAGAATATAAACCGAAGATAGCGGTCGGAACTTTTCAGTACACCATAAAAGGCTTTCAGAATACGACGGTATTCATCCAACAGGTTCTCATCTAAAAGGGCTTGCAGCAAAGGTTTATCATACTCATCAACCAATACCACAACTCCTTTTCCTGTTTTCAGATAGGCTTGCTCAATGATATAACTAAAACGTTCTTCAGGACTACGGTCTTTCTTCTCATCACCATATACGGCTTCCCATTTCTCCAAATACTGGTTTAGCATGGCAACCAAATCTGCCGCCGTCTCATATTTCTTCGCATTCAAATCAAGATGCAGAACCGGATATTGCTCCCACTTCGTCTCTAACTTTTCAATTGCCAAGCCTTCAAAAAGGTCTTTACGACCCTGAAAATAGGCTTCAAAAGTGGAAATTAGCAGACTTTTGCCAAAACGACGGGGACGACTAAGAAAATAAGGCACTTTAGTAGCTGCTATCTGATATATAATGGCTGTTTTATCCACATACAAACACCCCTCTGCACGCATCTTTTCAAATGTCTGTATCCCTATCGGCAATTTACGTTCCAATGTATTCATTGCATCTTCAAATTAGTGTACCACAAATATAGACGTTATTCAATGAATAAACAAAGATACTCTATGAAAGTTCCACTTATTTCTCTTTCAAAACAATCACCGAACCGTCCATTTCATAATAGAAAGGTGAAGTAAGCATCAGGATATTCAATGCATTCTGTATGCCACCTCCCGGAATAGTTCCGGTGAAATATTCATTAGGTAGTTTATTGGAGTCGAAACGAATCTCTACGTCATAGATGCGTGAAAGGGTTTTCATTATATTCTCCAAAGATTCTTTCTCGAAATAGATATTTCCTTTCGTCCATTCAATGTAGTCACTCGGGTGTACTTGAGTGGCTGTTATCTTATGAGTGGCTTTGTTATATTCTATTTTGTCGCCGGGCTTCATGATATGCGACATTTTCTGCGCATAGACCCCTACTTTTCCTTCCAAAAGAACGACTGTCACGTCTTTGGCATCTTCATAGGCAGATACATTAAAAGAAGTACCGAGTACTTTCACTTCCAAATCACCGACCTGCACTATAAAGGCATGTTTTTCATCATGAGCTACTTTGAAATAGGCTTCACCATTCAGTTGCACACGACGCACATTTTCTCCGAAGTTATTCAGATAGCTTAATTGCGAAGCAGAATTGAGAACGACATTCGTTCCGTCCGGCAATTCGATGGTTGCTTTATCTCCTTTATCAGCTTTTACTATAAAGGGTGCTCCCACTGTTTGGGAAGAATCTATAAGATAGTAGGTGAAGAAGGCAATACAAATGGGTAAAACGATGGCGGCAGCCCATTTCCAAGGATTCATGCGAATAGTTCTTGGTTTCTCTTTTCCCTGTGTCTCTTCTTTTCCCTGTGTCTCTTCTTTTCCCTGCGTCTGTTCTTTGATTCGGGCAAATAGTTTGTTGCGCAGTACCGGATTAATACCGGCATCCGATTTGGAAAATTCTTCTTCCCACCAGTTCTGTAAATGGCGGTCGTTCTTTATCCAATCGGAAAGTTCTTTTATTTCAGCATCCGTTATATTTCCATCGAAATACTTTTCAATCAGTTCTTTATAATATATCTTATCCATCTTCTTTCCTGCTTATTTACAAGTATACATTTTCATCCTATCTACTATCCAAAAACGTGTATTACAATTACATTTCATTAACAAAAAAGGCGATCAGAAGCGCAATTACCTTATCGTAATGCTTCATCAACTGCTCACGCATAAATTTCACCGCCAAAGATAATTGTGTGGCGACTGTACTTTCAGAAATACCCATCATTTCAGCGATTTCCTTATTCGTATAGTTCTGACGCTTACTTAAGATAAAGATTTTCTTTCGCTGTGCCGGCAATTCTTCTGCTAATGAGTCGATATAGTCGTTCAAGAAATGAAGATCAATATTCTCTTCTGTTTGCGAATCACGATCCACACTGCTTTTCAGCAGATATTCATTGTAAACATATTCAACGGTCTGACGCTGGTACATGTTCATCAGTAAATTTTTGGCTATCGTACAAAGAAAAGAAATAAATGAAGCGTTGGTATCGACTTTCTCACGTACTTCCCATATACGGATAAAAGTGGATTGCACCACTTCTTCAGCCATATATTGATTGCCGGAAGAAAGCCGCATAATGAAATTGTACAGTTTACCGCTGTACATATTATACAATCTTTCAAATGCTTGAAAAGAACCGTCTTTTAAATCGATTAATAAATGTTTTTCATCTGTAAAATTCACCATAGCTTAGAATTTTGCAACAAAGGTATGCAACCATAGACCATTAACAGGTGACAATATTATTAATATTTTCTCAATTATCCGATTTTTATGAGGAAAAAGATACTAATATCAGGATAGTGACGCCATCCGGTCAAGATAGTGACGCTATCTAATCAGGATAGTGACGCTATCTTGAACGGATACCGTCACTATGTTCAGTAAGGTAATTCGCATTAATAAGTCAAGCGGATACCAGCCTGTATATTGAAGTTAAACGGATTCTCTTTACGTATGGTCTGTATATCCGAACCGTCATCAAAATAATAAGCAACACCGGGTTCTACATAGATACCCAGACGTTTCGTTGCGTTCACCTGTGCACCTACCGCACCGGATACCGAGAATTGCAGAGGTTTCACCGTTTCTTTCTCGGAACCGAGCTTTCCATAAACACATTTCTCCACCATACCTCCACCGGAGACGTAGAGAGTGACGAGTTTTTTATCAAGGAAATTCCAGTTAGCACGCAGCGGAATACCGACATAATGAAGTTTTTGTTCTATCTGCTGCTCTTCACCCGCCAGTTTCGCATCCGAAGAAAGCAATGTGTAAGTCAATCCCGTTTCGAGAGAGAATCCCTTGGCCAATCCTTTACGGACAGACAATCCGAAGGAAATTGGTTGATGGTGCTTAATGTCGACCACTTGTTTTGCCTGACGCAGATAAGGCACTCCATCTTCAAAAACCAATGTCTGATCGTTAGGTATCTCCATCAGACCGTTGGAAACAGAAAGCATATTCACACGAGACATATAAGCATGAGAGCCGGCACCGACTTCTGTGGATGCTCCGCCCGAATTTCCAACCGATAGCCCCATGGACCATGTTCCTTTTTGAGATGCTCTTTTTTCTGCCGGAATATGCAGCTTGTCTCTGCCGGAAGGGCGACGCGGCCTGTTGTTCGGCCGTTCGGTATCCTGTGACTGTGTAGCCTGACCCACATTTTCACTGTCAACCTGCCTTGCTTCATTTTTCGTCTGTTCCGTCTCACCTTTGAGCATCTGGTCTTCCTCAATCACAGGATTATTTTCATTCCCTGTTACAGGTTCGTTGCTATTTTCTATTGCAGATTGATCTGCATTTGTTTTCTGTTCTGTAAGATTCTTATCAATTTTCGCCAAACGGTCTTCACGAGCCACTGGTCGCAAGACGGGTTCTACGGAAGTGCCCTGCACATCCGGTTGTTGCACACCCGGCAACGCATCGGGTGTAGATGCCAATGCCGGAGTCTTTATATGACGTATTTCATCCGCAGCCGGTGTCCCCAGGAAATATAGACTTACCGACGAAACGACGGCTAACAATATAACAGCTGCAGCAGCCATCATCCATTTTCGATAAGGATATATTTTCTTCTCCACAGGAGGCATAAGTTCTTTTTCCAGTTGTTCCCAACCGGAAGCAGGCACCGGCTCGGAATAATCCGCGAGCTTCTCCTTCAACTTATTCATCCACAATTCTTTCTCTTCCATCTCTATCTATCCATTATGCGTTATCCATTCTTTTACTCTTTTTGCCAATACACTCTTCGCACGAAATAGTTGCGAAGCCGAAGATTTTTCATTAATACCTAATTTCTGTGCGATTTCTTTATGCGATTTGTCTTCGAATGTATAAAGGTTAAACACTGTACGATATCCGGCAGGTAGTTCTTCTATAAACTGCATCAACACTTTCTGTGGAATAGCTTCTACATCAGAAGCATCCGGTTCTTCATATTCTTCAGGCAACTCTTCTAATGGTGCCGACTGATTGATTACATCATTTTTCCGGAGATATTGCAAAGCTGTGTTGACCATCACCCTTTCCATCCAAGCCCGCAGGGAGCCTTCACCCCTCCAGGTGAACTTGTCGAAGGAATCGAATATCTTTAAAAAACCGTCGTGAAGCAGATCCTGGGCTGTATCACGGTCGCCGGTATAGCGAAGACAGATGCCAAGCATACGTCCCGCATACTGCTCATACAGTTCTTTGCGAGCTTGGTTATTGCCTAGCCTGCATTGTTCCGACAACTCTAATTCTTCCATTCTCTTATACACGTGTTTAACTTATAAATGCAGCAAAGATAGAAATACTGCATAGAGAGAACAACTCTTTTATCACTTTTGTTTCTTTAACAGATTCAAATGCAATATTTTCTATCCCATTGCATTTTCACAATACAAAGGAACCATTTTATATAATCTAAAACTTAAATAAGTATATGAAGAAATTTAAATTCATTGCCTTTATCTTTGCTATTATGACTACAATGCCGATTCTCCAGTCATGTTTGGACGACGATGACAACCCGTCCGATCTTCTGGTTGTCAGTACCATCAATATGATTAGCCAGGATAGCAAGGAATTTTATTTCACTTTGGATGACGGGAAAAAGATGTATCCCAGCAATGCGCAAGGATGGAGTAATAAAGATTGGGTGGAAGGACAACGAGCTTTTGTGATATTCAACGAGCTGGAAGAGCCTGTGAATGGATACGACCTTAATATTCAGGTGAGAGGTATCAATCCAATCTTAACTAAAGACATCATCACGATGGGTGAAGATGACAACGACGAAGAAAAAGTCGGAGATGACAAGATCAACACAACTTATATGTGGATCAACAAGGATAATAAATATCTAACGATTGAATTCCAATATTATGGAACGCATAGTGAAGATAAAAAACATTTCCTAAATCTCGTAATCAACGACAAAGAAGAGTCTGCTCCCACTGCTGACGAAGACAGTGCGGAGGACGAATATATCAATCTGGAATTCCGTCATAACAGTGAAGGTGATTATCCTCAAAGCCTGGGCGAAGGATATGTATCTTTCAAACTGGATAAGATTAAAAACCGGATGGAAGGGAAAAAAGGATTAAGGATCCGTGTCAACACTTTATATGGCGGACCGAAAACTTATGAAGTAAAGTTTCCCTAAGATTATAAATCTAATGTAAACGTGCAAAACACACTCTTTTTTAATATAATATATTAATTACGCAAAAGAGGGCGGTAGTTGTGAAACTGCCGCCCTTTTATCTTCTCCTTTATATAAAGAAGTTATCCTTATAAAGGAATTATTTCTTTTCTTCCTTATCTCCCAGATAATTCCAAACTACCGCACTCAACGCAGCTCCTACAAATGGAGCAATGATGAACAGCCACAACTGCGACAGTGCTTCTCCTCCCTGGAATAATGCCGGAGCAATACTACGTGCCGGGTTCACAGAAGTCCCTGTGATAGGAATACATACAATATGTACCAATACAAGAGTCAAACCAATGGCAAGTCCTGCCAGATTGCCTGCTCCCTTCTTCGAGTCGGTAGAGCCGAGCACCACTAATACAAAAATAAAAGTAAATACTGCTTCCGCAATGAATGCCTGCAACATTTCTCCATCGCCAAAACCATTGGAACCTGTAGCCGTAGGTCCGTCATGAGCACCGGTGGAAACTAAGGCAAAAAGAATAGCCGAGCCGATAATAGCTCCGATTACCTGGAAAATCATATACATACCTGCATCTTTTCCATTCATACGCCCAGTTAAGAACACTCCTAATGTAATAGCAGGATTAATGTGACATCCTGAAATACCTCCGATAGCATACGCCATCGCTACTACTGAAAGACCAAATGCTAAAGCTACGCCGACTGTTCCCACGCCAGCACCTACCGTACCGGTTACACTACCGGCAAAAACGGCACTTCCGCATCCCATAAGAACGAGCACCATCGTTCCAATCATTTCTGCAATGTACTTTTTCATAACTATAAATAATGGTTAATGCATCAAATATAGAGAATTAACCCAAGAAAACAAAGCCTACGTGCCTAAATTATTATTGCCTTCGCAACATTTTTGAATAAAAGACAAGCAAATAAAATGAAAAAAGGACTTTTGCACGCCATATTAGCCTCTACCTTATGGGCACATCGTAAACTCTTTTATCAAGCAAGGATTGAGCAATGACGCCACTCCGATGAATTTCTCCGAAACCCGCTTTGCCACTGTTGGAATTATTCTTTTCGCTTATACCCGGTACAAGGGTATATGACAGGAATCATCTCAATCTCTATTATTATAGCAAACACTGTATGGACTGCAAAGTAAGCATTTCTTTGGGGACTGCTGCTTTTATTTCCTCTTTCAGAACACATAGCAGGCTGTGACGAATAAAATCTCTATTTGTCGCCAGCACCACTTGCCGCGTCGGTCGGGGGATAGCAAACGGACGTACTAATTGTCGCTGTTCTTCCGTCAATTGAGCCACTGCCAGTTCGGGAATAAAAGTGATTCCTTTTCCGCTTTCTACCATTCTCATAAAGGTTTCCATGCTTCCCAAACGATAAGCCATCTGACTAACCTTCACCGCTTCCATCTGACAGAAACGGACAAGTTGGTCACGAAAACAATGTCCTTCGTCCAAAAGCCAAAGATGTTCGCCGGTTATATCGGAAGTGCGGATAACGTCATGTTTGAACGAGGGTTCTTTCCGTGATACATAAGCATAGAATTGCTCATAGAAGAGAGTTTCTTCCGTCAAGAATGTGTCTTCTAATTTACTGGCAATAATCCCTGCATCCAAATCACCGGCATGCAGAGCCTGCTGAATATCCTGGGTTTTCATTTCCGTGACACGAATATCCAGTTCGGGATATTTCTCCATCAGTTGAGGGAAAAAGCGAGGTAGCAAATAAGGAGCGATAGTTGGTAATACTCCCAAACGGAATACACCTGATAATGATTGCTTATCTTCACTGATGATTTCTTTTACTTGAGCTGCCTGCGCCAGAATCACACGAGCCTGGTCTATCACTTTCTGCCCGATGGGTGTCGGGCAGACGGGTTGCACTGTCCTATCGAACAACTTTACTCCTAATTCATCTTCCAGCTTCTGAATCATGGCACTCAAAGTGGGTTGCGTCACACGGCAATATTCGGCTGCCCGTGCGAAATGCCTGAACTGGTCTACGGCTAATATATATTCTAATTGTTGTATCGTCATCTATCAAATCATGTTAAGTTATAGATTTCATCTATGCAAAGATAGAAATTTTCAGTTTGACAACAAGCATTTTCCGCCTTATCTTTGCAGTACAGAAAAAAAAGAAAACAAGTATAAATCATTAAAAATAAAAAGAATATGAAAACTTTAGAATTTATCAAACTGAATGAATCGGGAGCAAACAACGTAGTAGCATCTTTGCAACAACTATTAGCAGACTTCCAAGTGTATTACACCAATCTCCGCGGTTTCCACTGGAATATCAAAGGACATGATTTCTTTGTTCTCCACAGCCAATTCGAAAAGATGTATGATGACACAGCCGAAAAGGTAGACGAAATTGCAGAACGTATCTTGATGTTGGGCGGTACTCCTGCCAATAAATTCAGCGATTATTTGAAAGTAGCAAATATCAGTGAAGTAGATAAGGTGAGCAACGGCGAACAGGCACTGAACAATATCCTTCAGAGTATCAGTTATCTGATTGGTGAAGAACGTAAAATTCTGTCCATCGCCTCTCAAGCCGGAGATGAAGTAACCGTTTCGATGATGAGCGATTATCTGAAAGAACAGGAAAAACTAGTTTGGATGTTGACGGCTTATAATAGCAAATAATTAAGATAAAAGGTTTAGGTTTTTAAGTGAGAAAGAGAGGATATTTCCATAAAAGGAATATTCTCTCTTTATTATTTCCAGTGTACTAATACTATCTGAATGCGTTCATTCGCTGATATTATTAAAAAAAATAGTTTTGTTCTTTATTTATCAAGATTTATAAAAGTAAGCAACAACTTTCAAAAGATGAAACTTATTCTACTGAAATAGATTTTTCTAACCTTATATCATCAGAAGAACTACCTATCATTACCTGAAAAGTCCCCGACTCTACTACTTTCTTCAAAGTATAGTTAACCAAGAAAAAGTCCTCCTCTGTCAAAACAAAAGTAACTTTTTTCTCTTCTCCTTTTTTCAAATGGAAACGTTCAAAATGTTTCAACTGTTTCATCGGCTGAACAACTGATGCATATTCATCTCTCATATAAAGTTGTGATACTTCCTCACCATCATACTTCCCTGTATTCTTTACTTTAAATGAGACTTCAAAACAACGAGCAGATTTCTGCACTACCTGCAAATCAGAATATTCAAAAGTGGTATAACTCATCCCATAACCAAAGCTATATAACGGAGAAGATGACACTTCCACATAATCATGATTTCGAGGAGCTTTCTTATTATAATAAACCGGAATCTGACCTACAGAACGCGGAACGGAGATTGGCAAACGTCCGGAAGGATTATAATCTCCAAAAAGAACATCCGCTATAGCATTTCCACCCTCCTGCCCCGGATAGTAAGCAGTCAGTAGCGCATCAGCATATTCCGAAGCCCAATTCTTTTCTAAAGGACGACCTTCAATATAAACGACAATCAAAGGCTTACCTGTCTTTTGCAAAGATTCCAATAGTTCTTGTTGTCTACCAAGTAAGGATAAACTGGCACGGTCAAATCCTTCTCCACACTCCATATCACTTACACTACCCTCTTCAGCTACAGCCGCACCTGTTTCTTTATAGCTCGTTTTAAAATCACGGGCACTGGAACCACCCACAACCACAATTACAACTTCAGAGCGACGGGCAGCTTCAATTGCCTGTTCTATCTCATTCACTGTAGTATCACGAATAGCACAGCCTCGTACATATTCCACACGAAAAGGAGATAATTTTGTTAGAATTCCATCAAGAACTGTTTTCACATTACTATCTTCCTGAGGAGCTGTATAGTCCCCTAACATATTATATCGATTGTCAGCATTAGGGCCAATTACCGCCACCTTATTTATCGTCTTGCTTAAAGGAAGAATTGAATTCTCATTTTTGAGAAGTGTTATGGAAGACTGTGCGATTTTACGTGCCAGTTCGATATGTTCTTTACGGCGTACTGTTTTAGCAGCAATTTTCGGATCCACATAAGGATGCTCAAACAAACCCATTTCAAACTTCATCCGTAATACCCGGCATACGGCAGTATCAATCACTGCTTCACTGATTTTTCCGGATTGAACGGCATGAGTAAGATTCATAAATGCATTGCCCCCCAAATCAATATCCACTCCGGCAGAAACGACCTGCATAGCTGCCTCTTCTATAGTAGGAGCAACAAAGTGACTTTCATGGACTCCTTCAATACTATATAAGTCTGAAACAACAAAGCCACGGAATCTCCACTCGTTACGCAGTAGTTGTGTCAGCAGATAATAATTAGCCGTACAGGGGATACCATCTATTGAATTGTAGGAGGTCATTACAGAGAGTGCTCCCGCATCAATCGCTTCCTGAAAAGGAGGAAGAAAGTTTTCGTGCAGATCTCTAGTCCCTACCGATGCATAATTACCGTTTTGTCCACCTTCCGGTACCGCATAAGCTAAAAAATGCTTCAGGGTAGCGATAGTAGCATATTCACGGGATAGGTCTCCGCTACCTAGCCCTATGACCATCGCCGCTCCCAGTCGTCCACTCAATACAGGATCTTCACCAAAGGTTTCTTCGACACGTGACCAGCGAGGATCACGAGATAAATCCAGTACAGGACCATAACTGATATGTGCACCCTGTGAACGAATCTCTTTAGCAATCACATTTCCTACTTCTTCAATCAGTACCGGTGACCAAGTTGCCGCCATCCCTATGCCGGTTGGAAAAACGGTCGTTCCAATCGCCATATGTCCGTGAGGCGCTTCTTCAGCCAAAAATAAGGGAATACCCAAACGGGTATTTTCAATCACATATTTCTGCAATGCGTTGCCGGCTTTGGCAGCCAGTTCGGGATTAAGTCCATTTTCCAATGTCTTCTTAGTCCAAGGGTCCGCACGATAAGTTGCCCACAGCATACCTGCGTTCTTTTCTTTCATTAGTCTTTTAAACTTTTCAGAAGGATGTACTTCATCGTCCTTTATTTCGTACATTTCCCAACCAAGAGGACATAATAGTTGCCCGACCTTTTCTTCCAACGTCATACGTGAAAGCAAGTCTTTCACCCGTTCGTCAACAGACAAGACCGGATTTTTATAAGGTAACAGAGAAGATTGGGCAAAAGCCACGACATTCATCGCCAACCCTACAATCAAAATATATAATCGCTTTGTCATCATACAATATGATATAATATAAAAATTACTTTCCGTTGGTTTCGCAGAAGTTTCATGCGGTGAAACTTTAGTTCCAAGCTGACGAAACTTTTGTTTCAAGCTGATGAAACTTTAGTTTCAAACAGGAGAAACTTTAGTTTCAAGCCTCAGAAACTAAATGTTCTGTGTACTTCCCTAATAATGGTTGACTTGTTTATCTCTAATAGCTGCTATGTGTTGA
>ERZ860508.1784-NODE-1784-length-10599-cov-5.329761_pt1 | contig 10599 bp, 4 predicted proteins | sample MGYA00509976_ERZ860508 | MGnify/ENA primary metagenome ERZ860508 (study PRJEB30046, sample SAMN00715242) | human gut metagenome | study: EMG produced TPA metagenomics assembly of the A metagenome-wide association study of gut microbiota in type 2...
TACGGGTGCTTGTTTGAGCCGAAGGCGAGTTAGCACAGGAGTATTTACGAATCAGACATGTGCAGTGAATAGAAAACGTAGCAAGGTATTTATAACAGGGGCAGACCCCCGGGGAGCGGTGGAGGATGCTGTGGGGCTTAGTTTTTGCCATTGGTTGTCAGCATAAAAAGGTTGTCTATTTATTAAAAAAGTATTAGAATGAAAAGGCATAAACGAAAGGGAGAGTTTTGAATGTCCGACAAATACACGAACGCAGAAAGAATTCATGATTATATATATGATCTGAAGCCGGTTATCAATGTAGGGGGATTGTTTTCCGATGGTTCTGAATACTATAGAATACCGCAGGAGCCTGGAATCAATGACCAGGTGAAGGTTAGATTTCGAACATGTGCAGATAATGCTGATGAAGTTTATTTGATCTACAATGGCGAGAAGCTCGTCATGTCTGTTGAAGAATCCGATGATTTATTTGATTACTATACGGCGGTGATCCCCGCCGGAGAGAAATATATATCCTATTATTTTGAGATACATTCAGGCTGCGTGACCTGTTATTATAACAGGATCGGTGTACAGAAGAATGTGAATCCGGACTATAACTTTGAGATCTGTCCGGGCTTTGATGTACCGGATTGGGCAAAGGGAGCTGTCTTTTATCAGATCTATGTGGATCGTTTCTGTAATGGAGATCCATCGAACGATGTACTGGACAACGAATACTGCTACATCGACAGTCCTACCAGACAGGTGAAGGACTGGTATGAATATCCGGCAAATATGGATGTCGGACGTTTCTATGGCGGAGATCTTCAGGGTGTTAAGGATAAGTTAGACTACCTGCAGGATCTGGGCGTAGATGTTATCTATTTTAATCCGTTATTTGTATCACCATCCAACCACAAATATGATATTCAGGATTATGATTATATTGATCCGCATTTCGGAAAGATCGTTGTGGACGAGGGCGAATGCCTGCCGGATGGCGTAAAAGAGAATAAAAGAGCAACAAAATATATCAGCCGTGTAACCGACAAACGGAATCTGGAAGCCAGCAATCATTTTTTTGCAGAACTGGTGGAGGAGATCCACAGTCGTGGTATGCGTGTTATCTTAGATGGTGTATTTAACCATTGCGGTTCCTTCAACAAATGGATGGATCGTGAGTGTATCTATGAGAATCAGGAAGGCTACGAGAAGGGAGCATATGTATCCTGGAGCAGTCCGTATAAGTCATTCTTTAAGTTTTATAACGAAGAGGTATGGCCGTATAATACCACCTACGATGGTTGGTGGGGGCATGATACACTTCCTAAGCTGAACTATGAAGATTCCCCAAAATTAGTGGAATATATTTTGAATATAGCAAAGAAATGGGTATCTTCTCCATATAACGTGGATGGCTGGCGACTGGATGTTGCAGCTGACCTTGGACATTCAGAGGAATACAATCACAAGTTCTGGAGAATGTTCCGTGATGCAGTCAAAGAGGCAAATCCAAATGCAATTGTACTGGCAGAGCATTATGGAGATCCAAAGCCTTGGTTAAAGGGCGATCAGTGGGATACCGTTATGAACTATGATGCATTTATGGAGCCGATCACCTGGTTCCTGACTGGTGTTGAGAAACACAGTGATGAGTTCCGTGGTGATCTGTTGGGTAATCCGGATACATTTATGGGAGCCATGAATTATCATATGGCGAGATTCCAGCGTCCATCCCTTGAGATTGCGATGAATGAATTGTCGAACCACGATCATTCCAGATTCTTAACCCGTACAAACCGGAGAGTCGGACGTACGCATACGATGGGACCGCAGGCGGCAAATGAGGGTATCGATAAGAGTATATTCCGTCAGGGTGTTGTATTCCAGATGACCTGGCCGGGAGCTCCGACGATCTACTATGGCGATGAAGCAGGACTTTGCGGCTGGACCGATCCGGATAACCGTAGAACTTATCCGTGGGGCAGAGAAGATATGGAGCTGATCCGGTTCCATAAGGACATGATCCGCATCCATAAGAACTATGAGGCTTTGATCCGCGGCTCAGTTATGTTCTTATATGGAGCACATAAGATCATTGCTTATGGACGGTTCACAGATACAGAGCAGCTGGTTGTGATCCTGAATACAAATTATGAAGATATCGATGTGAAGCTGCATGTCAGACGGATCGGTGTCAAGAATCATGAGGTTATGCGCAGAGTGATGTTCACAAATGAAGAAGGCTACAGTCTGGAAGCCTGTGACTACAAGGTAGAGCATAATATGCTTTATCTGAAGGTACCGAAGATGTCGGCTATGGTTCTTGCAAACGTGGGAAGGGATATTTAAAGAGGAAACTAAAGCCTTGAAAAGTGATTTTGAGAGAAAAAGATTCATACAACGATTTGTGATCCTGTCTGTAATACTGTTGGCAGTGGTTGGAATCGGTATACGGTTCCTGTTCGGTGGCGATGAAAAGAGAATTGCGGTTATCCTGCTGATATTAGCGGTCGGGCTTGTAATTCTGTTTTTCATCAGTTATCGGGAGATCAACCATACTTATCGGGAGATTGAGCATGTGTCGGATGAGATGCTTCGTGTAGTTCAGGGAGAAGATGAGCTGCCGGAAGAAGAATACATGCAGGGTACGATCGGAATCTTATATACGAACTTTTATAAGATGGTGACATTTTTAAAAGAAAGCAAAGAGCGGGAAATGTCAGAGAAAGTATTCTTACGTGATATCATGTCAGATATCTCTCATCAGCTTAAGACACCGCTGGCATCCTTAAATGTATTCATCGATCTGCTGTTAGATGATTCCTTTACAGATGAAGAAAAACGGATGCGGGTGCTTAACGAATCAAAAAATCAGCTTACCAGAATGGAATGGATGGTATTATCTCTTTTAAAGCTTGCCCGGATTGAAGCGGGAGCAATCCAGTTTGACCGGAAAGAATGTGATCTGAAGCTGTTATTATTACAGGCAAGAGACAGCGTAACCTATCTGACGGAGAGTAGGGAACAGGAGGTTCATGTGATCTGTGAGGATGGCAGGAAGCTGGTCTGTGACGGTGACTGGCTGGTAGAGGCGATCATCAATCTTTTAAAGAATGCCTCAGACTACTCACCGGAGAAAACAGAGATCACGGTTGAGGTAGAACACAATCCGGTCTTTACCAGGATCTATGTCAAGGATCATGGAATGGGGATCGCAGAGAAAGATCTCGGAAATATATTCAAACGATTCTACCGTGTACACCATGATGTGAATCCAAACAGTGTCGGAATCGGCTTATCCCTTACAAAGTCTATCGTAGAGGGAATGGGTGGCAAGATCACGGTACGGAGTGAAGAAGGGGCATACACCTGGTTTATCATTACATTTGTACATGTAGATTAAGTTGATTCTAAAAAGAAGTCTAAAGAAATTATAATTTAAAAGGGGGGGTAGTATGAAACGCATACAAAAGAAAAGCGTAATACTTACAAGTCTTATATTCACCATTATTTTATTATTAAACTTAATACCATTTTCTGCCAAGGCAGAAGAACAAAGAGGAAAACCGCAGGCACTTTCATGGCTCAAAGAAATGGGTGAAGAAAGTGGGGAATGGAAAAATGCAGGACTTCCGAATTTCACCTGTAATGCAATGGCAGTATTGCGTGAAGAAAAAAATGAAACAGACAGTACGTTTTTAACAAAATGGGAGCAGGAACATACGGTGCTTAACGTAGATGAACTGGCACATCTTGCATGGGCAAGGGGATGTCAAAGCTATCTGGATACAGCCTGGGAGTGGCAGAATGAGGATGGCGGATTTGGCCTTACAGAATCCTATACGAGCGATGTGTATGATACTATGCTGGTATTGCTGGCACAAGAAGCAGTATGGGAAAAAGACGGACTGGAAGAAATCACAGATAGTACGGAACAGAAATATCATTCAGATAGGATGACGAAGGCTGTTAATTATCTGATTGGACAGCAGAAAGCGGACGGAGGTTTTGGTTATACAAAATTTGACATATCCGTACCGGAATTATCTGCACAGGTTGGTATCGTTTTGTTATTGGCGAGTGTTGACAATGCTTCTGTGTACGAAAAGTTGGACAGCTACTGCCAGAATGTTTTTACTGCAGATTTTTCTGAAGAGACATTTTTGGAACAGGCAAAACTGGCAGGTTATCTGTACAAAAGGGAATTAATAAATGATACCGATGATGTGGAAAAGAAGTTAAATGCTGTACAGGCAGAGGATGGCAGCGTATATGGAAGTGTAAAGGATACCATACAATATATTCTGTTGGTACGGGAAATCGAGCAGTACCATTCATTGAAGTTTGAAATAAAGAATCTGATAACGGAAGCAGACAATTATGTACTGGAAGCAGACAGGAAACAACAGGTATCATTACAGACAACCATACAATATACCATTAACCAGGAGATGAAGGCTGTTATTCGTTACACTTTACTGGAAGATGGGGAGATCATAAAGACAGAAGAAAAAGAATGTCTTTTTATCCCGAAACAGGAAGAACAGAAGACAGACGCTGTTATGGATATTGTTGCGACCGAAGGCAGGACATATGTACTCCGTACTGAAGTGCTGTCTAAGGAAGATGCGGGAATAGAGAATATATGGAAAAGTACTGAGTTTAATTTTACGGTGCATAAAAAGGAAAAACCTGAACTGAAATTGACATGTACAGTTAAAGACGGTGAAGATTATGGTATAGAGCTTGACTGGAATGACATAACAAATGATGACGAAAGATATGGTTACAGGGTATTTAGAAAGCAGGGAGACGGTGTTTGGGAGACACGCTCTACATGGAACGGAAATGAAAAGGTAAGGGTGCTTAATATATATCCTCGTTTAACGGCGGAAAATTATCTTGTCGACTGGATGGAAACGACTGTAAGCGGAACAGGTGAGCCGGCAGGAAAAGGCTTATTTGATATAGATACTGTTTATATAGATGATTATAATACCGAGCCTGAAGAATATCTGTTTGATGAGGACGGAAATTATAAATATGATGTTCTGATGTTTGGTTCAAGTGATTACAACGGACCTATAGGATCACCAAAAGATTTAAATGAAAAATCATATATAGCAACTAAGAAATTTATAGATTCAGGCAGAGGTGCTTTGTTTGGACATGATACGCTCTGGTACCAGCCTTATTTTTTAAAATTTTCAGATATGCTTGGAATGAAAATGGGAGGGGCTTCATCAGGATTTTCAAATAAAGTAAAAGTAGTAAAACAAGGGTTCCTTACAGGCTATCCATGGAATCTGTCAGGTACACTTGATATTCCATGGACACATACACAGGGACAATGTTCGGGCGGCAGTCTGGGATCGACTGTATGGATGGAACTGGAGACGAATGGGAACTGTACGGATTCAGCTACCGGGGTGACATCAAGTGCCTATTTATTTACAAATAATCAGCTTGCGATGATACAGACAGGACACAGTAATGGACTTGCTACAGATGATGAGCGTAAGGTACTGGCAAATACACTTTTTTATTTAAAACAGTTTACATACAGTACAGGTTCAGCTGATAAATCATTTTACGATCTGGACGCGCCTGTTGTTGATGATCTGGAAATTTCGGATAACGGTATTGCAACTATATATGGCGAGGACAGGGGAACAACATATCAGTATTACGTTGAAGGAATAGCGGCAAGTTCTGAGACGGAGAACATACAGTCAAATATAGTGACGGCAACCGCTCTTTCAGGATTAAAGGGCTATATAGTGGAAGTAAGCGATAAGGAGCATATAGAGGATATTGCAGAGTATGATGAGAAAGGAAATCTTATATCTGACATAGTTCCGGCTAATCAGGAGAAGGCAACTGTGAATCTTGGAGAATGTACACCGGGAACTACTGTATATATTCATATACGTCCTGTTGATAATGCGGGAAATATCGGGGAAGAATTTGTTCAAGAGATAGAAATACCTGATAATGAATCGTATTTTGATCTTCCATATGCATTATTTGCAAGTGAGGAAGAAGTACAATTATTCTGTTGTCAGGCAGATGTAAAAGGTATTGTGTATGGAAATGAAACATTCAGATTTCAGGGAAGTACCTTAAATCTTCTTGGTACGGCATATTCTGCGGGAAAATTGCAGATAGCGGGAGGAGATCTTCATATAGCAGAGAAAATCGAAAATGCTTCGCAGATAGAACTTCCGAATTATATGACAGACATATTGGACAATATGAAACAGAATACGGGAATTGAAGAAATCGCAGAGTACAATATGGCAAATGTAACCAATCCTACTATATGTAAAACGACTACGAAAGCATGGTGCAATAGGGTTAATATATTCGCAGATTTAGTTTCGAACGGAGATATATCTTTTAATGCAAATGTTATGACTCTTGGATATAAAGATCCTGTAGTAATAGCTTCAGAAAATGGCGACATAACTATACAGGCGACAAACGTAAATGGAAACGGATTGATATATGCTCCAAATGGTACTGTTACAATAAATGTGTGTGATTTTGACTATAAAGGAAGCATAATTGCAAAGAAAATCAATATACAGGCAACTTATTACCAACATAAAATTGAGGATAAATAAATGATAGAAAAAATTAAAACTTATAAATATGGATATAAATGCATAGCAATGCTGCTTATATTTGCGTTAAGTCTGAATATGCTTGCCGGCTGTGGAAAAAGCGGCAGTGTAAATAATACGGTGCAGGATGAATATAAAACGGAGAATACTGCGCCTGAAAAAGATACAGAGAAAGAGTCGGTGGATAGTCAGGAGAATACTATGTCTGCCTCAGAACTTCTTGGCACAGAACTTGATACGCTGGAAGAACAGGTAAAAAGTGGAAATGTGGAAGAGACAGCCACACATCTGTATACTGTCGAAGAAGCCTTTGGACAGATGGCAGAAGAAGCTGAAGAAATAATCAGAAGCAGTGATGAATTAAGTAACCTGTCAGATGAAGCACAGTCTCTTCTGGAGAAAAGAAAAGGGGAATTTCAGGCAGAACTGTCGGAGAGAAAGAAAAAGGCAGAGGATATAGAGAAAGCCCTGAAGGAGAACATATCATCAGGAGATGCCGCTGAGGTATTGGGGCTCATAGAAGAAGCGAGAGAGCTGCTTAGAGCTGATGAAGATGTACATACATATGGATCAGAGATTTCGGATAAGCCGGAAGTATACAGGGCGGTTGAAGCGGAGCTTTATAATGCAGAAAAAAGTGATGTGGAGAATTTCATAGTAAAGGACTACACTTCGGAGATTTCAGATGAGAAGCTTATTTCCTGTACAGGGATTATGGAACTTACCGAAGAAATGAAAAAGCTTGCCGGTGAGCTTGATACGCCGCTTGATATATATAATTACATAAAGAATAACATAGATTATGAATATTACTACGGTAGCAGGAAAGGTGCTGCAGGAACATTTGAGTCAAAGGGCGGAAATGATGTAGACCAGGCAGGGCTTCTTATTGCTATGCTTCGATATAAGGGATATCCTTCAATGTATGTAGAGGGCAATATACTTCTTGAGCCTGAAAAAGCCATGGCACTTACGGGAGCTGATACAGCAGAGCATGCGGCGGCTGTACTTGCATCAAATGGGGTGCCTGTAACAAGGCTTACATCCGAAGGAAAAACCGTATATCTAAAAATAGAGCATGTATGGGTGAGAACCCTTGTACCTTACGGCAACTACCGGGGAGCGGGAGATGCAGATGGAGAGAGCGTATGGATAGACCTTGATACGGGAATTAAGGAATATGAGAGTGTACATAGTGTATATGATACGGTGTCAGGAGATACAGATGAAATTGCGGCAAAGCTTGATGAGGCTCTATCGTTGGGAGCTGTAGAGACATTCGAAGATGTTTACAATGATATTTATGCGGAATGTGAAGATTCATTGTCCGAAATGGATTTAAATAGTGTCTATTTCAGAAAACGTATAATAAAACAGAGAGATGAAGTGTATCTTCCGCTTTCTCTGCAGTATGAGGTAGATAGTGAAGAGGGAACATTTGCGGAATTACCTGACCGATTAAGGGATCAGGTGACATTTGAAGTGGACGGCTGTACTCTTGGAAGTTTCAATGCGGATGAGCTTTCGGGCAAGCGAATACTTCTCTCTTATGAGGCTGCAACTGATGCTGATGAAGAGATCCTTTCGGGATATGGGGATATATTTACAACTCCATCGTATGCAGTGCGTGTGACACCTGTACTTTATGTGGATGGGGAGGCTGTAAGTGATAAGGAAGAGGAGCTTTTATACAGCCCTCTTGGAACGGACAGTAGCTTCAGCATAGTGTTCCATACAAATGAAGGGAACAACAGAATAACGAATACAATTACAGCAGGTTCGATGTATGCAGTAACCATTGATGTACAGAGCATAAGTGATGCGGATATGGAAAGTCTTTATGATGAGATAATCACTCTTAAGGACAGTGTGTCAGAGAAAAATGTCTATAGCCCTGAATATATGGGAAGATATCTTGAGATGACGGGCAAACTGTATTTTGCCCAGTTGGATTTGACATATGCCGCAGCAGCGGACAGTTATAATGTTGCAGCTACAAGAAATATAAGTGAAGCAATAACAGGTTATGAAGCTGAAAAGGAATACATCTATGGAATGGTAAGCGGGATTGATTTCGGCTATATGTTCATGGATGTGGATAAAGACAGCCACAGTGTGGTGAGCCTTCTGGGTGATGAGAATGCGGAGCGGGAATACCTGCTTACGACCGGTATAATGGGTTCGGAATATGAGAGTGGAATTTTTGAAGAACTTATGGGTGAACCTGCTGTTTCTACAATAAGTATACTCAAGGCTGCTGTGGAAAGTGGAGTTGACATTCTGGCTATTAATTCTTCAAATCTTGAAGATGCTCTGTTATTACTTGACACAGCAGACGAGGTGGTATCGGAGATAAGAACTGCGGCACAAAATGGCTATACGGTTTTCATTCCCCGTGAGGAAATGGTGCTTGGAAGCTGGAGTGGAACGGGTTATATAGTTCTCTCGGAAGACGGAACGGCTGCGTACAGGATATCGGGAGGGTTAAACGGCGGAAGTACACAGAGCGAAGTAATATATGACACTATGGTTGAATTTGGACTTACACTTGTTGATATAACAGAGGGTATGCTCCTTATTTTCCAGTCAATAAATATGATGGCAGCAGCCGGAGCTGTATCTTTTCTTGGATCAGCACAGATAGCTCTTGCTGGTGTGTGCATAGGTGTGAGTGTATGGTCGTGCATACAGACCTTTAAGCTGTTTGATGCGTATATGGATGGTAATGAGGAAGCGGGAGAAATCATTGTCAAACAGACTATATTTGATGTGATACTTACCGTAGGCCTTTCATTATTTTCAGAGCTTGCAAAACCGATATTGTCTCTTACACTGAAAAATAAACTTGTTAAGTCTCTAGGTGCTGATGTAGTAGAGGAGCTATTGGCAAACGGAGCGAAGCTGGAAGATATCAGCAAGCTGGTAACAAATCTTAAGAAGCTGGGACTTTCTGATGAAGTGATAAGTATGTTTGCAAAGAACTTCGGAGATACAGGACTTGACTGGCTGAGAAAGGCGAGAGGTCTTGGGGCGTCTCCTGATGTGTTGAAGCAGCTTTCACAGATGGATGGTTTTGCGGATAAGATGGATGAGATCTTCGAGCTGATGAAGGGTTCTTCGAAAAGCGCAGATGATGTGGCAGAGTGTCTTATCAAAAACGGAGATGAAGCAATAGAGATCATCAGGAAATATGGAGATGATGCTGTCGATGCGATTATAGTACATGGAGATGATGCTGTCACAATCATAGGGAAATACGGTGATGATGCAGTCGACAGACTCAAGCAGGGAAAGACGCCTGACGAGATTGAGAAGGAGCTTGGTGGCAAGCCGGGAGAGAATGTAACTTCTGGATTAACCAGTGAAAAGATAGCGGATATTTTAAATACGCCTAAAGGAAGCAGACCGAACCCATCAGAATATCTGAGCAAAGAGTATATAGATAATCATTTGTCAAAATTTGATGATGGTGCAGCATATATTTTATCAGCGGAAACATATAATGCCTACTTTGATGGTATGGATAAATTAGGGTGGCCGGATGGAACACAGTTTGTACTTCCTAAAAATGAGGTTGATAAAGTGTTAAATAACGCAGGAGGGGATCTGGCTAAATTAGAAAAAGAGCTGGGGTATAATATTGGTTCATGGAAAGATGGTGATTATATAATAATGTATGTAAACAATCCTAAGAAATACAATATTTCACTTCCAAGCGGTAACGAGATGGGGGCAAATAATAACTGGATACCGGGTGGTTATACGTCAGGAGGAATACCGGAGGCTGTTGTATATGATCTTGATAATACACCGGAAGAAGTATATTTTAGCGAGCCGATAAAATTTAAAAGAAAATAAAGGAGATTAAGAGCATGATTGATTATGTAGGGATTGCAAGAAAAGCCGTAGAATGTGATGATATGGTCAAACTGTTAGAGGGAAAGGGTGAGTATCGTTGCGAATTTTATTATTATGGCTTTCCACC
>ERZ860508.1787-NODE-1787-length-10585-cov-2.412915_pt1 | contig 10585 bp, 8 predicted proteins | sample MGYA00509976_ERZ860508 | MGnify/ENA primary metagenome ERZ860508 (study PRJEB30046, sample SAMN00715242) | human gut metagenome | study: EMG produced TPA metagenomics assembly of the A metagenome-wide association study of gut microbiota in type 2...
TAAACTGGAGGATTTTATCTTCGTAAGTGATGGCATCCAGCGTCAGTTCCGGCATATCGTAACGTTTGCCGGTGTGACGACGGATAGCAGATAATATATCGTTTTTGCTACTCATTGTCGTATCATTTTAAGGGCAAGCATACTTCACCCCTACATTATTTTATCTTGTTACTTTTCCACATTTCATTGAACGACTGCTTGGCAAAAGCTGGCAGTTCACGGCCCTTCCCCCATGCATTCAAAGCGTTGTAGATCATAAAACGAGGCATGTTATTGACTACCGGGGCAAACTTCAAAGCCGTATTGAACAGTTTCGGACGTTCCATCAGGAACTTCATGCCGCCGGACATAATCTTTTTCTCCGTACTCGCTTTCCCTATCTTATCCAAGTCCTGACGCCAGCGATAGATCTGTTCGCCGAGGTCTATCTTGACCGGGCAAACATTCGAGCAAGAGAGGCACAACGAACAGGCAGAAACATTGTCCGAATATTTCACCGGATCTTTCAGCATCCCTAGATTGATCCCAATCGGGCCGGGTATAAAATATGTATAGGAATACCCACAGCTACGGCGATAGACCGGACAAGTATTCATACACTCGCCACAACGGATGCAGTTCAGCGTACGGATATGATCGGGACATGCCAGGATATCACTCCGCCCGTTATCGACTATGATGATATGAAACTCACCTCCTTCTTTCGGTTTACAATAGTGAGAAGTGTAGGAAGTGATCGGCTGCCCCGTGCCGGAGCGTGCCAGCAGGCGGGTGAAGACACCTAACGAGTCCCGATCCGGCACGATCTTCTCCATGCCGAAAGCGGCTATATTCAACTTCGGATAAGAAGTACCCATATCGGCATTTCCTTCATTGGTGCAGACTACAATGTCTCCGGTAGAGGCTACGGCAAAGTTGGCGCCCGTCATGGCGGCTTCCGCATTCAGAAAGAGGTGGCGCAGATTCTTGCGTGCGGCATGAGTAAGGTAGGTCGGGTCGAAGTTTCCTTTTTCCGTCCCCATTTCCTTTTCAAACAGTTCTCCCACTTGCTCCCGTTTGATGTGGATAGCAGGAAGAACGATATGGCTCGGCTCGAGATGCATCAATTGCAGAATACGTTCGCCCAAGTCGGACTCTACCACGTCTATTCCGCGTTCCATCAAGAAGGGATTCAACCCGCACTCTTCGGCAAGCATCGACTTGCTCTTGATGAGGTTCTTGCCGCCGTGAGCCGAGACGAGCTCCCAGACCGTGCGGTTCATTTCGTCGGCATCCGCAGCCCAGTGGACGACGATGCCGTTGGCGGTGGCGTTGCGTTCGAACTCTTCGAGGTAATGGGCCAGGTGGCTCAGTGTGTGGCGTTTGATCTGTGACGAAGCTTCCCGCAACGCCTCCCATTCGGGAACTTCGTGCATCATTCTGTCGCGCTTGGCGCGTACGGCGAACAGGGCTTTGTCGTGCCAGGCGGTGCGCGGTGCGTCGGCGATGAATTTCGCCGCGGCTTTGGAATGGCTGCTCATAGTGTCGAGGTGAGGATTTGTACGATGTGCAGGGTGCGGATCGGGAGTTTGTCGTGGTCGATGATGCCCTGCATGTGCATCAGGCACGAACTGTCGGCGCCGGTGATGTATTCGGCGCCCGTGGAGAGGTGGTCGCGTACTTTGTCGCGTCCCATGCAGGTCGAAACGGCGTTCTCCTCGACGGAAAACATACCGCCGAAGCCGCAGCACTCGTCGATGCGCGAGGGTTCGGCGATTTCGATGCCTTCGACCATCGTGAGCAGATCACGCAGTTTCGAGAAGCGGGGCTGGTTGAGCTCGCTCGGCGAACCGAGCCCGAGCTTGCGCAATCCGTGGCAGGAGTTGTGGATGCTCACCTTGTGCGGAAAACGGGCCGGGAGCGAGGTCGGTTTTACGACGTCGTGTACGAATTCGCAGATCTCCCAGATGCGGGAATCGATGCAGGCGTGTTCGCGGTAGTCGTTCAGCAGGCGGGGGTATCCCTCCTTGACGAAGACCACGCAACTGGCCGAAGGCCCCACCACGTAGTCGTATTTGGCGAACAGCGCTTCCATCCGCTCGGCCAGGGCCTTGGCGTCGCGCTCGTAGCCTGCGTTGGCCATCGGCTGGCCGCAACAGGTCTGATCGAGGGGATAATCTACCTCTACGCCCAACTGCGTGAGCAGCTTGTAAGAGGCTTCGCCCACCTCGGGATAGAGCGCGTTGATGTAACAGGGAATGAAAAGTCCAACTTTCATCGGTCGTGTGTGTTTAGAAGCTGTTTGCCGAAAAAGCAACAAACAGGATTCCAAAGTTAACTTTTTTCTGAAAAATATGGATGTTGAGGGTGAAAATAGCTTCCGGCAATTTTTTTCGATGTGCATTTTACGACGGTCGTGTGCGTGTAACCGATAGATTTTTCCTATATTTGCCTACTAATAGGTGGACTAATTCTTTTACAAATGCGGATACGACTTTTCACGATACCGAATTTATTGACCCTCATGAATCTGCTCTGCGGGTCGTTTGCCGTCGTGGCAGCACTGATGTACAATGATTTGACGCTCGCTTTCTGGCTGATAGTCGCGGGAATCGTGTTCGATTTTTTCGATGGTTTCGTGGCCCGTCTGTTGCATTCGTCTTCGGCGATCGGGGTGCAGCTCGATTCGTTGGCGGATGTCATTACTTCGGGACTGGCTCCTGCCGCAGTGCTCTGGCAGGTTTGCCTGCAGACCGAACCTTGCTGGCTGCCGGAGGGCTGGAAGCTCGGGTATGGCGTGTTCGTCCTGGCGGCGTTTTCTGCGCTGCGTCTGGCCAAGTTCAACATCGACGAAACGCAGACGGTCGAATTCTGCGGACTTCCGACGCCCGCCGGATCGCTTCTCTGCGCTTCGCTCGGCATGCTGTGGCAGCAGGGAATGCTCGCTCTCTCTTCGGACGGGGTGTTGCTGGTCGCCGTGCTGACCTCCCTGCTCCTCGTTTCTCCGATCCGCATGTTCGCTCTCAAGTTCCACGGCTTCGGTTGGCGCGGAAACGAGGTGCGATACCTCTTTCTGCTGGCGAGTATCGTGTTGATAATTATACTTCGTACATACGCTATCCCGGTAATTATCGTTTTATATATCGTCGTGTCGGCGGTTCGCTGGCTCTGCATGCGCTCGGGAAATCCCGATAAAGCACCGAAAGCCTGATTTTTTACTATCTTTGCCGCGATTTGCGCGTACGTATTCCGATGTTTCCGAAGGTGTTGAAAAAAATTCTGTGGATTTTGCTGTGGGGAGGGCTGTTGGCCTTTCCGACGTTGGAGGCATCCGCTCAATTCGACGCCAGCGCGATTCTGCGAAATCAGAACAATCAGAATCCGAACGACCCGAATAATCCGAACAATATGCTCGGCAGCAACCCGTTCCAGACGCAGAACGGCGAGGAACAACCCGCCATGCCGACCGATTCGACCAAGAAAAAGCGGATTCGAAAGCCTCTCGAATCCTATTTTTTCAACGATTCGATCCGTGCGCTGCCCAACTTTTCGTGGACGATCTCGCGGGACTACAACCAGGTGCATATCAATCCGCTCGATACCACGCTCGCCACTTTCCGCATCGACTACCCGTTTTATAAGGAAGGCGTCGGCCATGCTGCCGTGGGTGCGTTGGGACAGGCTTCGTTACCGTACAACTACTTCGAACGGCCTCAATACCGCAACTTCTCTTTTGCCGAAGGGTTCGATGTCTATACCTATCGCATGGAAAACGTCCCCTTCTACAACCTCAAACGGCCGTATTTTCACTTCATGTACCTTGAGTCTGGACAGAAGAAGTTCCGGGAGGAGAATTTCAGCCTGACGCTGGGGCATAATATTTCGCCGACTACCGGCTTCAACGTCAATTATCGGTCGCGCGGTACCAAGGGCCTTTACGAGTGGTCCCGTACCAAGAACCACAACCTTTCGGTCGCCGTTTCGCATACGGGAAAGCGTTATTCGGTGCATGCCGGATTCATCAACAACCACATCGAGACGCGTGAGAACGGCGGCGTGGTGGGTGAATGGGCGATTCGGGATACGACCTTCGAAATGCCGTCGGGCGTGCCGATGAAACTGACCTCTTCGGAAGCCACCAATACTTACCGCAACAATGCGTTCTTTGTCGAACAGTCGTACGGTATTCCGTTGCTGCCGGTTACCGAAAGCGACTTTTCGATCGCCAATCTGCCTGCCGTATTCATCGGTCATTCGTTCGAATACAACTCCTGGAGCAAGGTTTATAAGGATATTCGGGGAACCTATACCGACGACCGTTACGAGCGAGATGCAGATGGTAATTTTGTGCCGCAGGATGGACTCGAATATTACAAGAACTGGTTCATCAATCCCACGCAGACGCGCGACTCGATCTATGAGCGGGTGATTTCCAACCGGGTGTTCATTCAGGCGCAGCCCTGGGATCGTAACGGCGTGGTCGGTACGGTGAACGGAGGTGTAGGACTCGACCTGCACACCTATTCGCAGTTCAGGTTGGATTCCTACCTGAACGGTAAGTACGACAAGGTGGGTAAAAGCAGTTACTTCGTGTATGGATCGGTCGAAGGAAAGATCAAGAAATATGTCGATTGGGGAGCTGACGCCAAGTTCTACCCGTCGGGATATCGCGGCGGTGACGTTTCGTTCGGGGCCAACCTGACCCTGACGGGATATATCCGCAAACGTCCCCTGATTCTCGAAGGGCGTTTCCGTATGGAAACGCGTTCGCCGGATTACTGGCAGGAGAATCTATTCTCTAACCACTACGTGTGGTTGACTCCTTTGCGCAAGGAGAATGAAACTCGTTTCGAAGTTGCTTTCCGTGTCCCCGATTATGCGTTCGAGGTCGGTGTGTGGCAAGGCATTGTCACCGATAAGATTTATTACGGCGCCGACAGCCAGATAACGCAGGACAACGGAACCGTCAGCGTGACGAGCGTGTACGCCCGCAAAGATTTCCGGATCGCCGGACTTCATTTGGACCATAAGGTTTTGTTGCAGTGGAGTACGAATCATAGTGTCATACCTGTTCCGCTCGTCAGCGCCTTCCTCTCGTATTATTACGAGTTTTGGGCGGTGCGCGACGTGCTCCGGGTGCAGTTCGGTGTCGATGGCCATTTCAATACGCGCTACTATGCGCCCGGCTACAACCCTGCGCTCTCGGAGTTCTTCAATCAACGGGAAATCGAGGTGGGGAATTATCCCTACATGGATCTTTTCCTGATGGGCAAGTGGAAGAGAATGCGGATATTCCTGAAATATCAGCATATCAACCGGGGCCTGTTCGGAAACGGCGAATATTTCGCGATTGCGAAGTACCCGCTCAATCCGGGCATGTTCAAGATGGGTATCTCGTGGGGTTTCTATGATTAGCGTACTGTACGGCACAGGAAGCTGCCTGCAAAAGCAAGTTTTATGTTAAAGAAAACCTGTTTAATTTTCGTATTTTTAACATTACAGACCACTTTTTACGGATTCAACGCCGATTTTTCGACGTCGTCCGAAGCGGGGATTACCCTGGAGGAGAAAATGGAAGCCCGGTATGTGATCTCTCCTTACGATCACGTAATTCGGAATATCAGCGAACGGGAGGGGAACGACTGGCGCCTGATGAGTGCCATCGCTTATCATGAGTCGCGTTTTACGGCCGATATCGTTTCCCGCCGGGGAGCGAGGGGATTGATGCAGATCATGCCTGCGGTGGCCCGGCAGTTCGATGTGGTTTCGGAGGAGGCTCTGCTCGATCCGGAAACCAATGTATTGTTGGCTAATAAAGTGTGGAATCGGATCGATTCGACGCTCGACCTGCCGGCCGGAATTTCCGAGAAAGATCGAATGAGCTTGATTTTGGCCTGCTACAACGGCGGAATCGGTCATGTCAATGATGCCCGGCGGCTGGCCCGTGTGAACGGCGAAGACCCCAATTCCTGGGAGGTGGTGCTCCGCTACCTGGAACTCAAGTCCGATCCCGCCTATTACCAGCACGAGGTCGTGAAGTGCGGCAAATTTACCGGCTACCGTCAGACGCGGGCTTTCGTGCAGGACGTAATGAATCGTTATAATAAGTATTGTCGGATCGCGCAGCTCTGATCCGGAGGGCGCCGAGAGGGTAAGTCCGATAGCAGAACAAAAAAGCAGGGAATCACTCCCTGCTTTTTTGTTGGAAAGCGCTGCGGATTCAGCGTTTGGTTTTCGTCGTTCGTATCCGATCGGAGGGATAGTCTGACGGCGAATATACCTATTCACCGGTTTTGTCCAGCCGGTCGTAAATCAGTTCGAGGTCATCGACAACGAGTACGCTCGAAGTGCTTCCGATGAAATAGTCGCCCCAACGGGAAGCCGAGCAGACTACGACGATATGGGTCGGCTTGCGGTTCGTCGCCACGTACTTCAGCGGTATGGTGAATTCCTGCCATTCGGAGTAGCTGGTCGTGAGCGGCAGTTGTCCGTAGCCGATTACGGCCGGACTTGCCGGATCGAAGAATGAACTGGGATTGCGGGTGTCGATTGCGATCGGGTTTTCGGCCGATCCGAACTGTTCTCCCTGCGAGATGCCGTACTCTTCCGGGGTCCAGGTGCCGACGGCGATGTATATCATGCCGTTGTCGGGGTCGCCGACCTTGAGGTTTATTCCCGGCGGCTGGGTGCTGCCCACGTTGGTCAGCATTCCCTGGTTGTATTTGAACCAGCCGTGCAGAGCCGTAGGACGGGCTTCGAAGGGTTGTCCGAAGCAGACGATGCCGTGCGTGATGTTGCGGATGCCGTAGAATATTCCCGTAAAGAGATTTCCGGCTGCCAGTTTGGTGACACCGACCAGACCTGCGAGTTTCGATGAGAGCTGTGCGGCATAGATGCCCGATGTGCCGGGACGCACGTCCGTAGTCTTGTCGGTCGGAGTAGCGTTGCCGATGCTGGCGCCCTTGTTGCCGGAGTTCCAAAAATGAATGCCGTCGGCCAGGTAGGGATAGACGACTTTGTCGATCGTTTCCCACTCTTCGAAACCTCCGTTCGGGAGTTGCGGTGCCGCTTCGGTCGTGACGCTCGCCACCTCTGTTTCGTCGCTGCCGGAGTAGGCGACTACTTCGTATTGGGTTTCCGGGGTAAGTCCCGTGATACAGGTGTCGAATGCGCCGCCCGAGATGTTGATTTGCTCCTTATCGACTTCGATCCACGTCTCCTCGCCGGTCTTGCGATAACGGAAACCCAGTTCGGCGGCACTGTTGCCTTCGGCATAGGCCCAAATGACGCCGCTCCAGGCATCGACCTGCGTGAAGCGTATCTTGGTGTCGGTAACTTCGACGTAAAGCGACCATTTCTCTTCGAAGCCGTGGTAGGTGACATAAACGTAGCGGACCGATTCGAACGAAGTCAGCTCGTCGATCGGAGGTGTCATCGTGGTGATGTCTGCCGGACCGAGTTTCAGCCGCGTGACCTTGAGGTCGCTCAAATCGGTCCCTTCCGGAACGTATGCTTTCGCCGTAAGTTGATCGACGTCGATTTCCGCAGCGCCGATCTGCGATTCGACTTCGAAATAACGTTCGATCTGCTGGTCCGCTACGATCGTCCATTCGTAATCCTGATAAAACGAAAGGGTGATGTAGAGCGGAGTCCGCAGGTCGAATGTCCCCGAAAGGGGTTTCGACGACCGGGCATTTTCGGTGACCGATATTTTGTCGATCTTTACGTTGGAGATGTCGGTTTGTTCGTCCAGATGAAGTGTGACGATTCGTTCCTGGGTATTGATATCTTCGGGTGCGCAGGTGAAACCTTCGCCTTCGACACCGAGGATTTGCAGCGTGACGACCGGATAAGGAATCGAATTTTCGATGCAGGAGGTCAGCAGCAGGAGTATGCCGATAAGTATATGTCGGAGATGTTTCATCATGCTTTGTTGGCTTTCTTGTTCCATAGATGAACGGTAACGCCGATGCGGATATTGAGCAGGTTGAGCCGGAACCGCATTTTCGAAGCGGTTCGTTGCCCGATCTCGTTGCCGTCGGCATCTTTCTGTTTGATCTTGGTGTATTCGATACCGCCCAGTCCGAAGGAAATGGTGCTGCACACGTTCGGGAAGATATAAACCGCCAGACCCGGGTTGAACCCGAGCGACAGTTTCAGGTCGTCGCTGAACGTGCTTCTGAGGGTGCCTTCGGTTTCGTAGGTAAACTCCGAATTACCGGTCTTCATCGAAAGATCTACTTCACCGAAAAGCCCGAAGTGTCCTTTGCTGTCCAATCCCGCATAGGAGCGGAAATAGAGGCCGACCGACAGTGCACTGCTTTGCAGGTGGAGGTTTTTGAAGGCCAGATTGACGTCGTTTTGCTCTCCCAGATTGAAATTGCCCGTGTCCAGCGTTCCGTTGATGTTGGTGTATCCGAAACGGACGCCGGCCGACATGTTGTCCTTGAAGAAGTAGCCTACAGAGGGGTTGATGGTGAAGATACTGCCGTTCAGATTCAGGTTGTCCAGGATCAGCAGGTAGTCCGTGTCGTCGCTTGAGAGGGTGCCGTAAGATACGGTGAGGCCCAGGGCGATTTCACCTGCATAGGCGAATTTGATTTTGTTGATTTCACGGTCGATTCTCCGTTTCATCGGCAGGAATCGTTGTTTCCGACGTACCGGGGAAACCGAGGTCGGCATCGATGCGGACGAGTCGCTCAGATCGGCGTAGAACGTCGGGGCCGGAAGTTCCTCGATGACAGGGACGGTCGTCGGAACCGGAGTGGCGTAGAGGCTGTCCTGCAAGCGGGAAGACGGAATTGCCTCCAGGGATGTCGGTTCCTGGGCTCGGAGCATGGAAACCGTTGCGACGGCTATCAGTATGGTAAAAATCAGTCGTTTCATCGTATTTCCGCGTTATAGATAGAGAGATATACCCAGCCCGATCGACAGGATATTGACTTTGAAATTCATCAGGCTCGAAGTTCGCTTTCCGACGGTTACCTGGTTGTGTACCTGGCGTGTCCGGGTGTAGGAAAGACCCATTACGCCGACATTGACTTCGAAAGCTACGTTGTTGGTGGCGAAGGCTACCAGGCCGGGCGATATGCCGATCGAGGCGGAGAAATTGGTTTCGTAAGTGCCCCGGATCGGGGAGTCCGCAGCGAACCGGGACTGGCCGCCGCCCAATGTCAGGCTGGTTTCGTTGAACAGGGCGAAGCGCTTGTTTTGTCCCAGAGGGATGTACTGACGCCAGATGAAAGCTCCGGAGTAGTTGTGTTGCAGTGCGTTGTAGAAATCGACACCGAGGTCGATGTCGCTGCCCAGTTTGATGCTGCCGCTATCTATGCGGAGCAATGAGCGGGAATAGATGAATTTGACGCCGATAGCCATGTTGTCCCGGATCGCGTAGGCGATCAGGGGGGTGACTTTGAAGGTGTAGCCGTCTGAGTTGATATCTTCGATTACCAGAAACGTGTAATCTTTGTTCGTGTGGGTAGAGTAGGAGGCGGAGGCTCCGAAAATCCATTGTCCCCGGGGGACGAACTGGTTGGACATGGAAGTCAGGCCCCGTTCTGCGCGAGGATCGGCCTTACGCTCCGGGGCGGATTCCATCGGAGCAGGCGATTGTGCATCGGTCCGAAGCGGATGTTCGGGCCGAGGGCTTTCGGAGCCCGTGTTCACGGTTTCCGAAGAATCGGGTTGCGGTATTGCCGAATCAATCGCAGGTCCCGGAGCGGCCTGCGATTGATTGCTTGCAAAACATAGACACAGTGACAGTGTCAGTGTCAGGATGGCGACGGTTCCTCGCATGAAAATCAATATACAAATTCGATGTCGTCGATATACATTCTGCTCTCCTTGTTCCCTTCCATGTAGTCACCGCGGTAGCTCGCCGAGGCTGTTACCATCAGGTAATTGGGCTTTTCATCACTGCGGTATTTGATGGGAATTACGATCTTTTTCCAATCGCTTTGGGAGGTATCGTTGAGCCAGTCCCCGTGGCCGTAGATGGGGCCTTCGGGCAGGCTTTCCTGGGAAGGATCGAAGAAGGTGCTCTGGTCGTTCGTGTCGATCTTGTGGTAGGAGCTCCATTTGCCCATGCAGACGAAGAAGCGGGCCTTGTCGCCGGACCCGACCGTCCCTTTGTACCAGAATGTGATCGCTTTGGGACGGGCGTTGAAGGTGAACGGACGACCCATATACACATCGCCTTTGGTGATGTTGTGAACACCGCCGAAGGCTCCGATGAAGAGGTTGCCGGCAGCGATTACGCCGAAAGCGCTCTGGGTCTTGAGCAGGGCGGACTTGCTCCCGGTCGATCCCGGACGGGGATCGTCTGCGGGTTCGGTCACCACGATACCGGCATTGGCACCGGGGTTACCCGTACCCCAGAATCCGGTATAGCCTGTACCCATGCCGTTCGAGCCGATTTCGTCCGCCGAGCAGGGGTACCAGGTTTTGCTGTTCGTCCAGGTTTCGAATCCCGCATTGGGAAGCTGAATGCCCGTTGCGGCCGAGAAATTGTGTATCTCGCCCGTTTCCGCATCGTTGATGAGCAACTGGTATTCGTAATCGCGGTCTGCGGCGAAGTCGATGGCTTGTGCCGTATAGGTATAGTCGG
>ERZ860508.1788-NODE-1788-length-10577-cov-2.328075_pt1 | contig 10577 bp, 10 predicted proteins | sample MGYA00509976_ERZ860508 | MGnify/ENA primary metagenome ERZ860508 (study PRJEB30046, sample SAMN00715242) | human gut metagenome | study: EMG produced TPA metagenomics assembly of the A metagenome-wide association study of gut microbiota in type 2...
CTTCGTGCGTTTCGCCGATCTTGTGCGTTTTACCCGTGTAGAAAAGAATTCGTTCCGAGGTGGTCGTCTTACCGGCATCGATGTGAGCCATGATACCGATATTGCGAGTATAAGTTAAATCTCTTGCCATCTGTCGAATCTCCTAATTAAAATCTAAAGTGTGCAAATGCCTTGTTGGCCTCGGCCATGCGGTGCATCTCCTCCTTACGCTTGAAAGCGGCACCCTGCTGGTTGTAGGCATCCACGATTTCGGCAGCGAGTTTCTCAGCCATCGTTTTACCGGCGCGCTTGCGGGAGTAAAGGACAAGGTTTTTCATAGAAATCGAAATCTTGCGCTCCGGTCGAACCTCCATAGGAACCTGGAATGTCGCGCCACCGATACGCTTCGACTTAACTTCGACTTGGGGCGTGATATTCTCGAGAGCCTGTTTCCAGACTTCCAGCGGAGATTTATCAGCATCCTTCATCTTCTTGCCCACCAACTCCAGAGAGTCATAAAAAATGGTATAGGCAATACTCTTCTTACCATCCAGCATAAGGTTGTTCACGAAACGCGTTACTGCGACATCGCTGAACTTCGGATCCGGAAGTAGAATTCGCTTCTTTGGCTTAGCTTTTCTCATTGTTATTGGCTAAATTAATGTTTTGTCGTAGTCCTGATATTACTTCTTGCCTTTAGCGGGAGCCGCTGCACCTGCCTTGGGGCGTTTTGCACCGTACTTGGAACGACGCTGACGGCGTCCGTCCACACCTGCGGAGTCGAGAGCACCGCGCACCAGGTGATAACGCACACCCGGAAGGTCCTTCACACGACCGCCGCGAACCAGCACGATGGAGTGTTCCTGCAAGTTGTGGCCTTCTCCGGGGATATAGGCGTTGACCTCCTTGCCATTGGTCAATCTTACACGCGCCACCTTACGCATCGCCGAGTTCGGCTTCTTCGGGGTCGTGGTGTACACACGCGTACAAACGCCCCGGCGCTGCGGACACGCGGCCAGTGCGGGGGACTTGCTCTTGTCCTCCAGACGTACTCGGCCGTTTCTCACTAACTGTTGAATAGTAGGCATTTCTTACTGTTTTTGTCCTTTAATAAATGGTTTGAATTTCAATCTCCATTGTCCAAAATGGACTGCAAAGATACGCAAAAATTCCGAACCGCCATATATAAGTGCAACATTTTTTGCCGTTCCAGCCCGATTTTTCAGCATTTTAGCCCATTTCAGCCCTTTTATCGATTCTTTTTATTTATAGAATTTACAAGCATATAATATAATGCTTATATACAAATCCGCAACTTACTGACAATAAAACCTATCTGCTCTCCGCGAAATAATCTTTCGGCCTCCAGCCGGCCTCCAGCTTCACCAAAGCGCAGGCTCCACCACGACATCCGGACAGCTCATCCGGGTCTTTCACCCCAATTCTCCGAAGCAAAGGGCAAGCCTCTCTCAATCAAAAAATTGAGATCCGTTTCCGGCTTCCGCCATCTTTCCGTACAGGAAGGCGGGACCGGACCCGAAACGGAAACCGAGGACATACGAACTCCGCCGTACAACGAACAGGGGTCCCGAAAAGAGGCCGATAAACGAAGAGTATCAGGAGTATTTACAAATGATACCGGATCCGGAAAACGGAGAAACAAGTTCAAAGTCAAGTCCGGCCCGTCGCCTCCTTTCTCCATTTACAGAAGACAGAATACGGTCCGGACAAGTTTGGCTCGACCCCCATCTTTCACTATCTTTGCAGAAGACAGGAGGCTGTTCGGAAATCTTGGAGAATAAATTCTCCCGATTTCGCCGGGCTTTCACTATCTTTGCCCCTGAAACGAAAACAATTCAAACCTATGGAGTACAATTTCAAAGAGATAGAAGCCAAGTGGCAGCGCCGCGGGCAGGAAGAGGAAACCTATCGCGTGGAAGCCGATCCCACACGTCCCAAATTCTACGTGCTCGACATGTTCCCCTACCCTTCGGGTGCGGGTCTGCACGTCGGACACCCGCTGGGCTATATCGCTTCGGACATCTACTCGCGCTACAAACGGCTTTGCGGCTTCAACGTACTTCATCCGATGGGCTACGACGCTTTCGGCCTGCCTGCCGAACAGTACGCCATTCAGACGGGGCAGCACCCCGCCGTAACGACCGAACGGAACATCGCCCGCTACCGGGAACAGCTCGACAAGATCGGCTTCTCGTTCGACTGGCACCGTGAGGTCCGCACCTGCGATCCCTCCTATTACAAATGGACCCAGTGGGCCTTTCTGGAGATGTTCAAACACTACTACGACCGCAGTACGGACAAGGCCGAACCGATCGAAAAACTCGTCGCCCGTTTCGAGGCGCAGGGCACCGAAGGACTCGACGCCGCCTGCACGCAGGAGATGCGTTTCACGGCCGACGAATGGAAATCCAAAACCGAAGAGGAACGCGAACAGATCCTCCAGAACTACCGCCTGGCGTTCCGCGCCGACACGATGGTCAATTGGTGTCCGCAGCTGGGCACGGTACTGGCCAACGACGAGGTGAAGGACGGACTCTCCGAACGCGGCGGCTTTCCCGTCGAACAGAAGCGGATGAAACAGTGGCTGCTCCGCGTAACGGCCTACGCCCAGCGGATGCTCGACGGACTGGAGCGGCTCGAGTGGAGCGACTCGCTGAAGGAGATCCAGCGCAACTGGATCGGCCGTTCGGAAGGCGCCCAGGTCTTCTTCGACATCCAGGGCTCCGACCGAAAACTCGAGATATTCACCACGCGTCCCGACACGATCTTCGGCGTTACCTTCATGGTCATCGCTCCGGAGCACGAATGGGTTCACGACCTTACCACGTCCGAACAACGGGCCGCCGTCGAGGAGTACATCGCCCAGGCGAAGAAACGCTCCGAGCGGGAGCGCATCGCCGAAACCAAGCGCGTAAGCGGTGTAGCGACAGGCTCCTATGCGATCAACCCTTTCACGGGCAAGGCGATTCCGATCTACATTTCGGACTACGTGCTGGCTGGCTACGGCACGGGGGCGATCATGGCTGTTCCTGCCCACGATTCGCGCGACTACGCCTTCGCCCGCCATTTCGGGCTGGAGATCATCCCGGTCGTCGAGGGCGGCGACATCGAGAAAGAGTCCTACGACGCCAAATCGGGCAAACTGATCAACTCGGATCTGCTCGACGGACTCGATGTAAAGGAGGCGATCGGTCGCATCCTGGGCGAAATCGAGCGACGCGGATTGGGCCGCCGGTTAGTGAACTACCGCCTGCGCGATGCCATCTTCTCGCGTCAGCGCTACTGGGGCGAGCCGTTCCCAATCTACTACAAGGAGGGCACGGCCTATCCGCTGCCGGAAGAGCGGCTGCCGCTGGAGCTGCCGCCGATCGACAACTTCGGCCCGACCGAACAGGGCGAACCGCCCTTGGCACGGGCCAAGGAGTGGACGACGCCCGAAGGCTATCCCCTCGAAGTATCCACGATGCCCGGATTCGCCGGATCGTCGGCCTACTACCTGCGCTACATGGATCCGCACAACGACCAAGCGCTCGTGGGCCACGCCGCCAACGAATACTGGCGTAACGTCGATCTCTACGTCGGCGGCATCGAACACGCGACAGGACACCTGATGTATTCGCGCTTCTGGAACATGTTCCTCTACGACCTGGGATATGTCTGCGAACCGGAGCCGTTCAAGAAACTCGTCAATCAGGGTATGATCCAGGGCCGTTCGAATTTCGTCTATCGCGTGGTCGGCACCAACAAATTCGTATCGCTCGGGCTGAAAGACCAGTACAAAACCCAGGAGATCCACGTCGATGTGAACATCGTGCGCAACGACATACTCGACCTCGACGCGTTCCGCGCATGGCGTCCCGAATTCAAGGATGCGGAGTTCATCCTCGAAGAGGGCAGGTACGTCTGCGGCTGGGCGATCGAAAAGATGTCGAAGTCGATGTTCAACGTCGTGAACCCCGACTACATCGTCGATAACTACGGCGCCGACACACTGCGCATGTACGAGATGTTCCTCGGCCCGCTCGAACAGTCGAAACCGTGGGACACGAACGGCATCGACGGCGTGCATAAATTCCTGCGCCGTTTCTGGGCCCTCTTCTACAACCGCGAAGGACAACTGATCCTTACGGACGAAAAAGCCACGGATAAAGAGCTGAAGACGCTTCATAAAACGATAAAAAAGGTGCGCGAGGACATCGAAAATTTCTCGTTCAACACCTCGGTCGCCGCTTTCATGATCTGCCTGAACGAGTTAGGCGGCTGCCCGAAGCGCGAGATCCTCGAACCGCTGACCGTGCTGCTCGCCCCCTTCGCACCGCACATCGCCGAGGAGCTGTGGCACACGCTGGGACACACGACCTCGGTCTGCGACGCGCAATACCCCGTCTGCGAGGAGAAATACCTCGTGGAAAGTTCGTTCGAATATCCGGTTTCGGTCAATGGAAAGCTGCGTTTCAAAAAGGAATACGCCCTGACGCTCTCCCCGGCCGACATCCAGGCGGACATCGTACGCACGGACGAAGCGCAGAAGTGGCTCGAAGGCAAGGCCCCGAAAAAGATCATCGTCGTACCGGGCAAAATCATCAACATCGTAATCTAAACGACCGCTCTGCGGAATATGCGATTCGGGGGAGAAGCGAAAACTTCTCCCCCGAATCTTTTAACCGCTCCGCGATCAGGCGATCAGACCGGACAGATGAAATTTACGCTTGCAGTAGCGTTCGCACTGCATCGAAATATCATAACCCAACATGATGCCCAGCATGAAATCCTCCTCGGGAGTCAGTTTGTTCAGCGGTTTATCGACGAACGTCTGCACGGCGTCCAGGCAGCTACGCTTGCCGAAATAGAGATTGACCTTCTGCTCCGTTACCGGCTGCAACAGATAGTCGATACCCTGACTGCGAAGCCGTTCGATCAGCAGCCCGGCACAGGTCGGGCACAGCGTGCAGAGCACCAGATCCCGAACGCCCTTACGGAATTCGTAGATATGATGCAGCAGCATCTTCATATTGTCGTATCGGCTGAAATCCCCGGCACTCATGGCATTCGGTTTTAGCCGATGGCGGCGATCCACAACTCCATCCGCATCTGGTTCTCGGCGTCCGACGCGCTGTCGTCCACGGCCCAGCCGATCGCCTCTCCGTCCTGACACAGCCGCGAACCGCACCCCGGATACTCCTCGGCGTCGAATCCCCCGACGAACGTGCAGCCCGTCGAAGCCAGTCCGTCCCGAATTTCGGCCATCGCATCGCAGAAAGTATCGCTGTAAATACCCGCATCGCCGCAGCGCCACGCGGCGGCCGGAGAGGTCTTCCTTCCCCAACTTGTCGAGAAATCCCGGCCAGTCGTCCTGCAACTCTCCGCTGCCCCAGGTCGATGACCCCAACAGCAGCAGATCGTATTTCTTCACATCTTCGACGGACGCAGCCGCCACATTATGCACATCGGCCTGTGCTACGCCGAGCCGCTCGGCGATCCTGGCAGCTACGGACTCCGTAGTCCCGGTCGTGCTGCCGAAAAAAATTCCTGTCATCTTTTTATTTGGTTTTATGAGTGAACTTCCTGTTGCAAAGGACGCGGATTTTCCGACGGCGGACAACCCCGCGTATTGGGGATTTTCCCGGGGCGCCCTCCCCGGAAAATGCGTCGCCATATATGGGGATAACCGATAATCCGAAGCGGAATTCCGACATTCACCGCGCAGCACGGTCTTGCCGGGAGAGCACGGGCCGGGACAAATCCAAATAAATTTGGCATTGCTCCCCGCTTGCACTATCTTTGCATAAGATAGGGGCATCTCGGAAATCTTTGGGAATAAATTCTCCCGATTTCGCTCGGCTTTCACTATCTTTGTACCCAAATTAAATTATATGGCAGACAATTCCATACTCACCAGACTGGACGGTCTGAAGCTCAAATACGAAGAGATCGGCCAGAAACTCACCGATCCCGAAGTGATCGCCGACGTCAAGCAGTTCATCCAATTCAACAAGGAATACCGGGAGCTGGAACCGATCATCGAAGCCTCGGAACGCTACCGCACGGCCATCGCCAACCTGGCCGAAGCCAAAGACATCCTGGCCAACGACAAGGACGAGGAGATGCGCGAAATGGCACGCGGGGAGATCGCGGAACTGGAACCGAAGATCGAAACCCTCGAAGAGGAGATCAAACTCCTGTTGATTCCCAAGGACCCGCAGGATGCGAAAAACGCGATCGTCGAGATCCGCGGCGGCACGGGCGGCGACGAAGCCGCCATCTTCGCCGGCGACCTGATGCGCATGTACACCAAATACATCGAATCCAAAGGCTGGAAGTACGAAATCACCTCCTTCTCGGAAGGCACGGCCGGCGGATACAAGGAGGTCGTGATGAAAGTCACGGGCAACAATGTCTATGGTACGCTCAAATACGAATCGGGCGTACATCGCGTGCAGCGCGTACCCCAGACCGAAACGCAGGGCCGCGTCCACACCTCGGCCGCTTCGGTGGCCGTGCTGCCCGAAGCCGAGGAGTTCGACGTAGAAATCTCGATGAACGACATCCGCAAGGATATCTTCTGCGCTTCGGGCCCCGGCGGACAGTCGGTCAATACGACCTACTCGGCGATCCGCCTGACGCACATCCCGACCGGTATCGTCGTGCAGTGCCAGGACCAGAAATCGCAGCTCAAGAACTTCGACAAGGCTTTCGAAGAACTTCGCACCCGCGTCTTCAACCTCGAATATTCGAAATACCTCGACGAAATCGCCTCGAAGCGCAAGACGATGGTTTCGACGGGCGACCGTTCGGCCAAGATCCGCACCTACAACTACCCGCAGGGGCGCATCACCGACCACCGCATCAACTACACGATCTACAACCTGTCGGCCTTCATGGACGGCGACATCCAGGACTGCATCGACCATCTGATCGTAGCGGAAAACGCCGAGCGCCTCAAGGAGAGCGAACTCTAACACACCTCCGACATGGCCCTTCCCGAAGGATTCGACGCGGAAGTCTATTCGGTCGTGGCGCAAATTCCCGCAGGGCGCGTAACGACCTACGGACAGATCGCCCGGCTGGTCGGCATGCCGGGATATGCCCGCCGCGTGGGACATGCGCTGGCAGCGGCTCCCGCCGGACTTCCCTGCCACCGGGTCGTAAACAGCGCAGGCAGAACCGCGCCCCATTGGACGGAGCAACGTCCGATGCTCGAGGCGGAAGGCGTCCGCTTCCGAAAGAACGGCTGCGTCGATCTGACCCGCTCGGGCTGGAAGGAGGTCCTCTGAAAGCAATATTCCGTGACCGAAACCCGTTCTGCGGATAAACGAACCGTATGAAAAAACAGCTCATACTCCTGTTCACATTGGCCTTCGCCGGGATCTTTTCCGCTGCGGCGCAGGACCCCATATACGTAGTCAACGGGCAGGTCGTAAGCGACATCCGCAACATTCCGCCGGGCGACATCGAATCGACCGAGATGCTGCCTGCCGACGAGCAGACCATCGCCCGATACGGAACAGAAGCCTCGAACGGCGTGATACTCATCACCCTGCGATACGACACCCCGGCTCGCTTCCCGGAAGCAGACGGCAGCTTCAACGACTATATTTCCGAACAGACCGATTGGGATGATTCTCTGCCGGCGGCACGGGTAGTCCTGCGTTACAAGATCACGACCGACGGGAGAACCGTCCCGACCGACGAGCTCGAAGCGACCGACCGAAGGCTGCGGCGCCGTGTGATCGACGCCGTCGAAAAAGCACCCCGCTGGCAGCCCGCCATGCGCGACGGAAAGCCGGTAGAAAGCGAAGGGGTTCTGCGCGTACAACTGCCCGAAGGCAAAAGCGTTCCGCGCCCCCTGGAATTCATCATGCGCTAAATCCGACCAAACCGCTCCGAAACTTGAAAACGAACTCGCTCTCCGCATGGATTCTGGCCATCCGGCCGTACAGTCTGGGGAATTCCGTCATCCTTATTCTCATCGGATCGGCCCTGGCCTTCACTGACGGCGGCTTCCGCCCGGTCGTCGCTCTGCTGTGCCTCGTTTTCGCCGTGACGATGCAGTGTACGGCCAATCTGGTCAATGATCTCTGCGACTTTTTGAAAGGAGCCGACCGCCCCGACCGACTGGGTCCCGACCGCGCTTTCGCCAAAGGTTACATCACCCTGCGGGCGATGAAGAGCGGTATCGCGGCTTTCACTCTGGCGGCCTGTGCAGCCGGAGCGGGATTGCTGGCCCTCAGCGGCTGGAACTGGTGGCTCCTGCTGGTGGGTGCCTCCTGCATCGTCTTCGCCTACTTTTACACGGCAGGCCCGTGGCCGCTGGCCTATCACGGTATGGGCGACATAGCCGTCATCCTTTTCTTCGGCCTGATTCCCGTCGGATTCACCTACTACCTCCAGTGCGGAGGGTGGAGCGGAGAAACCGCCGTAGTCGGACTGGCCTGCGGCATGGTGATCGACACGATGCTCATGATTAACAATTTCCGCGACCGGGAGGAGGACCGCCGCTGCAACAAACGCACGATCGTCGTCTGCCTCGGAGCCGCAGCGGGACGCTGGGGTTACCTGGCTCTGGGCACAGGAGCCATCCTGCTGTGCCTTTCGCTGTTGGCCGAAGGCCGTATCGCCGCAGCTCTGCTGCCTCTGCCCTACCTTGCAGTCCATATCGCCACATGGCGCAAGATGGTACGCATCGACCACGGCGAAGAACTGAACGTCTGCCTGGGCGAAACGGCCCGCAACATCCTGCTCTTCGGCGCCCTGCTGACCGCAGGCATCCTGCTCGACAAAATCCTGTGCTGACAACCGTCGGCACCTGCCGTTCCCGTATCAACCGCACTTCGCAGCGGGTATCATGCCCGATTTCCGAAATTCCGACGATCCCAACCCAAAGTCGAACACAACGACCGTCGCACGGCAGACCGACGGCGCCATCCCCGGAAACCGACCGTCCCCAAACGATCGACCTGCCGGACCGAGATTCGCCGGCTTCGCAGAAAAGAGGGTCCGATCCGTACAAGCTCGAACCACCGGAGATCGAAACGAGCGCAAAGGACGCCAGCCGACTCTGCCCGGCGAAAAGACGGAAAACCCATAATTAAGTTCGGTGCATCGCCCTTCTTCCGTTATCTTCACTCAAGATCGGAAGTAATTCGGCAATCCTTACATCGAAGCCCGCACAATTACCCCTGTCTTTCGCTATCTTCGCAGAAAATAGGAGGCGCCTCGGAAAACTGGGAACAAGTTCCCGTTTTTTCCCGGCTTTCACTATCTTTGTCGTCATGCAAAACCACCTGACACTCTCCCAGCTCCAAAAGCTCGTCAAAGCGACGCTCGACGAAGCGTTCGCCCTGCCCGTATGGGTCAGTGCCGAAATCGCGGAGATCAAGATCAACTATTCGGGGCATTGCTACCTCGAACTGGTCGAAAAGGGTGGCGACAACGGCGTGCCGCTCTCGCAGGCCCGGGCGGTCATCTGGCGCACGGCTTACGCCCGCATCGCCGGCTATTTCGAGGCCGAAACGGGTCAGCGACTGGCCGCAGGCATCCGCATCCTGGCCCGGGTGATGATCTCCTACCACGAACTGTACGGTTTCTCGCTCAACATCCTGGACATCGACCCGACCTTCACGCTGGGCGACATGGAGCGACAGCGGCAGATCACCATCGAGCGGCTCCAGCGCGAAGGAGTCTGGGACATCAACCGCGAAAATCCTCTGCCGCAGGTAGTACAGCGTATCGCCATCGTTTCGAGCCGCCAGGCAGCGGGCTATCAGGATTTCTGCAAGGAGTTGGGCAAAAGTCCCTATGCTTTCTCCCTGACGCTTTTCGACGCTTTCATGCAGGGCGCCGGTGCCGAGGATTCGATCGTGGCGGCACTCGACGCCGTGGCCGACCGCATGGACGATTTCGATGCGGTCGTACTGATCCGGGGCGGCGGGTCGGCCAGCGACCTGAACTGTTTCAATGCCTACCGCCTCTGCGCCCACATCGCCCAGTTTCCCCTGCCGATCCTCACGGGCATCGGCCACGACAAGGATACGAGCGTCGCGGACATGGTGGCCCACACGGCACTTAAAACCCCGACGGCCGTCGCCGGATGGCTCGTCGAACGGATGACGGGCGTCGAGGGATGGCTCGACACCGCCGCCCTGCAACTGCGCGACGCCTCGGCGGGCATCTTCCGCCGCCATGAACTGCGGCTCGGGGAGCTCGGCAGCGAAATCGCGCATCAAAGCGCCCTCCTGCTCCTGCGTCGCAACGAACAGCTTACACGCTGGAGCGATGAGCTTTCGGCCGCTGTCGGCGAGCTCCTGCGGCGGCAACACACACGGCTCACGACCGCCGAAGAGCTGATCGCAAGCCGTTCGCCCGAACATATTCTCTCGCTGGGGTTCGCCATCATACACCGGGGCGATGAAACCGTCACCTCGGCCAAAGGGCTTTCCTCCGGCGACACTCTGCGGGTGGAACTGTCCGACGGCACATTCGATGCAACCGTAAAATAAGCAACCTGACAATATGGCAAAGAAAGAGATTACCTATACCGAAGCGATGAACGAAATCGAGCAGATCCTCGACCGCTT
>ERZ860508.1798-NODE-1798-length-10539-cov-2.897654_pt1 | contig 10539 bp, 5 predicted proteins | sample MGYA00509976_ERZ860508 | MGnify/ENA primary metagenome ERZ860508 (study PRJEB30046, sample SAMN00715242) | human gut metagenome | study: EMG produced TPA metagenomics assembly of the A metagenome-wide association study of gut microbiota in type 2...
AGGCGGCGGGAGCGGAAGCCGCGGCAGAGCCTTCAGACGGAGCGACGAGCGCACCAGGGCGGACCTTGCCGATACCTTCAACGATCACACGGTCGCCCGCATTAAGACCGGAATTCACGATCCACTGATCACCGATCGCTTCGCCCGTCTTGATCGCGCGCTGCTCAACCTTGTTGTCCTTATTCACCACAAAGACATACGGATCGCCGCGCATATCGCGCATCACAGCGTGCTGGTTCAGCGTAATGGCCTGGGGAATATCGCCGCTCGGGAGAACCGCGCGGACATACATGCCAGGAAGGAGCGTGCCCTTCGGATTCGGGAATTCGGCGCGGAGCGTAACCGTACCGGTATCCGTGCCGACCGAAACGCCCTGGAACGTCAGCTTGCCCGTGATCGGGTACACCGTGCCGTCCTCAAGCATGATCTTCACCGGCGTGGAGCCGTCGGAAAGCTTCTTCAGACGGCCGGAGGCGAGTTCCTCACGCAGCTTCAGGAGCTCGGCAGTCGTCCGCTGGACGTCCACATAGATCGGATCGAGCTGATGAATCACCGTCATGCGCTGCGACTGATAAGCCGTCATCAGGGCGCCAGGCGTCACTTCGGAAATCGATACACGGCCGGAAATAGGAGCCCGGACGTATGTGTACTGAACATTGATCTGAGCGTTAGTGAGGGCCGCGCGGGCAGCCTTCACGGCAGCTTCATCAGTACGGACCTGGGCCTGAGCCGTATCGTCCGACTGCTTCGAAACCGCGTTCTCCTTCACCAGGGTAGCGGAACGGGCCGCGTTGGCGCGGGCGAGCGCAAGCGCTGCCTCAGCCTGGGCGAGAGACGCCTTGGCGCTCTGCACATTCGCGTTATAGACCGACGCGTCAATCTGATAAAGCGGCTGACCGGCCTTCACCATCTGTCCTTCGGTAAACAGCCGCTTCTGCAGCACGCCGTTTACCTGAGGACGGACTTCGGCGATCCGGTAGGACACCGTACGGCCTGAAATCTGTTCCTGAACCTGTACCGGATGCGGCTCAACTGTCACGACATTAACCGGCACCGCGTGCGCGGCCGCGGCGGCGGCCCCAGCTCCAGGCCCTGCGGACTGCTTGCTGCAGCCAGCGGTCATCGACACTGCGGCGATGACGGAAAGGGCAAGGGCTGTAAATTTGGATATCTGTCGTACCTTCATTTGCATGATCCCCACGACTTTGACTCTTTATAGTAGTGTTTATTAAATGAATTCAAGCGTTTAATTAATCAGTTTTCTTACCGGGAGCATCTCAGAGGGTACAATGCCCCCGCGCGCCGAGAAAAGCTGAACGAACGCTCAGTTATAACTTTGAGCATTGTAAGCAGGTTTAAATTCTGACTGAGACTGTAAGTGTAAGTAATAACCCTTAAAAATAAAAAAGCCGTGTCCCTTCTTTTCGGGACACGGCTTTTCAGTCTGGCATCCGGTCTGGAGTTATTCCACTGTCACGGATTTCGCGAGATTTCTCGGTTTATCGACGTCCGTTCCTCTCACGATTGCGGTGTGATAGGCAAGGAGCTGAAGCGCGACGACGTAAAGAAGCGGCGAGAGATCGCCGTAATTCTCGGGAAGCCTGATCACATGCATACGGTCACTCGGATCGATCGAGGAGCCCGCGTCCGCGAAGACGTAGAGCTCTCCCCCGCGGGCGCTTACTTCAGCCATGTTGGCCTTCAGCTTTTCAAGCAGACGGTCATTCGGCGCCACCGTAACAACCGGCATTGAGGAGTCTACGAGCGCAAGGGGACCGTGCTTCAGTTCCCCGGCCGGATAGGCCTCGGCGTGGATGTAGCTGATTTCCTTCAGCTTCAGAGCGCCTTCAAGCGCCACCGGATAGTGGATTCCGCGGCCAAGGAAAAGCGCATTCTGCTTTGAGGCGAAGATATCAGCGAACCCCATGATCTGAGGCTCGAGCGCAAGCACTGACTGAATGGCTGCCGGCACATGGCGGAGGCTCGCGAGACGCGTCACCTCGTCCTCCGGAGTCAGTCGGCCGCGCATCTTCGCGAAGACGAGCGTCATCAGGTAAAGTGCGGCGAGCTGCGTCGTAAAGGCTTTCGTGGAGGCCACTCCGATCTCGGCACCGGCGCGCGTGATGTAATGCAGCTCGGTGTTGTGAACCAGAGCGGACGTCGCGACATTGCAGATCGCGAGCGTCATATGCATGCCGAGCGACTTCGCGTGTTCCAGCGCGGAAAGCGTATCTGATGTTTCTCCCGACTGGGAAATGCAGACCACCAGCTGATCCTCATGAGGAACCGACACGCGGTAGCGGTATTCACTCGCGATCTCCACATCACACGGAATGCCGGCAATCGCTTCAAGCCAGTATTTCGCGGTAAGACCCGCGTAGAAACTCGTGCCGCAGCCCAGAATCAGAATCCGGTTCACTTTCCGGAACACCGACTCCGCGTCAGCGCCGAAAATCGAAGGCGTGATGCCGGCCACCCCCTCCAGGGTGTCAGCGATCGCGCGCGGCTGCTCGAAAATTTCCTTCTGCATATAGTGACGGTACGGTCCAAGCGCGACGTCGTTATCGTGAGCCGAAACGATCTTCACCTCACGGTCAACCGGAACCGCGCGACCATCCTCCGTCGCGCGGAAAATCCGGGCAGAGTCAGGCGTAATTTCAGCAATATCGCCTTCCTCAAGGAAAATAAACCGTTCCGTCACGCCCGCGAGCGCAAGCACGTCAGAGGCGAGGAAGTTCTCCTTATCCCCGAGCCCCATGACGAGCGGAGAGCCGCGGCGGGCACCTACCACCACGTCAGGCTGCTTCGTGCAGCAGACAGCCAGACCGAAACTGCCGCGGAGACGCGACACAGCCTTCGCCACGGCGTCGAGCAGATTGCCTTCAAAGTAACGGTAGACGAGATGCGCGATCACCTCGGTATCCGTCTGACTCGTGAACTCATATCCCTCAGACACGAGCTCCGCCTTCAGTTCGGCATAGTTTTCAATAATGCCGTTATGGACGAGCGCGATCGTGTCGTGCGAAATCATCGGATGGGCGTTCCGGACCTCAGGCGCTCCATGCGTTGCCCACCGGGTGTGGGCAATACCGACACCGCCTGAAAGCTTTTCCTCATCAGCCTGACGGATCAGGCTCGCAACGCGCTGAACCGTACGGGCCCGGTGAAACGCGCCGTCGGACTCAATCACCGCGATGCCGCAGGAGTCATAGCCGCGGTACTCAAGCCGCCGCAGGCCTTCAAGCAGGATCGGAGTGATATTCCGGCGGCTGGAAGCCGCAACAATACCGCACATATCTTTGTTCCTTATTTCTTTACGGGACGATGCCAGCCGTCGATCGTGACCTGGCGGGCCCGGGAAAGAGTTAGTTTACCTTCCGGAGCATTTCGGGTCAGGGTTGTGCCGGCGCCGAGTGTCGCCCCCTTCCCCACTTCGACCGGAGCGACGAGCTGCGTATCGGACCCGATGAAGGCGTCATCACCGATCACCGTCCGGAACTTATTCACACCGTCGTAATTGCAGGTAATCGTGCCGGCACCGATATTGACACCGGATCCCATCGTCGTGTCGCCGATGTAAGAGAGGTGATTCACCTTGCTCGCCGTGCCGATCGTGGATTTCTTGATTTCGCAGAAGTTGCCAATATGGGTTTCGCGGCCAAGCTCTGCCCCCGGACGCAGCCGGGTGAAGGGGCCGACCTTCGCTTCCTCACCGACCACAGCGCCGTCAGAATGTGTGAACGCCTGGATCACCGTGTCAGCCTCTACCCGGGTATTGCGGATGACGCAGTAGGGACCCACATGAACCCGGTCACCGAGCACCACATCCCCCTCGAAAACACAGCCGACATCAATAAAGACATCGCGTCCACACCTGAGGGTGCCGCGGATATCAATCCGGGCAGGATCCGGCAGCGTGACACCGGCGTCAAGCAGCTCCTCCGCGAGACGCTTCTGCAGGGCACGCTCTGCACAGGCTAGCTGCCTCTTGCTGTTCACCCCCATCACCTCAGCCTCGTCACTCACCGGGAAGGACGTCACCGGGACGCCATCCTTCACGGCGAACTCGATGAAATCGGTCAGGTAGAACTCGTGCTGCGCGTTATTGTTCGTCATGCGGCCGCACCAGTCGCTGAGCCGCTCGGTCGGAAGAGCCATGATACCGGTGTTTATTTCGTGGATCGACAGCTCTTCGGGCGACGCGTCCTTCTGCTCGACGATTCGGGTTACCTGGCCGTTCTGCTTCACAATGCGGCCGTACCCCGTGGGATCAGCGAGCTCAACAGTCAGAATGCCGACACCGTTTCCAGTGGCTTCGCAGAACTTCGAAAGCGACTCAGCGCGGATCAGCGGCACATCGCCCACAAGCACGAGAGTCTGCTTTTCCGCGGGATCAAGCTCTGAAAGCGCACAGCGCAATGCGTCACCGGTACCCAGAAGCGCTTTCTGCTCTGCGAACCGGATCTCGGAAATCTCTGCGAGAGCCGCTTTGACGCGTTCACTCCCATGGCCGATCACGACGACAGTGCGGGCGGGGCTCAGCGCGGAGGCAGTGCGGATAACGCGGGACACCATCGGCTCTCCGGCAACAGGCTGAAGCACCTTCGGCAGATCCGAATGCATGCGCGTACCCTTGCCTGCCGCCAAAATCACGATATTCATTTGTTTTCTTCCCAGGAGACCGGCCGGAAGCCGCTCCCGATTTCATTCTTCTGGTTCAACAACCCCGCAGTCCTGCGGACCTCTTGACTCCGGTTTCAGCTGTCTCAGCGATTCGCCCTAGCCAAAACGGAATACTCAATCGGAAACATTCTAAATAAGAAAGGCGCCTTTCTCCATGGAAAGACGCCTTTCAATGCCAAAGCAGCAGGGCCGGAGGCCGGCCCTCAGTCTCAGCGGGCCGTCACAGCGCGATACTCCACGCGCTTGCTTTCGCGGGCCCAGAGGGCAACATAGCGGCGGTTGGACTTCACCGGGATCAGGGAACCGCCGATCATGCCGATGCCAGCCACGATGAAGCCGCCAAGCACGCTCGGGAAGACTTCGCCAAGCGGGGTCACCGTGAGGATGATCCAGGTCGCGCCGCCAAGGAGGATCGACGAAATCGCGCCGAGGCGGGTCGCCTTCTTCCAGTAGAGGCCCATCACGAGCGGCCAGAAAGCGCCGACCACCGGGAACTGGTAAGCCATGGCCACCATGTCATAAATCGCCGTGCCTTCAACCGAGAGGGCATACACGAGGACGAGCAGCGTGAACACCAGAACCGTGGCGCGCATCGTGCGGATTTCGTTCTTCTCGCTGATGTGCGTGAAGTTCTTCAGCACGTTTTCCACAAAGGTGGTCGACGGAGCGAGGATCGTCGCGGAAGCGGTCGACATCACAGCCGAGAGCACAGCGCCGAAGAAGAGGACACGGAGCCACATCGGCATGTAATCGCGGATCATCGTCGGCAGAAGCTGCTGCGGATCTTCAGCGAGCATGCGGCCGGACACATCCGGCATCACAAGGATCGAAGCCACCACAATGAACATCGGCACCATCGCGAAGAAGATGTAGAACACGCCGCCGATAATCGGGCCGGCAACAGCGATCTTCCCGGACTTCGCGGACATCACGCGCTGGAACACGTCCTGCTGCGGAATGGAACCGATCATCATCGTCATGGCAGCGGAAATCCAGAAGAGCCAGCCGTGAACCGACATTTCAGGAAGCGCGTGGAAAAGATGACGGTTATTCGCGTAGGTAATCACCTTATCCGCGCCGCCCGCCATGTCACCCGCCACGAAAGCGATCACAACGAGGCCGACGACAATCAGAATCATCTGGAAGAAGTCAGTCAGCGCAACGGACCACATGCCGCCGTACATCGTGTAAAGCAGCACGACCAGCGTACCGATCACCATGCCGAGCGTCACCGAAATCGCACCTTCCGTTACCAGGTTCAGCACGAGGCCGAGAGCGGAGACCTGAGCCGCCACCCATCCGAGGTAAGAGAGGATGATGAAAATCGAGCACGCGAGTTCAACGCCCTTCCCATAGCGATGGCGGTAGAAGCTGCCGATCGTGAGAAGGTTCATCTTGTAGAGCTTGCCGGCAAAGAACGCGCCGACAAGAATAAGTGCCATACCGGAGCCGAACGGCTCCTCGATCACTCCGGCAATTCCGCCCTCAATAAAACGACCGGGAAGACCCAGCACCGTTTCAGAGCCGAACCACGTAGCGAACGTAGCAGTAATTACCATGGCTAGCGGCAGTGAACGACCAGCAAGAGCGTAGTCCTGCGTCGTTTTAACGCGAGTTGCGGCATAGAGACCGATTCCGATGGAAACGGCCATATAGAGCATTACAAAACCAATCAGAGACATTGCCCCATATCCCCCGTGAAAAACGAAGAGTTGCCGGAAAAAATATTCCTAATAAAAGCGTGCGTGGATTTTAAGAATCACACGAAAAATGTGAACCCGCTGAGGCCCCAAATACCCCGAAAAATGTCCCAAAGTTTCATCGAGATCAAACTTTAGGAAATGAGTGAAAAAAATAGGGGATGGCAGCGATCAAAAAACGTGCAGAACACTGTGTTTCCTCAGCATATTTTTACTCTTTTTCAAAAGAAAAAACCCGGCAGATTTTTCTGCCGGGTTTCTTGTGAAAAAACGTACTGAAAATCAGGCTTCGACCTGCTGGATTCCAGCGAGGAGCCAGCCCTGATTTCCGTTCTCAACCGGGCGGGTAAGCGACCAGACTTCGTTCACGTTTTCAATCTCATCCGTATTGCCGCCGGAGACCTTGAGTCGGCCGGTAAAGTGAACCGCGGCCACATACTCGCTGCCTTCCGTGATCACGCCGAGAAGCTTGGCGTCGAGCGTCTCAACCGCGATCTTCAGCTCTTCGCCCTTACGGTCGCGGAGCTGATGCGTGAGAACCGTGAAGACTTCATCCGTGCAGAACTCGCTCAGCTGCAGCACGTTGCCGGTGCTCCAGGCATCCTGAAGCCGGGTGAAGTTCTTCTTGCATTCAGCGACGAAAGCGGTTTCATCAAACCCGGCCGGAATCGTGTTCTGGGCAGCCTTCTGGGAGAACTCATCCAGGACAGAACCCGGGCGGGCATTGCTCTGGAAAGCGGCCGGAGCGGCAGCGGGCGCCGGTTCAGCGGCAGGCGCCGGCGGCTCCTCGCGCTGATAATTCATGCCGGAAAGCGTACCGGTCGAATCAGCGGAACGCTGAACCGGAGTCTGACGGCGGGCAAAAATGAAGCGCAGCACGGCAAACGCCACAACAGCGATCAGGATCAGCATCAGAATGCTGGCAAAACCGGATCCAAGCCCCAGGTAGTGAGCCAGAGCCGCGATGCCGAGCGCCGCGGCGGCGCCCATCAGCATGTTACGGATCGGGCTGGCCGGCTTCGGCTGAGCCGCAGGGGTCGGAGCAGCGGCAGGAGCAGGTCTCTGCTGCTGAGGAGCAGCCTGAGGCTGCGGAGTGCTACGAGGAAGCTGAGCGGTACCCGCCGGGGCCATCTGCGCCGGGGCCGGACGGCCGAAGCTCGCGCCGCCGCCGAAACGCCGCGCCGCATCTGCATTGGTGACCAGAGCCAGCGCCATGATTCCTGCTGCCACAAGGGGGAAAAACTTCTTCATATCCTTTCCTAATTAAGAAAAAATGAGCCCAAACCAGTGAGTTGCAACGTCAGGCTTTCCTGCCGATATGGAGAGCGCAGATGCCGAACGTCAGGTTTTCCCACGTGACCGTGGAGAATCCTGCCGTCTTCATGAGCTCAGCCACTTCGGCTTGGGCCGGAAAGCGCCGGATAGACTCGACCAGGTACTCATAGCTGTCGTGATCGCCAGCTATCTTAGATCCTAGCCAAGGCATAAATTTAAAAGAGTAAAAATCGTAAAAAGGTGCAAGCCAGCGGTCGCAGTGCGAGAATTCAAGCACCATCGCGCGTCCGCCGGGTTTGGTCACCCGGCACATTTCCCGTAACGCCCGGTCTTTGTGTGTCATATTGCGAAGACCGAAAGAGACTGTTACAACATCAAAAGTGTTGTCCAGGAAAGGGAGCTGCTCGCAGTCGCAGAGCGCCACGCGGCAGTTGACACCCTCCTGACGGAAACGCTGTGCGCCGAGCCTGAGCATCTCGTGATTGATATCAGTCGCCCACACTTCCCCTTCCGGACCGGCATTCTGAGCAAACTTCAGCGCCAGGTCCCCGGTGCCGGAGGCGATATCAAGCACTTTCCATCCCTTCTGAACACCCGCTTTGGCAATCGTGTGATGCTTCCAGAGCCGATGCATGCCAAATGACAGCACGTCATTCATCAGATCGTACTTCGGCGCGACGGAATCAAAGACTTCGCGGACCTTCTCTTCCTTGTCGGTTTCTTTTACTTCGGCGAAGCCAAAGTCTGTCTGGTTCTTTCCCGTATTTTTTTGATCTGGCATTTTTTCAGTCATGCGGCCTGCAGAAATTTATTCTCATTGATGCGGAATTACGCTCGTAGAGTCTAACGAAATTCACGGATCCCTTTCAGCCAAGCTCCGGCAGGAGCAGATCCTTCAGGTATGAAGATTCCGGATACAGCCGTATCCCTGATGGAAGACATTGAAAAACAAGGGGAAAATTGAAGAGACGACTTCAGGTGACCTGGTGCCTCCGGAAGGAGTCGAACCTTCAATTCAGCCTTCGGAGGGCTGCGTGAAATCCGTTTCACTACGGAGGCACAGAGAAGTTAATTATAGGGATATTTGGAGAATTTTGCGAATTTCTTTTTTAATACCGCTGCGGATCAACCTCAAGCGTGAGGGCGCCTCCCGAGCAGGGACCGATCACCTGAACCCATGCTCTGAGGAACTGCAGCAGCTCCCGATGGGTCCTTCCTTCGATCAGAAGCTGGGCCCGGTTTCGGTTAGCCACTTTAACGATCGTCATCGGCACGGGATCATAAATCGCGACGCCGCCCCCGTCCGGCAGTTTCGACTGAATTTCAAGCCCGGTCTCCACCGCGTGACGGAGAAGCTCAAGCGCCTGGGGCAGCTCCTTCTGCTCAGAGGTAAGAAGCGCCTGATACACAAAAGGCGGCGCCCCGTCCCTCTTTCTGATCTTCAGCATCTGGTCCGCAAAGCCCTGATAATCCTGGTGCGCGAGGAAAGTGAAGATCTCATCATCCGGAAAGGCGGTTTCGACCAGCACTTCGCTCTTCAGGCCGGCACGGCCCGCGCGGCCTGACACCTGCATCATTGTCGCGAATGCTCTCTCCCGGGCTCTGACATCAGTCGAAATCAACTGACTGTCAATATTCAGAATGACGACGAGGCTTACCTTTTTGAAGTCGTGCCCCTTCGCAATCATCTGAGTTCCGATCAGGATATCGACCTTCCCCTCATGCACATCCTGAAAGGCTTTATCGGTGCTGCGCTTGGTCTTGAAATTATCGCGGTCAATTCTCAGACGCCGGGCGTCTGGCCAGAGTTTTCCGATTTCCTCTTCAATCCTCTGGGTACCGATACCGACCGGGAGGATATCGGCTGCGCCGCACCCCGGGCAGCGCGCCGGAACCCGCTGCGTATAGCCGCAATGGTGGCAGACCAGGCTTCGCGTGTCTTTATGAAAGACCATAAAAGCGGAGCAGTGGGGGCACGCCGACTTCCAGCCGCAGGACGGGCACATCAGCACCGGAGAGAATCCCCGGCGGTTGATATAGACAAGCACCTGCTCATGCTTCTGCAGCGTTGCCCCGATCGCTTCCTTCACCTCTTCGGAAAGCACCTCTCCTTTTTTCAGCGTCCTTGTATCGACAAGACGAAGCCGCGGCGGCTCCGCTTTGGAAACCGCCTTATGGGACAGCGTGAGAAGCCGGTAGCTTCCGCTTCTCGCGCGGGACCAGCTTTCAAGTGACGGCGTGGCAGACCCCAGAATGACCGGGATACCGAGACTCTGGGCGCGCTTCACCGAAAGATCCCTCGCAGAATACCGCGCGCCGTCCCCGCCTTTGTAGGAAAGGTCATGCTCCTCATCCACCACGATGAGCGCAAGCTGCCTGAAACTCGCGAGCGCGGCCATCCGGGTGCCGACCAGAATCCTCGCCCGGCCTTCATGGACTGCCAGCCAGGATCTCGCCCGCTGAGCGTCCGGAAGATCGGAATTCAGCACGACGACAGATTCATCCGCGAAATGGCTCCGGACACGCTCTTCGAGCTGCGGCGTCAGATTGATTTCCGGAACCAGCAGAAGCACCTGATTCTGAGGTGACTGCTCGAGCACCCGGCGCATGACCTGAAGGTAGATCTCAGTCTTCCCGGACCCCGTCACCCCGAACAGGAGCCAGGTCTGGAAGCCCTTTGCCGTCAGAATCGCTGCTATCGCGTCTTTCTGTTCAGGATTCAGATCCAGTGCCGGAGCCGGGGCAGGATTTTTTTCCGGAGCCGGCAGTGTCCGGATTTTTTCAAGAGACGACTGATAACGGACGCCGGGCTTCTTTCTGAAGAAGGTGGGCAGCGCCGGTATAGCGACCTCACCCCACGTCCTGCAGTAATAGTGCGAGG
>ERZ860508.1805-NODE-1805-length-10498-cov-19.889208_pt1 | contig 10498 bp, 8 predicted proteins | sample MGYA00509976_ERZ860508 | MGnify/ENA primary metagenome ERZ860508 (study PRJEB30046, sample SAMN00715242) | human gut metagenome | study: EMG produced TPA metagenomics assembly of the A metagenome-wide association study of gut microbiota in type 2...
CCGGCAAATTATGTACGGCCGGAGCCAATAACTTTTCAATGTTGGTAACTTTAGCGAGTATGGCACTAAGCATGTGGGCTGTTTGTCCACCCGGTGCAGTTCTTCTGTTATTCATATTGACCTTATTTTTATTGTTTATGGTGCAATATTACGGAGATCTTATAAGGCCATTGGTTACTCAACCGTTGAGCAACCAATGCCAATATGGAAAATTGATGTAAAAAGCATCTATATAATGGATTTCCATGACGCTTCTATTGAGATAGAACAAGAGACTATAAAAAATGAGCTTTAATTTCGTCGTTACCAAACAAATATTTATATTTGTCCGTTGAACATTTGAGTTAAGTCTTTTATATACTCTTGAAAGGGAGTACAAATTGAGAAATGTAAAAATCAAATGGATACAATATTAGTAATCTGATGTCTTTGACAGTAGATTATAATTGAAGAATATATAATATGATAGTAACAAATTGTAATTATAAAATTATAGATTTAGATCATATACCAATACAGACGGATTGGAATATGGGAGATGAACGTGAGAACCGAATGCACAGTATTCATGCTTATCCCGCTAAATTTCCAGCATTTATAACAACCAAAGCCATTCAATATGCTACCAATTTGCAAATTCCTGTAAACATTGTTGCTGATATTTTTTGTGGTTGCGGTACTGTTGCATATGAAACAGTACGTAATAATAAACAATTTTGGGGCTGTGATATCAATCCTGTTGCTACTCTAATTGCAGAAGTTAAAAGTCAAGCGTATGATAATACATTGATTGAAGAATATTATAGTTGTATTGTAAAACACTTTACGTGCTATCAAGGGGAAATATGTGATGCAATATCAAACAATGAACGGATTTTATATTGGTTTAGTAATAAACAAATAGATGATTTGGTAAAACTAAAACATTCCATACATTTTGTAGTAACGGAAGGTAAATATAGAAAATTTTTCTTGTGTGCATTTTCTAATATACTCAAATCCTGTTCACGCTGGTTGACTAAATCTATAAAACCTCAAATTGATCCTCACAAGAAAGAGAAAGATGTCATATTAGCATTTCATGAACAAGTACTCATGATGCAAAAAGCTAATGTACAAAACTTAATTAAAAAAGAAAATCTTGCAATAATAGAAACGGTGAATTTTTTACAACGTGTTATTGATAAACCTTTTGTTGATTTAGTCGTAACAAGTCCTCCCTATGTGACTTCATATGAGTATGCCGATTTGCACCAATTATCAACATTGTGGTTGGACTTTACAAATGATTATAAAACCTTTAGAGAAGGTACTATCGGAAGTCTATATCACTCGCAAAACTTCGAAAATAACATAAAAGAACTTAACGGTATTGGTAGTAATATTGTATTCAAATTATATACTTTAGATAAAGCTAAAGCACGTGCTGTTGCTCAATATTATATTGATATGCAAAAAGTAGTTCGAAAGGTATTTAAAATGTTGAATGCAGGTGGAGCTTGTCTATTTGTAATAGGAAATACCGAATATAAAGGAGTGAAGATAGACAATGCTCGACATTTAATAGAGTCTCTTTTATCGAATGAATTTTATGACATAGATGTAAACAGAAGAAAAATATCTAACAAAATTCTGACTCCATATAGAGATAAATATGGTAAATTCACAACTAATAAAAATAGTCGTAAAATTTATTCTGAAGAATTTATAATATTTGCCCGAAAAAAATGAATGAAAGTTTAAAAATACGTCCATATGCTAGGTTACTCACTATGCTAGGAGATCAACTTATTAAGAATGAGCAGATTGCAGTAATAGAATTGATTAAAAATTCTTATGATGCAGATGCTGATTGGGTAAAGGTTTCTTTTGAGAACTTTTCTAAAGATTATAAGGTTACTCCTAGTTCACGAATAGTGATAGAAGATAATGGTACCGGAATGACAAAAACTATTATTGAGAAATCTTGGATGAACCCTGCAACACCTAATAAATTTTCGAGGGATGGAAAGGTGCGTAAAACAGCTTTAAAAAAAAGAATAATACAGGGCGAGAAGGGTATTGGCCGTTATGCAATGCTTAAACTTGGAAAAACAATAGATTTAACGACAAGGGCTCAAGGTACAAATAATGAATATTCGCTTTGTTTTGATTTAAAAGATTATGATGATAACTTTTTAAGTCAATCAGAACAAACGGATGATTTATATCTGGATTCTTTAGAGTTCAATTTAATTACAACTTCTCCCTCTGTTTTTACAAAAAGAAGAATAGACATAAATAACCAAATTTATGACGATAATGAACATGGAACACGTATTGTCATTAGCAATTTGAGAGGAACATGGAATAAGAAAAAAATTGAAGGTATAACTGATAGCTTTTTTCGTTTTGAGAATCTTTTTGATGAAATCATAGGAGAGCATAAAGAGAATGCTTCTAAATATAATTTTAATATTGGACTATATTTTGATGGTGAATTTGTAACAAGAGGGAAAGATAATACTAATATTACTTTAAAAAATCTATTTGAAACTCAGAGTGTTATTAAAATAACAAATGGTTTATATGATTCCTCTCAAGGATTATTTATATATAATCAGAATGATATACATAAGGAACTTAGTATAGAAGATAGTGCTATCAAAGGAAATAGAGTTTTTAGAGATCATTTCAGTACACTTGAGGATAGAAAAAGAATTTATAGACCAATCTCTGACTTTGGTGATTTCAAATTTGATTTTTACATATTTGACTTTAATGCAAAAGAACCGTCTAAATATGCTTTAGTAGAAGAAGCAAAAAAAATAGTAAAAAGACATCGTGTTTATCTTTTAAGAGATGAGATAAGAGTATTACCATATGGAGATCCTGAGGATGATTGGCTGCAAGTTGATATAAGTCGTGGAACCATCAGTGCCGGAAGTTTTTTCAGTAATGATCAAATCATTGGGCGTATTAAAATTACAAAGTTTGGTAACTCTCATTTAAAAGACAAAACGAATCGTGAAGGTCTCATTGACGATGAAAATTACACATCAGATTTTATTTGTATTATACGTACTTTTTTATCATATCTTAGGATTGTAGTGTACAAGAAATATCTAGATGATAATAAAGAAAAAGACAAAATAGAAAATACACGTCAAGAAAAAGTAGAAAAAGAAATTAAAGACTTAAAGGAGCATTTCAAAGAAAATAAGGAAGCATTAGGTTTAATTGGGCAATTGGAAAAATCTTACAAGATAGAACGAAAATATCTTGAAACAAGAGCAAAACAAACAGAATCTCTTGCTGCTGTAGGTCTATCTGTAGAAACATCAAGTCACGATATTATGCTAATGCTTAATCAAGGTGTTGATGAATTAATGGCTCTGATGAGTGCTAGCACTCTGCCTAATTTCAATCATAACAACTTGACAAGTGAATTACAGAAATTAATTGGAATATTTTCATATGTCAAGAATCAAATGAAAGATATGCAATTGCTATTTACATCTTCTAAGCAAAGAAGAAAGCAAATACGCATTAAGGATATTTTAGATAAAGTTGTTAGAATATATAAACGAACATTAGATAACCATCAAATTTCTGTAGAAATTATCCTGTTAGGTTCTCCACTAGTAGCTACATGTACAGACGCAGATTTACTTCAATTATTTATAAATTTATTTGATAATTCCATTTATTGGATGGATGTCAAGGGGCATTTCGATAAAAAGATTCATATTACTTTAGATGGTGATTCTTGTCAAATGATCTTCTCAGACAACGGGCCTGGCATAAGAGAAGATGATATTCCATATATTTTTGAACCATTTTATTCAACAAAAGGAATAGAAGGGCGTGGACTAGGACTTTATATTTCTAGAAAATTAATGGAAAGAAATGATTATTTCATCGATTTAGCAAATATAAAAAGTGAGAAAGTTCTTGAAGGAGCTAATTTCGTTGTAACATTTATTAAACAGGACAATAATGAATATTGAGGAATTATTTTCTGGCGTTGGATTAGTTATCGATGATAAAGTTAATGTAACTAATGGAGAAGATCGTATTACGAAAATTGTGGATCTTCTTGAAAATAAAAATATCCCTTTAATAAAAAGGAATTCTATCCCCAACCAAGAGATATTAGAGCATTGTAAGAATTTAAATTTTATTCTTCTTGATTGGGAACTTTATAGCTTGACCAGTGAAGATGGGATGCCTCTTCCAAATAGTCAAGTTATAGAAAAGGAAAATGAAAATTGTATTGTCGATTTTTTAAAGAAAATATTAGATAAATGTTTCCTTCCTATATTCATATTTAGTAATAAAGCAGAAGAAAGTATTATTAATATATTAAAAGAGAAGCGTGTTATAAAAGATAACATTAGTAGACCTATATTTGTAAAGTCTAAAAGTGACATTGTTATAGATAACAATGTTTTAGTTTTCCAAAAGATTGAAGAATGGATAAATGCTATGCCATCAATTTATGTTTTAAAAGAATGGGATAGAGCATTTTTAAATGCAAAAACTAATTTATTCAAGGATTTACTTGCAGGTGATGTTCATTGGCCTCAAGTGTTATGGGAAACTTCGGCTCTTGATGGTGTAAATGCGAATGAAGAACTTGCACAGGTTTTAACACAAAATATACTTGCAAGAATGCAACCTGTACAGTTTGAGAAGGATAAAATTATAAAAGATAACATTCAATGTGAAACTCTAAAAGTACAAACAATATTAAAGGCGCAACGTTTTACTGAAAATATTGATATTGAAAGTTCAAACACAGGTGATTTTTTTGATATAAATGGACAATGCAAAATAAATATTAGACCAGCATGTGATTGTGTAGGTCGTAACGGAATGAAAAAAGTATATTTAATAAATTGTCAACCTTTTAATCCTAAAATTGATTTTCAAGCGCAGTATGGCAATTTTTCAGAACGAAACAATGAGGCGAAAATAGGTCCTTTATACAAGAATAAATTCTATACATTTTCATTTAAAGAGATGGAAATAGCTGAATATAATGATATAAAACAATACAAAAAGGGACGTATTCTTATGCCTTTTATAACTTATATAACAGAAAAATACAGTTTGTATATACAAAGACAAGGATTGCCTCGAATTCCTAAAATTGCAATACCAAATTATGAAGAACAAAAAGAAGACGATAATGATAAGGAATTAGAAGTTTTAAAAGCTGAAAATTTAAAACTTCAGGAACAAAATAAAGATCTTCTAAAACAAGAGGTAATAACAAAGTCTTGTCGTACAACTATCCGATATGTACAACGTGGAAGGAAAAGAAAGAAAAAATGATATTCAATAATTTTATTTCATCAATAAGTAAGTTGTATATTACAGCTTGCTTATTATAAAAATTATAGTTATATTTGTATATGAGTTGTTTGAAACTATGCAAAGCAGTGCAACCTGAAGTAGGACTTCCATCACCAAATCGTTACCTACATCTTTTAAACTCTCTGTATTTTCCTCATCTTTAGAGAGTTACATCGAAATACATTGTTTCAACTAATGAAACATCAACTCTGTATATAGCTACATTCAACGAATAGCACTACCAATCCAAACTATTTGGCTATTTTGACGGATCTTAAATAAGATTTGTTACAGAGTTTTATACCCTTATTATTAATCCACACAGATTGTGCACCATCCCTAAACCGATAAGTGCATAAGCATGGTTATACATTAAGTTAAACAATGAATTATACATATAAACAAATATGGCTCATCAACCTTCCTGTAATGATGAGCGTTTTAATGGAGCAATTAATCAACATTACCGATGCCGTCTTTCTGGGCCATGTCGGTGAAGTGGAACTTGGCGCATCTGCCTTGGCAGGAATATATTATCTGGCAACTTATATGCTAGGCTTCGGTTTCAGCATAGGACTACAAGTCATGATTGCCCGCAGGAATGGAGAACAGAACTATGCAGAAACAGGACGTACCTTCTTTCAAGGACTATTTTTCCTTTCCGGACTAGCACTCTCTTTATGTTTGTTGATACAGGGCCTTTCCCCCTTCCTCTTGAAACAATTAATTACCTCACCGGAAATCTATCAGGCTGTAACGGACTATCTGGACTGGCGCAGTTTCGGACTTTTATTTTCATTTCCCTTTCTGGCACTCCGGGCTTTCTTTGTGGGAATAATAAAGACCAGGTCCTTATCTTGGGCCGCAATAGCAGCCGTACTTATCAACATCCCTTTCAATTACCTGTTAATATTTACCTTAAAATTTGGGATAGCAGGATCGGCAATAGCCTCAACGCTAGCAGAAATGGGATCGTTAATCATTCTCCTTATCCATATGTGGAGAAAGATTGATAAAAACAAGTATGGACTGCAACCGATATTTGATGGAAAGCTATTGAAAAGACTGTTTTACCTGTCCGTATGGAGCATGCTGCATTCTTTTATCAGTATGGCGCCGTGGTTCCTGTTCTTCATCGCCATCGAACATTTAGGAAAGATGGAACTGGCCGTTTCCAACATAACCCGCAGCGTTTCCACCCTCTTTTTTTGTGATTGTCAGTTCTTTAGGAGCCACCAACGGTTCCTTGGTAAGCAATCTTTTAGGAGCCGGACAACAAAAAGGTGTTTTTCCTATCTGCCACAAAATCATCAAAATGGGATATGCCATCGGTTTTCCACTGGTAGGAGTCGCATTGTTTTGTGATTATTGGATTATCGGATTTTACACCAACAACGAAACACTGGTGCAACACACTGTCCCCCCTTTCATCGTCATGCTGTTCAATTATATATTCGCAGTACCCGGATATGTCTACATCAGTGCCGTCACCGGAACCGGAAAGACAAAAATTGCCTTTATCTTCCAAGTGGTTACCATTATGGTATATCTTCTTTATCTTTACTGGCTGAGCCACTGTGTACATGCACCTTTAGCGGTATATATGACAACCGAATATCTGTTTGTCATCATGTTGGGAATACAATCTGTCATTTACTTGAAAAGGAAACATTACTAAGTTCCTTGTTACCCCCTTTCTCCCGATTCATTCCGGCAATAAATAGTTATTTATAACTATCTTCAGTTTGAAAGCTTTTCTCTACTTTTGCAAACCAACTATAAAAGACAGCGTATGAATATTTTCGACATTGCCAAACAGAATCAGGAAAAAGCCTGGCAAGTTATCAAAAACACGAACATCATCCAGATATGGGAAGATGCCGGTGCAAAAATTAATCTGGTAGGTTCACTCAGAACAGGGCTGCTGATGAAACATAGGGACATTGATTTCCATATTTATTCATCACCCTTAAACCTGACGGACAGCTTTCAGGCAATGGCCAGACTAGCTGAGAATCCGTCCATCAAAAGAATAGAATGCGCTAATCTGCTGCATACTGCCGAAGCCTGTATCGAATGGCATGCATGGTATCAAAATGAAGAAAATGAACTTTGGCAGATGGATATGATTCACATCCGGGAAGGTTCACGTTATGACGGTTATTTTGAAAAGGTAGCCCAACGCATTTCGGAAATTATGACCGATGAAATACGGGAAACTATTCTAAGATTAAAATATGAAACACCGGAAACCGAGAAAATCATCGGAGTGGAGTATTATCAGGCAGTCATCCGGGATGGGGTGCGGGATTATAGCGGATTTAAGGAATGGAGAAAGCAGCATCCTGTTACAGGAGTAGTAGAATGGATGCCTTGACCCGATGAAATCGGGCATCAGCTTAACAGCCCCGACTCCTGTCCTAGGCGTATTGCCTCCAAAGAGTTTTGTACTCCCAGCTTACGCAACAGATTTTGCCGGTGAATATGGACGGTATGAATACTGATACATAATTTATCGGCAATTTCTTTGCTTAAGAATCCTCGTTGGATGAGGCGTAATATCTCCATTTCACGTCCGGTAAGACCGAAAGCCGGATTCATTATCACAACACCGGGTGAAAACATTTCTCCATTTCTCAGATTCAGCACAGTACATTCCACCTGTTCTGATTCTTTCTGACCGGGAGCCATACTCATATTCCCTATAATGAGCCATGCTTTTCCGTCATGGCTCTGTTCCAAAACTTGATGCCTGCTTGTTACACGCACATAGTTTCCACGAGCATTGAGTATACGGAAACTATACACATTACAATAGTCATTCCGATGTTCAAAAGGCTGGTTATAAATGAACTTCCCCAGCCTGACTTGCAAGTCTTCCAATTGGGAACGATCATGCGGATGAATACGTGACTCCAGATAATCACCCTGTTTTTCCAATGTTTCTATCTTGTGCCTGTCATACCCCAACCAATCGACAAAACCCGTAGAAGCATACGCATAACATCCTTTATATACATCCACCACGAAAGAACAGCCGCCATTGATTCTGGACAACTTCTGGAGCATGGATTTATCCCGTTCCCATACCGCATAATCCATGTTTTTGCAAGACAAATGTTGCTTTGCCCACAATTCCTCACGGGTGACATTTGTTACACTCATATTCTTACTTTTTATCAAAGTGGTACTTCAAGAAGATAGATCTTATCAGCCTACTCACTTACTTTTTTCAAAGTAAAACAGTCTATATCTGGAGCCCAGCAAAATGAGCTTCCCATACGTATCTTATTATTCCCTGCCTTCAAATGCACCGGAACAGTAATCGAAGCTATCTTTTGAGTCTCATCCGCCGACAGCGAATCAAGAAGAATCCTTTTTTCATTATTCACACAGACTTCCAGCTTACGGTCTGCTTTAGGCACATAGCGGATAGTCATTTCATATTCACCGCCCTGCTCGCTGTACACCTCTTTCCATTCTGCAAAATTCTCTTTCCGCCCTCCCAGATAACTTACCTTCATGCCTCCGGATGCTTCATGTAACGGAGCATATACGATGCTTTTCGGAGTCTTTCCCAAATCATTGAAACAAGGCAGATAAGCCCATTCCGCTTCATAAACAGTCGCTTCCAATCTCTTCTCGGACTCCATACGTAAAATCAGCACACTATGGGGAGGTAATTCTCGATTCAGAACACCCCCTTTTATCTCCGGTAAATCCTGGTGTTTCACCAGATCGCGTGCCTTAACCTTTCCTCCTAATTCCAAAATATTCATCGGAACTGTAAAGCTACAAATCGTATCCGAAGGATTGTATAAAGCAACCGCACGTACATTACCACGCTTTCGTTCTATATCCTTCACCAACACATACCCTTCATTTTCATGCTGAACAACGTATGCCTGCAATCCTAAAGGGTCTTGGTTCAAAGCTATCAGTTCTTTATTTTTCAACAGTTTTAATGACGTCTCCGGAATGGTTGTCAGATCACATCCTATCAACAAAGGTGAACTCATGATACACCACATTCCAAAATGTACCTCTTCCTCTTCAGGTTTTAGCCCTCGACCTATCTCCAACATATCCATATCATTATAATGACCTTCTCCCGCATAGGCAGACAGATAAAGATTTTTATCGATGATATATTTTACTGATCCCCACTCCGGGCGGATATCCGCACTGATTCGCCATGAACGAGCAAGGTTTCTAGCCCAAGTACCTGGGAAAGCCCATCGACAGATATTAATAGAAACATGTCCGCAACCCAGATTATCTATAGCCTGGCGTATTTCGGTATATCGTTTTTCTTCTTCCAGATTCAATTCCTGACCGGCTCCGCAATAATCAATCTTGATAAAATCAAATCCCCACTCTTTAAAATACAACGTGGCATCCTGAAATTCATGTCCATACAAACCGGAACCTATGCCGTTCATATCTTTATCCCAGATGGAACCGCAAGTATTGCTTCCCGCATCCGAATAAATACCGGCTTTCAATCCTAAAGAATGAATATGATCCGCCACTCCCTTCAATCCGTTCGGGAAACGCTCGGGATGTGTTCGCATCACTCCTTTTTCATCCCGCCATCCAAAAAAACCGTCATCTATATTCACATAGGAATAGCCCACTTCTTTCAGTCCTTTTTGCACCATAGCATCCGCTTGCCTTATTATTAAGGTGTCATTGATATGAACCCGATAGGTATTCCATGAGCTCCACCCCATAATAGGAGATTCAAAAACAGTCGTATTTTGGGCGAATACGCCGGAACATAGACCGAAAGCTAAAGTCAAAAACAAATTTCTCATATTCATTAATTCTCATTTTTTACTTAAAGAAATCATCAAGAAGGTATATCTTATGATCCTAATGGTTAACAGGAAAATAAAATCAGTTTTATCATGTAGGGAGCAAAGATAACGAAAAACTCTTACCTCCCTATATACTTTCACAAAAAATATTCGGCTGGTAGGATGTTAGCATTATAATCCGAGAATAGAATTTGACCCATAAAATAGGGTGTCCCGATTTCGTCCCGGCGGATTTGCTAAAAATGAGATAAGCCACTGAAGTTCAGTGGCTTATCCTTTACAATGTCGGAATGAGGCGACTCGAACGCCCGACCCCTACGTCCCGAACGTAGTGCGCT
>ERZ860508.1811-NODE-1811-length-10480-cov-2.376211_pt1 | contig 10480 bp, 6 predicted proteins | sample MGYA00509976_ERZ860508 | MGnify/ENA primary metagenome ERZ860508 (study PRJEB30046, sample SAMN00715242) | human gut metagenome | study: EMG produced TPA metagenomics assembly of the A metagenome-wide association study of gut microbiota in type 2...
GGTTTCGGCGGGCAAGGCGGTCTGGACGGGCAAGGCGCTTGCGGCGGCATGGGACGGCAGCAATTCGGACGCTGATTCATGGCGATTCCTCCCATCGTGTGAGCTGTTCACTCCCAGCATATGCGCGGCGGGAAAATCGGGCACAAAAAAACCCGGCACGAAGCCGGGAATTTTGCGATTAGTTCAGGGATTCGGTCTCGTTTTCGATGGTCACATCTTCCACCGAGCGAATCGCCCAGCGCGCAACAACCATCGTCTGGTCGCCCTTGCCGACGCTCAGGGTGATGGTGTCGTCCCTGATGCTCTCGATGGTGGCGTAGATGCCGCCGATGGTGCACACGCGGTCGCCCTTCTTCAGGGACGCGAGCATGTCCTGCTCCTTCTTGCGGCGCTTCTTCTCCGGGCGAATCATCATGAAGTACATCAGGACGAAAACCAGCAGCAGCGGCAGAAGGCTGAAGAGGATACCGACAATGCCGCCAGCGGCCGAATCCGTGGTGACGGCGGCAGGGTCGGCCGCACCGGTGGTGGTGGTGGTTTCCGCAACGGCGGTGGCGATGCCCAAAAGCTTGGTCAGAAATTCCATGCGAATTAGCTCCTTTCAGTAATCCGGAATACTCTGTCTATTGTAGCATATTTTTTCGCGCTTCACAAGAGGGGAAAGCGGGCTTTTGCGCCATTCACAGAAATTTTGCATGACGGCATCAAGCATTTTTCCGTGAAGCTGCGCTTTCAGGCGCAAATTTGCATCTTTCAGGCACGGAATTGTAAAACTTGCGCATATTCGCTTGCAACAGGTGTTTTTTTTGATATAATGGTAATGGAATGCTGAAAAGCGCACAAACGAATGTCAAGGAGGCTGACGAATGAAGAAGCTGCTTGCGATTCTGCTGACGCTGGCGCTGATGCTGCCGCTGTGTGGTTTTGCGGAGGAAAGTGCGCCCGGCGCGACAAGGACAGTCATTTTCCTGAAAGACTTCAATGCGAAGGTGCTGGGGGCGGACATCGACGAAGCGGAGGAGAAAGCCGTCAATGACTTTCTGGATGCCCTGCGGGTGATAGTCTATCAGCAGGGGACAACGTCAGCCGCCTATGAGGTGACGCTGAACGACCAGCCTATTGTCGATTATGCCGTGCAGTTCAGCGGTGCGGATGTCTATGTCAGCAGTGACCTGCTGGGCGAGACGCTGTATCTGAACCTCGACGAGGACATGCAGCATTTCGGGGAGCTGGTGTACCGCCAGCAGCTCAGCCAGCGCGGTCTTACGGCGGAAGTCATCAACGAGACGGTATCCTCTGGGTACTACGCGGAGCAGATTGCGCAGGTGGGACAGATGGGCGCAATGACGGCGAAGGTACTCAAAAATCCCCTCTTCACGGAAAACGTGCAGGCGGAAGAAGTGCTGAATAGCCTTGCGGCGATTGACTTTACGGAGATGCAGCGCCGCTTGGCGGAATATCAGCCGTCCATGACGATTGACCCTGTGACGGAGCAGCTCGAAGGCTGTGACCCGGCGATACAGGTGTGTACGTTCACGCTGACGAACGAACAGCTGGTCAATCGGCTGGCGATTCTGCTGGAAACGGCGATGCAAGTGCCTGTCGTCCAGAACTTCGCGGATTTGGCGGCGGATTATGACAATCTGATGCAGTTCATGTCGCAGACGACGACGGAAGAGTATGTGCCGCAGGAAATCGACTGGGCGGCGCAGGTACGTCAGCAGACAATGCTGTACAGCGACGCGCAGGTGACGATGTACACGGATGCGCAGGGGCAGCTTGTCAAGCTGATTGTGAACTATTCCGCGCTCCCGGACTGGGCGGAAAGAATGTCCGAGGTGGAGCCGACCGAGGGAATCCTGAAGCCCGTCACGTTCACGCTGAACCGGAACACGCTGGCGGACGGCTTGCAGTACGACTGGACGCTGGAAAAGGAAGAGAACAGCACGACGGGACGCCTCACCATCGGTGAAAAGAATGCCGAACTGGTGCTTATGCCGGATGCCCAGACGCAGACGACGATTTCGCTGACGGTTGAGCCGAACCGCAGGGGCGGGAGGGTCGATGTAGAGGTGCGCACGACCTCCGAAGCGAACGGCACGGACAGCGGCATACAATTCGGCGTGTTTACGTCTGGTTCGAGCAGCAGTGTATATCGGGAGTCGAGAATTCGGCTCTTGTCTGGCGGTGAAGTCGGCTTGACCATCTACACGACCTTTTCGTGCAAACCGCGCCCCCTGCTGTCCGACGGCGACGTGTTGGATTTGGGCGAAATCAGCAGTGCGCGCTTCAACGCCTACATGCTGACCTTGGCGACGAGCATTTCGAAGATTCTGCCGCGCATCCTGATGAATCTGCCGAACAGCGTGCGGCAGCTCATGGACGGTACGACGACGCTGCCGAGCAGCACCATCATTTTGGATAACGCCGACTAACATCAACCGAAAGCATCACTGCTCTGCAGTGTTCGCTATAAAGAAAAAGGGAAACCAAACAACAAGGAGGAAAACCCCATGAAGAAATTGCTTGCGGTACTGCTCAGCATCATGATGCTGGCGATGCCCCTGACCTCGATGGCGGAAAACAGCGTGTGGGACAATGCCGCGCGTCAGGAAACCACCATCACCATCCACGACCTGAACGCTGACCTCGTGGCGGCGCTGGGCGGGGATGACACCGCGATGGCTGCCATCAACGACCTGCTGGCGGCGCTGTCCCTGACCGGCTATCAGCAGGGCGACGAAGCTGGCTTTGACCTGAACCTGAGCGGCAAGAGCGTGCTGGGTATGGCATCGCTGACGACTGCTGCGGAAGAAAACCAGCTGATGTATGTGTCCAGCGCGCTGCTGGGCGGCGTGATTGCTGTGAACAGCAAGGACGTGGAAGCCATCAAGGAAAAAGCCCTCCGCGCGACGATGAAGATGTCCGGTCAGAGCGACGAGGAGATCGACAAGGCGATTGAAGAATCGAAGGAACAGCTGAGCGGCAATGCGGAATACACTGCCCTGATGGAAGCAGCGGCGAACCTGAGCAGCATGACGGAAGAGCAGCTCATGGAAGAACTGACGCAGGCGGACACCACGGCGTTCATGACCATGATGAACGAAATACTGTCCGGTGAAGAAATGGCAGAAGTGACCGAGCAGCCCGGCGACTGCGACGCGGCGAAGAGCTACGTCAAAGTCACCGTTCCGCCGGAAAAGATCGTCGAGATGACGAAAGCCCTGCTGGAAATGATCCACAGCGTTCCGAGCGTCGGTGCTTACATGGATGCGCTTTTTTCCGCTGCTGACACGAGCTGGGACGACCTGCTGAAAGAGCTTGATGAAGCAGATCTCTACGCGGATGACATCGTTTATGAATACTGGATGACTGAAGCAGGCGAGCTGGTTCGCATGACGGCTTCGGTGAAGATCAACAACGGCGGCGAAGAACCCTTGCCGATCTCCTTCACGATGACCCGCAACACGGCGGACGGCGTGGCGACGTGGCTTGTGACCATCAAGAGCGCGGAAGATACCGCGGCGACGCTGACCTTCGCAGGCGACTTGGAGAACTTCACGGCGAACCTGACCGCCTATGATGGCGAAGACCCCGTTGAAATCAACGTCAGCGGCAAGGGCGTCGGCACGGACAGCAGCGTTGTTGATGTGGAAATCAAGGAAACGGTGGACGGTGTCGAGCAGGGCTTCGGCGTTGTGGTGACGACCGCTACGACGATGGACGGCGAACAGGGCGTCCGCAAGGTGGATGTGCTGGTGCGCTTCATGGGTCTGGACGTTGTGACCATCACGGCGGAAACCCGCACCTGCGACGCGAAGGACGCGCTGGACGTGAGCAAGGCGCAGGATTTGGGCGCGATGACGGACAGTGAGTTCCAGACGTGGTTCGTCAAGGTGATGAACAACCTGCAGAACCTGCCCATGACCCTGCTGATGAGTCTGCCGGAGAGCATGCTGACCCTGCTGATGGGCGGCAGCAACTGATACGATTTCCTGCATTTGGATGTGCCATCTGCTTGCGCCTTTCCCGCGCTGGCGTTCGCGTCAGCCAGAACGAATCATTTGCGGTGCATCTCGGCGCATTCGCATTTGGAAATAGTATCCGCATGGGAGGCTGGCTGAAAAAGTCAGCCTTCTTTTTCATTGCCGGAACATGCTGATTTTCGACCAGAAAAGCAATCTAATTGTAAAAATATGCGCGGAATGGTTGACAAGTCGGGCGGATTGCTTTACCATAGTACATGGATTATTCTGTGACTTTACTCCGCACGGCTTGCGGATGATTCAGATGGAGGAACAGGCAAGATGAGGATGCTTGGCAAGCGATTTCTGTCACTCCTGCTCACGCTGGGAATGCTGCTGATGCTGCTCCCCACGGCTGCGGCATCGGAGCTGACGATGCTGCAAGTGGATTTTCTGGGCATGTATGCCACAAGCGCGGGAACGTATGAATCCCGGAAATTCACGGGCGATTTTACCGTCATGCAGAACGGGGAGGCGGTCGGCACGATTCGCCTGACCGACTTCGGCAGCGACCCGATTTCCGTCCCCGGCACGGGCAATGTGCAGCTTGTCCCGGTGGCGGAAACAATGCCGGAGGACGCCATTATGGCGGCGAGCTACACCGTGTCAATTGTCGGCGGACGGCTGAACAAAGCAGTCATTGCTGTGCTGACAGACACGGGTCTGTTCACCGTGCACACGGAGAGCAGCTCCTCTTTTGACCTGATTAACGAGCGCGGCGAGACGATTCTCTCCTTCGACACCGACAGCCGGGGCGACTATGCCCTGCCGGCGGCGATTCACACGGGGCTGTACACCCTGCGCATGACGAAGGCTTCGCTGGCCATTGAAAGCTGGCGCGACAAGATTATCAACATTGAGCGCTACACGGGTCCGGATTCCGTGACGAAGGTGAACGCTTCCTATTACTATGTGCCGCCGACGATGGCGCCGACCGCCACGCCTGAACCTACGCCTACGCCGACGCCCACCCCGACACCTACCCCGACCCCGACACCGACGGCAACGCCTACGCCGACGGCGACCCCGACATTAGCGCCGACGGAAGCGCCGACCGAGAATCCGACGGAAGAACCGACGGAGGAACCCACGGAAGCGCCGACGCCAACCCCGACGGCGACCCCGACCCCGAGCCCGACGCCCACGCCGAGCCCGACGCCTACGCCTACGCCGACCCCCACCCCTGAACCCGTGGACGGCACGCTGACGATGCTCATGCGCGGCGTGAACGCGGCAGTGGCGTACCAGATTGTCAGCGAGGACGGCAAAACGACCCGCACGGGTTACCTGACTGATGGCGAGACGGTGAAGGAAGCCGACCTCTTCCACGGGACGTACTCCGTCACGGTGACGCTGCCGGAAGGCACGCTGCTGACGGGCGTGAACGACTGGCCGAACCTGCAAAAGGGTCAGGCACAGTGGCTGGTGAACATTCAGGCGATGCAGACCAGCCGCTATGAACTGGATCTGACGCTCAGCGGCGGCATGACCGGCAGCATCGACGATCTGTCTGCACCGGCGGAAGTGACGATTTCCGGTCAGCGGATGAGCGAACAGATGACGGTCAGCGGCGCGTTTGCGCTGAACGACCTGTATCCTGATACCTACCAGATTACGGCAACCCTGCCGCGCGGCTTGTATGACACCGAGGGCTGGACGCTCAGCGCGACCGATACGGGCGTGATGGCGAGCATTCTGGTGGAAATCGGCGCGGGCGAAACCGTTGTGCTGCCGGCGCTGGCGAACCATGCCACCGGCGACGCTTCCGGCGTGGTGCTGGGGCTGGACGGTCAGCCGATGAGCGGCGTGCAGGTGCAGCTGGTCAATCAGGCGGGCGAAGTCGCGGCGGAAGCTGTGACGGATGAAAACGGCGCCTGGCAGGCGGAGTTCCTCGAATACGGGACGTACGTCGTCCGCTATGACGCGGGCGTGACCCTTGCCAACGGCGCGCTCGTCATTAGCGACGAACCCGCGACTGTGACCGCGAAGGCGGCGAATCCGGCGGCGCTGACCATCCACGCTTTCCGCGACAACGATAACAACGGTTCACGCGGGAAGTACGAGGAAGGCGTGTCCGGCGCGACGATGAGCCTCATCACCGAAGTCAACGGCGTGGAGGTTGTTGTGGCATCCGGCGAAACGGACAAGAACGGTGAAGTGTCGCTGGCTGTCCCGGCAGGGACGTACGTCCTGCGCAGCGAGCTGCCCGCGGGCTTCGGCCATGGCGCGCACGGCAAAAATGTCAGCGCGAACATGTCCATCATGGATGAAACGACCGAACGAGTGCAAAACAGCGTGCCGCTGACCCTCGAAGCCGGTTCTGTGACCGACGTGGGCGTCGGCGTGATGACGATGGCGGCGCTGCAGGGGCTTGTGTGGCTGGATGAAAACGACGACGGCGTGTATCAGGACGGTGAACCCGGTCAGGCGGGCATCAAAATCCGCGCCGTCGGCGTGAAAAACGGTCTGGTGTACGAAACCGAGAGCGGCGAGGACGGCAAATTCTACATCGGTCAAATGCGCTACGGCACATACAATGTCGAATACAGCCTGCCGGACGGCTTGGTCTTTGCGCGATATAGCCAGACGGGCGGTAATCGCCGCTCCATCATCACCAGCGAATTCAAGCGCTCCGAAACGGATCAGGTGATTCTTGAACGCGGTGACTTGGAGGAAGTCCTCCTTGGCGTGATGAAAGGCTCTGATATCAACGGCATCTGCTTCCTGGATGAAAACAACAATGGCGTGTACGACGAGGGCGAAAAGACGCTGGAAGGCGTGAAGGTCGTCCTGTACCGTCAGGCCATCGGCAAGGAGCTGCTGAACACCGTCTCCGACGAGAACGGGCGCTTCACCTTCGCCAACATCCGCGGCAGCACGTTCCGCGTCAAAGCGACGATTCCGCAGGGCTATGTGTACACCATCGCGGGCGAGGGCGAGTACGGCAACATGTTCGCTCCCGGCACTGACCGCCGCGAGCACACGATTTCCGACGTGGTGCTGGAGAACGACAGCGAGATGACGATGGCCATCGGCGCGATTACTTACGGCAGCATCTCCGGCACGGTGTATCTGGATGACGACTTCTCCGGCAGCCGGATGGACGCGGAAAAGATGGTCAACAACTTCACCGTCACCCTGACGGATGAAAACGGCAATACCCGCGCGGCGAAAACGAACCGCAGCGGCGTGTATACTTTCGATGACCTTGCGCCGGGGCAGTACACCGTGAGCGCGACCGCGAACCGCGGCTTGGCGTTCACGCGCACGGGCGACGGCAATATCCTCCGCAACCTCTCCGGCGGCGCGGGCGAAAGCGACCCGGTGGCGCTGACAATGGGCGCGGATTTGACGGGTCTTGATATCGGCATGATTACCCCCGGCCATGTGTCCGGCGTGGTGTTTGCCGACAAGAACGACAATGGCCTGCGCGACGTGGATGAAGGCGGCTTGCTCGTGGTCCACCTGATGGACGAAACCGGCGACGTGGCGACCCGTACCATCGGCGCGGATGGCAGCTTCCTGTTTGACGCGGTGCTGCCCGGAACGTACCGCCTGCGCTACGAGCTGCCGGGCGACGGCGTGTTTGCTCCCCTGGCGGACGGCGGCAACACCATCGCGCCGGATTCCGACGGCACGACGGATTCCTTTACCATCGGCGTGGGCGAGGAAGTCACCGCGCCCCTGTGCGGCGCACTGGCTTTGGGCGACATTGAAGGCGTGGTGTTTGCCGATCACAACGGCAACGGCGCACAGGATGCAAACGAAGCGGCGCTTGCCGGCGTGACGTTGATTCTGACCCCCTCCCGCGAGGATTTGACGGAGCAGACCGTCCTCACCGATGCGACGGGCGCGTACAGCTTCACCGGGCTGCGGCCGGACACCTACACGCTGACCCTGCGCTTCCCGGAGAGCATGGTGCTCTCCAAGCTGGGCGACAATGTGACCCTGCCGCTGATGCACGGGCTGAACGAGCAGCAGGTGAACATCGAAATCGGCCTGGGCGAGGAATGGCTGAATCAGGCGCTTGGCGGCGTGATTCCGTCGAAGATGTCCGGTCAGGTTTGGGTGGATGAGAATGACAACGGCCGCATGGACGCGGGCGAAATCACCCCGGAAAACGAGACGCTGACCCTGCTGGATGAAACCGGCGCGGTGTTTGCGCAGGTGCAGACCGATGCGGATGGGCGGTTCGCCATCGACGGCATTGCCCCCGGCGTGTACAGCCTTGTCTACGACCTCAAGGAAGGTACGCAGGCGGCGCGTCTTGGGGACAGCACCTTCACCACCGAGGGCAGTCAGCTCGTCATGACCGAGATTGAAATTAGCGAAAACAACAACTATACTGCTCCGATGCTGGGCTTGAAGATTGACACAAGCATCGGCGGCATGGTCTGGTGCGACAACGCGGGCGAGATTGCGCCCCTGTCCGGCGCGGAGGTTATCTTGCTGGACGAAAAGGGCAGCGAACTGCAAACCGCGGCGACGGGCGAGGACGGCATCTACCGCTTTGACGGCTTGATGCCGGGGAACTATCGTCTGCGTGTGACGCTCCCGAACGGCTACGTCGTCGTAGAAAAGGACGACACGCGCCTCAAGGACGGGCAGAACATCAGCGTGATGACGACCTACACCGCCCGCGAGGGAGAGAGCGACCTGATTGCCCTGCGCATGAGCCAGCATCAGCTGGAACAGAATATTGGCGCGGTGCAGCCGGGCACGCTGGGCGACTTCTGCTGGCTTGACCTGAACGGCAACGGCCTGCAGGACGCGGGCGAACTCGGTCTGGGCGACATGCGCATCGAGCTGTGGCGCAACGACCAGCTCGTCGCGGAAACGACGACCGACGCGTACGGTTACTACACTTTCGAGAACCTGTATCCCGGCGTGTACACGCTCAAGCCCATCTACCCGGCGGAAGTTGTGCCGACGCGTATGCACACGGATATTCCGCTGATTGCGTCGATTCTGGGCGAAAACGGTGAATCGAACCCGGTGCAGGTGACCTCCGCCAGTACGACCTACACGGCGGATTTGGGCTTCGTGCTGGTTGATGATGACGTGCTGCCGGCAAACTACGGCATCGGCGAAAAGCAGGACTGGACGAAGAAGTAAGGGACAATGCGGAATTGCGCATCCGCGGATGGCGGGGTGCTGCGGGGGCGAAAGCTCTCGCGGTGCCCCGTTTTTTGTGAAGGAGGAGGGAAGCAAAGTCCGCTTTTACGGAAAGAATCAACTGTTTGTTTTGGGGAGAATTGAAAAGTAAATAAAAGTTACTTCACTCGCATTTTCCGAATGAAAAAGGAGGCTGCTTCATTCTGAAATCCCAAATCCGCGCGAATCAACCGTTTTCCTGCGCGAAAGCGTATTGCAAAAGCGGCTTGCATTTGGTATCATAAATGTTACCAGATGTGGCTGTTCAATATGGAAAGAAATCAGCCAAATCATGCTGGAAATGAAAGGATGGAAACAAATATGAAGAAACTCCTTGCTCTCCTGATGGCGCTCATGATGTGCTGCACCGCCTTTGCATTCGCGGAGGAAGAAGCGGAAGTGCCGGCAGTCGAGATGAATGTCAGCTTCGAGGCGCAGACGGTTGCGCTGGGTGACACGGGTCTGACGATGCAGATTCCGGCGGACTGGGCTGTTCAGGAAGTCCCCGCAGGCACGGAAAACGCCGAGAACATCCTGCTCTTCGCCGTCAACGCCGACCAGACGGTCAGCATTACGGTGCAGAAGTCCGCGATGACTTTCGAAACGCTGCTGCAAGGCATTCAGGATGCGGGCGCGACGGAAGAAATGCTCGCTGAGCTGTATGTCAACGAAAACTATTGCCTGATGTACACGCCGGGCGACACCGTGCTGGTGCTGTATGCTTTCCTTGACGACGAGACGGTTCTCGCCGTGACGTTCCAGGTTGCCAGCAAGGAAGTGGGCGACGCGCTGGAGAATATGCCGCTGGAAATCTTCGGCAGCTTGGCGGCAGCGGAGTAATTCACTTCGTTACCACGATGCAGGACGAATGAGCGTCCTGCATTTTTTTTGTGCGCAAAAATGCACAAGGAGCTGCACAAAACTTGACAAATGCAACTACATGGCCGAAAATATTCAAAATACACGAGAAAAACATGAAAAAAACACAGTTTGTGCAGCAAAACACTTGATTTTCTCCATACAGTGTTGCATAATAAAGCATCGACGCGGTGAAACCGGTTGGTTTTGCACGTCGATGAACAAGAAACGCAGGCAGACGCGGCAGCGCCCCTGCCGGGAAGGTGGAGCGGATGAATTCCAAGATGCTGTTTTATATCCTCAAGCGCGTGCTGCTGGCGCTGCTGACCATCTGGATTGTCATCACGGTGACGTTCTTCGTGATGCACTCGATTCCGGGTGGACCGTTCGCAAGTGAAAAGGCAATTTCCGCGGAAGCGCAGGCGGCGCTGGAGGCTAAGTAC
>ERZ860508.1821-NODE-1821-length-10441-cov-2.465916_pt1 | contig 10441 bp, 3 predicted proteins | sample MGYA00509976_ERZ860508 | MGnify/ENA primary metagenome ERZ860508 (study PRJEB30046, sample SAMN00715242) | human gut metagenome | study: EMG produced TPA metagenomics assembly of the A metagenome-wide association study of gut microbiota in type 2...
GAAAAAAAGCCATCATTTAATGGTACTAATGTGGGAACTATTAAAGCAGGAGAAAAGCTTACCATTACTGATACTAATGGTGTTCTTAAAGATTATCCTGAATTTACTAATAAAGATACAAGTGGAGTAACTATTAGTCATTCAAATAATTCCAATAATATAGTAATTACGGTAGATAAAACTTGCACTAATACTAATTTTGACATTCCTCAAAACAAATATCGAAAAACAATGACAGGTAATGGAAATGATTGTTTATTGTATAATCCTAAAGAAGGTGGAACTCAAAAATTACTATATTCAGCATACTATGATCCAGTCGGATTTGTTTTTTACGGTAATGTCCAACCTATTGGTAACCTTCAACTGAAAAAAACATCAGAAGATGGTCAAGTAGGTGGAATCAATTTTACTGTTACGGGAGCAAATGGTTTTAATAGAACAATTGCAACAGACAGTAATGGAGAATGGAAAATCGAAGGCATCAATCCTGGTACATATACAGTAACAGAAGAAAGCATAAATAAATATGTGCCACAAAATTCACAGACAGTAACAGTTGAAGGCGGAAACAAAACTGCAACAGTAACATTTTCAAATGTTTTAAAGAGAGGTTCACTTTCAGTTATAAAAGATTGTGAAGACAATCTAAAGTCTGGACTTCAATTCCATTTAACAGGTACATCTCTTTCAGGTATTCCAGTTGATGAATATGCAACAACGGATTCAAATGGTGTTGCTACATTCAGTAATATTTTAATTGGTAGTAATTATACAATTCAAGAAGTAAATACACCGATAAAATATGTAGTTCCTGCAAACCAGACAGGTGACATTGAATGGAATTCGGTTACAAACAAATACTTTACAAATAAATTAAAGAAATTCAGAGTAAGCGTAAACAAACAAGATATTGAGAAAACACATCCTCAGGGTGATGCAAAGCTCGGCGGAGCAATTTATGGATTGTATCACGGTGATACACTTGTAGCTCAATATACAACACAAAATGATGGCACATTTACTACTGATTATTTTGTTTGTGACACAAATTGGACTCTTAAAGAAATCCAACCATCAGAAGGCTATCTTCTTGATGAAACAGTATATTCAGTAGGAGCAGACCCTCAGCTTTATACAGTTGAATATAACTGGACTTCAAATACTGTAAAAGAACAAGTAAAAAAGGGTAAAGTTTCTATCATTAAGCACACAGATGATGGTAGTACGAAAATCGAAACTCCAGAAAAGGGAGCGGAATTTCAACTTTACTTAAAATCATCAGGTTCTTTTGTAAATGCTGATCCAGACGAAAAAGATACAATTATTTGTGATGAAGATGGTTTTGCATCTTCAAAACTCTTGCCGTATGGTGTTTATACGGTGCATCAGACTAAAGGCTGGGATGGCAGAGAGAAAATTACTGATTTTGATGTTTTTATTCAATCAGATAATGTTACTTATAAATTCTTAATCAACAATGCTAATTTCAGTTCTTATTTAAAGGTTGTAAAACTTGACAAAGAAACAAATAAACAGATTCCATACGCTGGTGCAGCCTTTGAAATTTATGATGCAGACGGTCATAGAATTTCAATGAAATATACATATCCACAAGTTACTACTATTCACACATTCTACACGAACTCAGAAGGATATTTAATTACTCCAGAAAAGTTAGAATATGGTGATTATAAACTTGTTGAGGTACAAGCTCCTTATGGTTATGTGCTTGATAGCACCCCTATAGCATTTAGCATAAATCAAGAAAACTCTTCAACTGATACAGGCGTAACAGTTGTTAAAGTTAAGGCTAAGGATATAGCACAAAAAGGTGTAATCGAAATTACCAAAACAGGTGAAGTATTTTCATCCGTTAATTCATCAATGAATGAAAAACTGAACCTCAATACATATATGCCTATTTATGAAAAAGGCAATTTAAAGGATGCAGTATATGAAATTTATGCTGCCGAAGACATCACAACAACTGACGGTACAGTTAGAGCAGAAAAGGGAGAACTTGTAGATACAATAACTACAGGCGATAAAGGTATAGCGAAATCAAAAGAATTATATCTTGGAAAATATACTATTATTGAAAAAACAGCTCCACTTAAATTTGTTCTTAATAAAGATAAGCACAATGTTGAGCTTACTTATGCAGGACAGAATATTAAGGTAACAAGCACAGCTCTTTCGGTTTATAATGAGCGCCAGAAGGTTTCAGTTTCATTGAGTAAAACAATGGAACAAGACGAAATATATGGCATTGGTAATAACAATGAAATTAAATCTGTACAATTTGGTATTTTTGCAGATGAAGATGTAAAGGCGGCTGATGGAACGATTATTCCAAAGGATTCTTTAGTTACATTTGCTAATTGTGATGAAAACGGTAAAATAACATTTGACTGTGATTTGCCGATTGGTTATAAATGGTATGCTAAAGAAATTGCAACTGACGAACATTATATACTATCAAATAAGCATTATCAATTTAACACTAATTATGCTGGACAGGACACAAAGGTCATTAAAATAAATGTTAGTGGTAATGAGAAAATCAATAATACACTTAAACGAGGTAAGGTTGAGGGTATTAAGATAAATAAAGATAATGATAAGCTCGAAGGCGCAATTATTGGTATCTTTAAAGTAGGCACTACAGAATTTTCAGAAAAGAACGCTATTGCTACAACAAAAACTGATAAGGATGGAGCATTTTCATTTAGTAATATTCCTTACGGCGAATGGATTGTAAAAGAAGTAGCAGCCCCTACAGGATATGTGGTAGATGCTACACAACATCATATTCATATTTCAGATGATGGTGTTGTTATCAATATTACAATGACTGATAAACAAGTTCAAATAAGCAAGACTGACATTACTGGAGAAAAGGAAGTAGTTGGAGCAGAACTTACAATTACTGATGAAAGCGGCAATGTAATTGATAGCTGGACATCAACAGATACAGCTCATTACGCAAATGGACTTGTGGAAGGTCAAAAGTATACTCTTACTGAAAAGACTGCACCTTATGGTTATGAGGTAGCAAACTCAATTGTTTTTGTTGTTACAAATGATAAAGCTACTCAAACAGTTGTGATGAATGATTCACCAATTTTATCATCCGTATTGGTTAATAAGGTTGATAGTATAACTGGCGAAAATATCATTAGCAAGAAGTTTGAATTTACATTATATTCTGATGCAGAGTGTAAGAATGAAATCGTAACTGTAAACGCAAACACAGATGATGGTACTGCTTTATTCAGCGATTTAAGATATGGCACATATTACATTAAGGAAACAAAAGCACCGAAGGGATATATGTTATCTGACGAGGTTGTCAAGATTGAAATAAATGACAAAGGCGTTTTTGCAAATGGAGAAAAGCTTACAGAAGAGAATGATGTTTATTCTATTGTATATCAAAACTCATTGCTTCCGTCTGTGTTTACTGGCGATTCAAAGTCAATTCTTATGTATTTAACAATGGCTGCTATTGCAGTTGTATTTATTGCAATAATGATTATCATTAAAAAGAAATATAAAGGGTAATTAGCCCTGAACAGGAAACAAGGAAGGGTTAATAAAGCTCTTCCTTGTTTTGATTTTAAGAGGTGATATTTATGAGGAAAATATATCAAATCATATTATCTATAATAGTAAGTATATTTATTACAGCAACATTAGTAACACCTGTTAGTGCAGCTACTGCAACAACTCAAACTCATTGCACAAACAATAACAATCATAGTATAAAATGTGGCAATATGGGAAGATGGTTTAACAGTAGAGATGAAGTGGACAATTACTGGGTACAAGTAGATAATAATTATGCAAAACAATATCTGGACGGAACAATTACTTTTGAGGAGTATCACAAGAAGTCACCAGGTGGCTATGAATGTTGGTCTTGCAGTTATTGTGGCAAATGGACAGGTAATTTTAAATATAATGAAGATAATGATACAACAGCTCATAAACATACTTGGAATTCAGGGAAAATTACGAAACAAGCGACCTGCACATCTACAGGAATAAAAACATACACTTGTACGAGTTGTAAAGCGACAAAGACATCAACAATATCGGCTCTTGGACATAATTACAATAAAACAATAGTAAAACCTACTTGTACTCAAAGCGGTTATACAAAGTATGTATGCTCTCGCTGTGGTGATATATACAAAAGTGATTATCAATCAGCAATAGGACATAATTATTCCTATACATCTAACAATGATAAAACACATACCGTAATATGTACTAATAATTGTGGAATTAAATATACAGAAAATTGCTCCTTACAGTATAATGGTGAAAATTATATATGTACATATTGCAAGGCAAGGTATGAAAAAGAAACAACAACGGTAAAAGATAATGAAACAACAGTTCATACACATACTTGGGATGAAGGAAAAGTAACAACAGCTCCGACTTGTACAACTACAGGAATAAAAATATATACTTGTACGAGCTGCGGAGCAACAAGAACTGAAAGTATTGACAAGATCGAACACGATTATAATTGTGAAATAAATCAGGCAACTTGCACAGAAGATGGATATGCACAATACACTTGTAAATATTGTGGATATTCATATCAATATATTACAGAATATGCTATCGGTCATATTTACGAATATGTATCAAACGGTGATGGCACACACTATCAGCGTTGTACAAGATGCGGATATAAAGCTGCAAATCAAGAGTGTATTAAGATAAATAATGGTTCAGACTATGTTTGTAGGTATTGTGACTATGTTTTTCCTCGAAGGGTTACTACAACATTAGAGAGTACCAGTACGGAAACAACCAATAAGGAAAACGGTACAAAGGTATCCTCAACTGATAACTCAAATACAAGTGCATCTGAAACAACAGTTCATACACATACTTGGGATGCAGGGAAAATAACAACTGCACCGACTTGTACGACTACAGGAATAAAAACATACACTTGTACGAGCTGCGGAGCAACAAGAAATGAAAATGTTGATAAAACAGAGCATTATTATAATAAAATTGTGATTCCTGCAACATCTACAAACGAGGGATATACAATATATGAATGTAATAATTGTCATTATTCGTATATAACCGATTACACAAAAAAGTTGGAAGAACCTCAAACTTCTTCAAAAAACAATATTACTACAGCAGCAACCACTAAGCCTTCTACTACAAAAAAGCAAAGAACTTATGAAAGCATAGAGAAAACTTCTTATAAAAAAGTTGCTAATACTAAACCGAAAAATACTTCAATAAAAAAGCTGAAAAAGAGCAAAAAAGCTATTGTTGTAAATTGGAAAAAGGTAAGTGGTATAAAAGGCTATCAGATTCAGGTAGCAACAGATAAGAAGTTTAAGAAAAATGCCAAAACTGTTGTTGTGAAAAAACAAAAAACAACTACAGCAACAATAAAGCACCTAAAATCAAAGAAAAAATATTATGTAAGAATCCGTACATATAAAACTTCAAATAATAAAAAAGTATATTCTTCTTGGTCTAAAGTTAAATCAGTAGTGACAAAGTAAAGTTTATAATACAAAAATATTTTTTAAAATACTTGAAAAAATAAATATTTTATGCTACAATGAATATACTAATAAGAGGTGGTTAATGCTACCTGAAAAAGCGGTGTTCCCCACCATTAAGAGGGAGTCGAAAAAGCGGTGTTCCCCACCATTAAGAGGGAGTCGAAAAAGATGAGGACTTTCTATTTGATAGATTGTCCTCTTTATTATTTTATAGAAGGAGTAATTGATATGCCACATACATATAATTTAGTAACAGTAAATAGTAGATATTGCGATTATTTAAGACAGTATGATTATAGAGTTAGTTATAATGCAAATGAAAAAGAACTAAGACCTTTTGTTGGAGTATTATTTGAAATAGAAGACATAAAATATTTTGCACCATTGTCTTCTCCAAAACAAAAACATTTAAAAATGAAAAATAATATTGACTTTTATAAAATAGACGGTGGTAAATTAGGGGCAATAAATTTTAATAATATGATTCCGATTCCTGAAAAAGAATATACTTATGTAGATACTAATGCAATAAGTCTGACTACTACAGAAAAACAATATAAAGAATTATTGAAAGATCAATTAAGGTGGCTTAATAGATACGGTCAAGCATTAAGGGAAAAAGCCCAAACACTATACAATAAAAGAATAAATCAGGAACTACCAACAAAAGTTGCAAATAGGTGTTGTGATTTTTCTTTGTTAGAGGAAAAATATAAGGATTTTATTCAAATTCAAATACAAAATGAAGAAATAGAAATTGAAAACAAAAGAATACAGGAATTATTGCCAAAATTAAGTTATATAAAGGATATTAGTGATTTATATTACATATATGAACGCCTTAACAATCAAGATAATTTTGAAAATGTTGCGAGATTGTTAGATAATCCAGAAAACAGTAAGAATATTTCTGAGATGTCAAAAGACGAAATAAATGATGTATTGTCACGGAATCTAACAAATGATGAAGTTACTAAAGAAGATATAAATTAACAGTTGGCAATTTTGCCAAAAATATGAAAACTATGACAAGCTGAAATATGCTTGTCTTTTTTTTACTTGACAATGCTACTTTAATTAGTTAATATAGTATTTAGAAAAAAAGTAAATGAAGCCAATATAAGCATTAAGGGGCTTCTTTTTTTATATTTATGAAAGGATTGATGTTATGGCAAGTCAAGAAACAAGACAAATGGAATATGAGCATAAAAAAAGAGAATATTCAGACTACCTAAGAAGTAAAGCACAAGAAGTGGATCAACAGTCTTCAATTACTCAGGTACTTAATTATTATGGAATATCATTTAATAATAGCAGACAATGTTTGTGTCCATTTCATCAAGACTCAAAACCGTCTATGTCTGCCGAAAGAAATGATAAGTATGTGCATTGCTTTGTTGACAATCAAACTTGGTACACAATCAACTTTATTAAAGACTACGAAGCTAAAAACAATGGTAGAACTTTAGGTCTTTATGACAGAATTCAAAAAGCGATTGATATTCAGGGATTGAATATTGAATTATTATCATTTAGAGAATACTTTAGTCTGGGTGAAAAAAAGATAAGTAGAGAAGAAGCAAGAAGCACAAGATTAAAGAATATAATGCAAGATGCAGCTAATGCAGCAAAGTCTTCTTTACTATCAAATGATACATTTGCAATTCAGAGCAGGAAATATTTAAAATCAAGAAAATTGTCAGAAGCAACAATTAGAAATTTTAACATTGGTGTTGAATATAATAACAGAATGATTCGTTATTTAACAAATGAGAAAAGATATGCTACAGAGCAACTCGTTGATGATGGATTATTGAAACTTGATGTGAATACAGGTGAGGTAAGAAATACCTTTAGAAATCGTGTACTTGTTCCGATATGTGATGAGTATGGAAGAGTGGTAGGTTTTGGCGGTAGAGTTCTGGATGATAGAAAGCCAAAATACTTGAATACAAGTGAAAATGAGATATTTCATAAAAGCGATATACTTTTTAATTATCATCAAGCTAAAACTTTTGCTAAAAATAATGAGCTGGTAATTGTAGAGGGATATTTTGATGTTATATCTGCCTATGAAATGGGAATGAAGAATGTTACAGCTTTAATGGGTGTTGCATTATCAGAACAGCATATTGAACTTATAAAAAAACTCAATTGTGATGTTGTTATATGCCTTGATAATCCCAGCATTGATAAAGCTGGTAAGAATGCTATGGTGAAAATAGTTCCGCAGCTTTTAGAACAAGGAATAAATGTAAGTGTTTATGATACTGGAAGGCTCGGAAGAAAATTAAAAGACTTTGGGGATTTTAACGAAAACGGTAAAACAAAAGAAGATATATTTGAAACTAAAATTACAGGATTTGAATTCCTAATGAAATACCATTATTTTGATGGTAAGGATTTAAGTGTTGAGAATGTTGCTAATAATTACAAACGCATTAAACGAGATGGACTTATAAAAAGTTCGCTGGATGAACTGAAATATAAAGAATATGTGCTTACTAATTCATCTATTGCAAGAGAGGATTACGAGAGTATTATTCATCCACAGGAAGTCAAGATTGAAATTACGGATGATCGAATCGAAAAAGCAATGAGGATGAGGTTTGTACGGCTTATTAAGAAAGAAATACTTAGTATTGCTACGGCAAATAATAATAAGGAGCTTGTGAATTTCATTCAAAAAGGCAATTTAGCTGATGCAGATATATTAGAAGGGATGAACAATGAAAAATATTGTAGTGAGGATGGAAGAAATTTAGATCTTGAAGCATTTATAAACGAATATGTTATAAACTTAGAATCATATAAAAAAAACTTGATTCAAGAGGAAAATAGCTTATTAAATAAATTTAAAGAAATGCTCAATAATGTATGGACTTATGATGAGCTGAAAACGCCAATTAAAGTGTATCTAACAGAATCACAAAAAGAGCAAGTGCTGAAACAATACGAGCAATCCTTCCCAGAAAAAGAAGCAAGAAAAGAGTTTGAGGATTATCCAGAGCTATATACTAAACTCTTTATTGCAAACGAAAAGGATGATTATGATAGAGTGGCTAAGCCTATGTCCAGCGTTCTCAGAGAAAGATGGAAAATGGAACAATTTAATTTAGGATATATGGCTCTTGTTCCATATAATGACTGCTTTTCCGATAGTATTACTACTGAGGAAAAAAAGAAAATCAGTCCAGAATATATTGCTCTTACAAAAGTTAAAGATATAGAAAGTAAGAACTATGGCAAACCAGTATATTATTTTAAATCGTTAGTTGTCTTTAATAATTATAATGGTGCAGAGAAAATCACTCTAACAAAAGAAAATTTTATTGAGCCACCTAATATCAAACAAGAAAAAAACAAACAGGTGGAAAAGACAACTGTTATTGAAAAAAATACTAAACAACCGCAAAGTATTTCAATAAATATTCCTTTGGTAAAGAATGAGTTTTTAAAAACAGGCAAAGGAATATATATTTTAACACCAAATGACAAGCAACAAGCGATATTTTTGGAAAATGGTCACTTTAAATTTGGTGAGGATACTATTGAATACAATGTAAATCATAAAAATTCAATTAGTTTATATAAACTTAGCATTGCTGGAGATTTTCAGACAAGAGAATTTGCTAAAAGGCTTGAAAGAAACGAGTTCCTGAAAACTTATAGAGGAATGTATTATAATAAACAAACAACAGAGCTGACTAATGAAGAAAGGAGTGCTTAAATATGGCAGAGGTACAAATAAAACAAGACTTCGATTCTTATTCAAGGAATTTACAGCATACACTTGAAGCGTTATTGAGAATAATAATGAGGTTTGTTCCACCAAGAGTTAAAGCAGCACTTAATTCCTTTTACAAGAATCACCTTGAAGGAATAAGAGCTGTTCAGAATGATGGACCGACTAAAGAACTTGAAAAAATAACGAACCTATCTTATGAAGAAATGGTTGAAACAATGGCAAAATGCCAAAAAGATGATGTTGCCGTTATTGCATCAGAATTCAAAAAAGGTTATCAGAAGGACGAAAATGGCAACTATATTGTTGATGATGAATTAGGCAATAAAAAATCTGTTAGTAAGATGAAAAGTATTACAAAGGCTAACAGGAAAATACAATCATATACTAAGTTTCAGTCAAAATATAACATATTAAATGGATTTACTAATAGAAAAATTAGTAAATGGAACGAAGTGTATGACAAAGCAATCAATAGACACGAAGGTGCAAGATATAACCTTATTTTTAATAAGCGACAAGTAGGCTATATGGCTGATAGAATTGCTGACATTAAAAGCAAGAGAATCGGTATTACTAAAGAAGAGTTTTACAATGAACACCCAGAAGCTAAGGAAGCTGTTGAAAAAGCTATTGAAAAAGGATTAGACCTAAACACAGAAGAATTAGGCGAGTGGGCAAAAGAGTTTGTGAATGAAGGAAATACCGATATATCCAACTTTAAAGATGATTATTTGATTCATACGGTAACAATGGAAGAATACACAAATATATATAAAGACTTAGATAATAATATTATTCCTTATGGTGTTGAATTAAATAAAAGCATTGACGGTAAGACAGATACGGTAAGAGTTTATATTCATTCAGAAGACCTTGAACAGTACCAAAAAGCAGGGCATCTTGATAAAGGTGTGCTGCAATCTTATGGGAAGAGAGATAACAAAACCAAAATATATAATGTTACCAGAAAAGAGGAAAAAGAAACAAAAGATATTATATTACCTCGTTCATCAATGGAACATTATATTTCTATGTTCAAAGGCAAAGATTTTGTTATAAATCTTAATGGAAACAATGAAAAGAACTTTGTAGCAAGAATGACATTAGATGAAGCAAAAGAGGTGTTGGCTTATCA
>ERZ860508.1824-NODE-1824-length-10420-cov-4.917607_pt1 | contig 10420 bp, 5 predicted proteins | sample MGYA00509976_ERZ860508 | MGnify/ENA primary metagenome ERZ860508 (study PRJEB30046, sample SAMN00715242) | human gut metagenome | study: EMG produced TPA metagenomics assembly of the A metagenome-wide association study of gut microbiota in type 2...
CGCCCCTGTTCAAGATTATACTACAAATGCCTATGCTGCACAAGCGCTGGGACAGGGGTCTGACACCGGTGTCCCACAAGTGCACTGGGACACCGGTGTCAGACCCCTGTCCCAAAATACATGTTTATTTTTTTATATTATTATGGTAAAGTTATATTATAGTGACTTTATAAATCTACAGGAGATAAACTATGAATATTTTACTACAGATTGGACTAGGGCTGCTGCCCGGAACCGTGGGTGCCATATTCTTTTTGATAAAACGGCGTGCCATCGGATTTAAAAAAATACTTTTCACTCTCTTATTGACCATCGGATGTGGGACATCCATCTTCTTCGGTGCGTCCGGTTCACTTAAGGAAATTCAATCCCCTCACACGCTCTCACAAAAAGAATTAATTGAATTTGCTTATGCCCTATATTCGGAAGGCGCGTACACACAGCTTGACGAAGTTATCGACCAGTATAGCAGGCAGTACGGCTATGACGACAACTGTCGACTTATATATGCCCGCGTTGCCATGTCCGAAGCCGACTATGAGCGCGCCGCGGCTCTATATGATTACCTGTGCAACAACACTTCCCTTGTGAGTGCTGAGGACAATGAAGTGGTCTTTGCCAGAAGCAAAGCCTCCGCAAGCGTCTCCGACCTTATCACAATCAACTACCTCACCCAATCCGATGCCGCACTTGAGGACTACGGCTACACGCAGGACTCTTATGAGACAATAAGCAGTATAATCTCGCAGACCTCCGATGACGTATCCCGGAATATTTTCAAAAATATTGAAAAAAATTACCCTATTTCAGCTTCGGTATCCGATTATGCACGTATGATTGTTGAGCTTGACCAGCTCACGGTTGAGGCGGGCGACGAAGATAATAAGAAAATTCTTTCGGACTACAAGGACGGCTTCAAAGAGATCGAAAAGGAACACCCTGAGTATCTCACCCTTTCTCCCGTGCAGAATGCAAGAATCAAGACATACATTATGAGCGAAGATTACTCCGGCTTCGTAAAAAGTCTCGACGGCAGCTCCTCCTATCAGGAGCTTATGGTCGCATCCGAACTGTACATGGATGATTTAGTGTCAAAATCAAATTTTTCCGATGAATTCAGGAAGCTCAATCCATCCCAGACCAGACTGTTAAAGCAAGCACTGTCAAAGATTTATCAAAATGCCGGAAGCGGTCTTAACAAACAGGAACGTAAACAGTTAAAGGCACGCGTCAATGCACTCACCTCACAGCTTGGAGATATCGTCCTGCTCACAATCAAGGATGAGCTTGTGTCCGAAAACAGCTCCGTAGACAGCACCGACACCTCCAAGGTTCTTTTGCAGGCTGCCAAGATTGACAACTATTTTGGAAATGAGACATCCGCCCAGACCTATATACAGGCGGCACTCAACACATCCCAAAACTCTGACGACAAGAAATATTCGTCTGCCATGCTCAGCCTTATGTCCGTAATCGACAACACTGAGGTGTCTGATGAGATAAAAAATGTCCCTAAATATGTGAGAACAGCCCTCGACCACTCGCTTCCGGTAAGGGTTGAGCCATACATAGCAGCAGCAAAAGCGGCAAACAGTACCACAAGTGATTCTGATGAGTCACAGCCCGATTTTTCACAAACGGCAATAAATTATGTAAGCCGCGTGAAAAGTTCAATATTCATAGGCTCCATCGACAGCTCTGAATTTGAAAATATAACTGCAAGAGTGCAGATTGACTGCGACATCAAGGATATTGATGAATTGAAAGCTGCCCTGAAGATTTATGACTGCAACAAAGAAATAACAGATTACGAACTCAAAAAGATAGATTTTAAGACCTCCTATGTCCTCCTTCTGTGCGACGTGTCCGGCAGCATGGGCGGAAGCATTGAAGATTTAAGAAACGCCGTCACAACCTTCATCAACGAAAAAAATTCAGATGAGAACCTCGCCGTTGCAACCTTCAGCAACGCGGTCGGAACCTTCATGGATTTCAACACCCCGGATGATGACCTTGTTTCCCTTGCACAGTCAATGTACGCGGAAGGCGGCACTGAAATGTTTTCCGCCGCTGAGTACTGCCTGAATCAATTTACAGCCGCCAAGGATGAGAATAATGTCCTCATACTGATGACGGACGGACAGGACAATTTCCCTCATTCATACAGTGAAATATATGAAACCCTTGGAACTCTGGCGTCACAAAATAACGTCACAATATATACTATGGGACTTGGCAGCGATGTGGACACCTCCTACCTTAACACGATTGCCGGAAGCGGAAACGGCGAATTTGTATATGTTTCCGACAGTGCAAGCCTTACTGCCTTCTATGACATGCTCCATTCACAGATGTACAGCCAGTATGAGCTGACCTACAAGGTGCTTGATACAACCACCGGCTCAGGGCGAACACTTGAGGTCGCATTTCCGTCAAAGAATCTCCGTGATATCAAGACTTATTCTGTCGGAAGGAAGGATGAGGAAGGAGCGGATATCACAGAAAACAACGCAGAAAAAACGCTCACAGTGAGCGATATGCTCATTTTCGGCCTGGCACCGTATACCATAAACAAACCTTCCGTGCCACAGGACATCCCTGTCAAACTCAAAGGAAACGGTTTTAGCAAGGATTACGAAATATCAATCAAGCTATCCGGAGAGACCTCATATACGCTTACCGCCACATATGAAAATGAACAGACATATAACGTAATCGTCCCTTCCAACATCGCTATCGGGACATACAATGTGGAAATTGTCATCAACGGCAATAAAAAATATATACCGAATGGCTTCCAGGTTTTCGATCACAGTGCATTTAGAACCACATTCGGCAAATACGTCTTTACGTCGATGGAGAAAAACGTCGACGGAACAACCACCATACTGAACGGAAATGTCACACTCAACGACTGGCTCCACTTCAAGGGACATATTGAACTCAGAGGTGATTTGGAAAACGATGGCTCCATCACCGTATATGACAGTTCAGGTTCGTATGTATCCTTCGACCCGGTAGAAGCCACCGGCTTCGCAAAATACCTCGCCAATCAGGGGACCGTTGCTAACCTGCCAAAGCTTGACCGGTTCACACTTTACAATGACACCAACGCAAAAGCGGACGAATCGGACTACCTCGTTGATGATATAAGCACCGGTTCCTTGAGCCTGTTACACCTTGTAACATTTGATAATATCAATATAAGGCTTTATCCTAACCATATAGGCATATATCACTCCAGTGGTGAGCTTGAACTGCCCGGAATGAAAAAATGGCTGGATATGGATGACAAAAAAGCATTTGAATTTGACTTTGGAAATATATCAATAGACAGTAAAAATGTAGGAATAAAATTTTCAACCAAACTGCAAAATGACCATGACAAGCTGTCATTTACCTCCATAAAAGGCAGGTTTTTTAACAATGCCGTGCATTTTAACGGTCACCTTTCGGTGGATGTTGACACCTACAAGAACGAATACAGCGTCGGCGGATTGGTCCGCTTTGCCATGCTGGCAAGGCAGTCCGGCTTCGGTGCCAAGGTCACCGTCAAACAGACGACAGTAAAGGATAACAAAACCGGCAAGGAAAATACGAAGCTTGTTGCCGATTCGGTTGAGTTGAGCGTGGAACCCGGAGTACCTATAAAGCTCCCTACAGTGCTTCCTGTTACAATCAAGAAATTCTCCGGCTCCGCCTCAGACATCAAGAGCTGTGTTGAAAACAATGATTTCTGGAAGATTAACCTCACAGGAAAATTCTCGCTGTCATGCGGTGACTTAAAAGAGGATTTCCCTAAGATAGCCTCAATAACCGGAATCAACAGCGTATTTGAAATGCCGGACACCACTTTCTCACTTAAATTTTCTCCATTTAAAATAAGTGCGGAAGCTAAATTCAACATCCTGGATGATATCACGATTGCCAAGACAACCCTTCAGGTCGGAGTATTCAATTATACCAATTCCGTGCTTGGACTTAACTCCGAAGAGGTGAAGGGGTTATCGGCAAGTGTTTCGACCGGGCTCACATGGCAAAGCAAGAAAAAGAATGTTTATGCGGACGTATCCGGAAAAATTGAATTTGATGGACATACCGAATTTATCGGCATTGTCTATGACGGCACAGCAAAATACGATATCAACTGGTGGCTGTTCAACTTTGAATCCAAAAAGGAGTCAACAGGCGCTCTCGGCTTCCATTTAACCAAAAAGGACAATGTAGAATTTATCCTGAAAGGCAATGAACAGGACAGCAAGGGCAAAAATAACGGTTTCTACTACTATATTGACAAAAACGGAGCCGGCAGCTCCAAGAGCGGAAAATTGAACTAATATGACAAAGGAGAACAATATGAAAAATAAAAAATCATTCCTGTTATTTTTATTTGCTATCATAATATGCGTGTTTGCGGCACTTCCTGTCTCCGCCGCTTCAAAGCAGGCACAGATTTTTTACGCTTATTCAGAACAGGACGTTGTAATCTTATTCAGCTTCGACAAAGAAGTTGTGGATATTACATTCATATCCCCATCAGGAGATAAATACACAAAGGCGGACACCGAAAAGATAGACTACGCTCAGGGCGAATTGTGGGCAACCTACCGCGTAAAATCCGCTGAACAAGGTCAATGGTATGTCGAATATGACCTTAAGAGTAACTCAGGAATAGATTATTCCATTATTGATGAAAATACCGGAATATGGATTCAATATCTCGACGCAAGCGTACAGGAGAATAATTCGCTTCTGGTTGAATTTGAAGCGGACAGTGACAGCCGCAAAGCCTACTACGATTATACACTGTACGCCATAAACTCATCCGATTCCAACGATTACAGCATGATAGCCCGCGGCTTCACCATGCCGAATGAGGCTTACTCATGCTCAGTTGACATATCCGCTCTTCCTAGCGGCACATACTATCTGCGGCTTGAAGCCTATTACTATGAGGGCGATGCGGAGTTTTTCGATTCATTTTCCTCGGAAAACTTTGTGTGGAATAACACGATTGAACCTATAGCAATGGAAAACTTCGATATCACTATCGACTTCACAGAAGGCATATCTACAATGGACTGGTCCGATTATGCGAAATGGTCCGATGAAAAATATTATGTGACTGCCTCATGCGGCGATGAAGTCCTCTTTGATGCAGAGCTTGAAAAAGACACCAAGACAATGCAGATTGCCTTTCCAAAGGATGCCGATTCTGTTGAGTTTTCCATAAAGACAATGATAAACGGAATATGGTCAGCAAAAACTATCCGGAAAATAGATTTTACAAAGGAATACCTGTACACTCCTGTCGGCGCTGTTGTTGGATACGGCAGTGGGCAGATTGAATTCAGGTACAAGACAACCAACCCTGCCCAAATACATGTAAACCTGAATGGAAATGAGGGCAGCTTCCCAGTTGAAAACGGTGGCTCATTGTTTTTTGATGCCGATTCCGATATAAACACCGTATATGCCTCCTTTTCAGCCGATGAGCATACCACATACATCATTGATACGGAAGTGTACTTAGACAAGTACCCTCCAACCATCACTCTGATAGATGACATTGACGGAAAAACCTTTTACACAGACTCTGCGGTGATACTCGGAAGCGTATCCGACGCTGTCCGGCTTACCATCAATCAGACTGAAACTGAGCTTGCCGACAGCACGTTCTCATACACCGCCAACCTTAACATCGGCGAAAATATCTTTGAAATAGAGGCCTATGATGTAAACAACAATGCCTCCAAGATGCTTGTCACCCTTTACCGGGTACCGGCAGACGGAAAATCCGGTGCTTTTTCCGCTACATGGAAAACCTATATTCCGTTATTCGCTGCACTTACTGCCAGCATCATCATATTCATTCTATGTGCCGTGTTCATGAAGAAAAATGCTTCAACTGCAGGAAAATCAAAGCATACTCAGGTCTACCTGATTCTCTTTGACATAATTGCCGGATGTTCAGATGCCATATGTATATGGCAGTTCATCAAACGATACCTTTTCAGCAGCTCACGTGCGTTTCTTGACTTCGCCGAGACCTCCATGGTCAATGCAGCCAACTACCTCATGCTTCAGAAGGTCTTCGGAATTGCTGCTGCAATACTGTCAATACTATTCATCATCCTGTTACTGATGACAATTATAGTATTAAAAAAGAAAAAGAAAAAAGAAGAGCCTGCATAAGCATATAAGTGTTATGAAGCTGACAGAAAAGCTCTCGCAAGGAATACCTACGAGAGCTTTTCTTATTTGTGGACAGGTGAGAGCTCCCTGACCGCCTACTCAAAAGCCGTCCATAAAGAATCGCACAAATCCAGTGCAGATAGTATAACTGCATCCATGTCGTAATACTTGTACTCTCCAAGCCTTCCTCCAAATATAACATTAGGCTCCGCCTGCGCAAGCTTACTGTACTGTGCATACAATTCGTTATTTTTTGCATCGTTTACCGGATAATACGGCTCATCCCCCGGCTTCCATTCTGAGGAATATTCACGGCTTATTATGGTCTTAGGCAGGTCTTTTCCCTTCTCATCCTTGCCGAACTCAAACCACTTGTGTTCTATTATACGTGTCCACGGCGTCTCCCTGTCTGTATAATTGACTGCCGCATTTCCCTGAAAATTAGGTATATCCAGAAGCTCATTCTCGAATCTCACAGAGCGATACTCAAGATGTCCCAGACTATAATTAAAATAAGCATCTATCTGCCCCGTATAGATAACCTTATCTGCAACAGCATCAAGCTCTGCCTTATTTTCAAGATAATCCGTGTTAAGCCTTACCTCTACTCCATCTAAGAGGTTCTCAACCAGCTTCGTATAACCACCCACCGGTATTCCCTGATATAGCGCATTAAAATAATTGTTATCAAATGTAAAGCGCACAGGAAGTCTCTTAATAATGAAGGCCGGCAGCTCCTTGCAGGCACGCCCCCACTGTTTCTCAGTATAACCCTTTATCAGCTTCTCATATATGTCACGGCCGACCAAGGATATTGCCTGCTCCTCAAGATTTGCAGGCTCCCCCTTAATCTCTCCACGCTGCTCAGCAATCTTAGCCATCGCCTCCTCAGGAGCCACAACCCCCCACATCTTATTGAATGTGTACATATTAAACGGAAGCGAATAAAGCTCACCATGGTAATTGGCAACCGGGCTGTTGGTAAAACGGTTGAACTGTGCAAACCCGGTAATATACTCCCATACTCTCCTGTTATTTGTGTGAAAAATATGTGCGCCATACTTGTGCACATTGATTCCTTCTATCTTCTCCGTATATACATTTCCTGCAATATTCGGTCTCCTCTCCACAACAAGAACCGACCTGCCTCTGGCATTCGCTTCATGCGCAAACACCGCGCCATATAATCCCGCTCCAACCACCAAATAATCGTACTTCATTGCCTTCTCCTTGCTAATATATTTCCCTTGGGACAGGGGTCTGGTCCCTGTCCCAAAGCCAATGCTTTAATATTAACATTGCCTCCAATATATGGCAAGAATATGTTAGAATACACTTTCTGATAAATTTAATGTTTTTTCGTACCATTCATGTTATGTTAATCAAAAACTTTAAGGAGACAAACATATCATGAACAGTATATCAACACTTATCACCGAATATTTAGATTCCTGCCGCACACAAAAATGCTTAGACGAAAAGACCCTCAAGGCATATCGCATAGACCTGCGCCAATTCTCAGATTTTATATCCGATTCCACCCAGATCGAAGTCATAACCGACATCACCTCTGAAACACTCGAAAACTATATAAGCAGGCTCCATGCCGAATACAAACCCAAAACCGCCAAACGCAAAATTGCCTCTATTAAAGCTCTATTCCATTATTGTGAATACAAGGATTTGATAGACCGCAACCCATTTTCAAAAATACATACCCGTTTTCGTGAACCGGTTATCCTCCCTAAAACCATCCCACTCCACATAGTTGAGAGCTTTCTATCCACCATCTATACCCGGCGCTCCGGAGCAGGCACCGCCTACCAGCGGCGAAACGCTCTCCGCGATGCCGCCGTAATTGAGCTGCTGTTCTCCTCCGGCATAAGAATAAGCGAACTATGCAATCTCAAAAATGACAATGTAAATCTCATCGACGGAACCATCCTCATATACGGAAAAGGCGACAAGGAGCGCTATATACAGCTTGCCTCCGATGACGTTATCCACATTCTCGATGAATACCGCCGCAGCTTTTCCACCGAAATATCCTCCTCTGCACATTTTTTTGTGAATCAGTCCGGCGCTCCCCTGTCCGACCAGTCCGTTCGCCGCATGATTAACAAATACTGCTCCCTCGCCGCCATTGACCTGCACATCACCCCGCACATGTTCCGTCATACCTTCGCCACCAGCCTTCTGGAAGCCGATGTCGACATCCGCTACATTCAGGAAATGCTCGGACACAGCTCGATTAACGTCACACAGATTTATACACATGTCGCGGTGGGGAAGCAGAGAGATATATTGAGGAATAAACACCCGAGGAAGGGGTTTAGGGTGGGAAAAGAAAATGATGGATAACATAAGATTATCCATCATTCACTCCCCATACTTCCCCTTCAGATACTCCGCCACATCGTCAATCTCAGGGAAAAGGGTGGCTCTGTTGATTGAAAGTGTGTCCAGTTCCTTTAATATTGTCTCCTTGTCGTTAATCACAAGAACCAATTGCTTTCCTTCGGAATCTTTGCAGCGAAGACTGTCCAGATTGTCGCTGTCGCCGCCCTCACCGGTAAGACCGCATATTATGAATGAACCATCCTGCTTCATAATGCGCTGGTTGTTCCGTATCGGTGTCACAAATACATGTCCGGTTATGTCTGATTTCCTGATTCGCGGTTCAAATGCAGGATTTCTTGATTTGACTTCACTTGCCAGCTTTCTGGCAAGCTCCTGATATTCTGCGTCCTCCGCCTCAGGCAGCCCATTCATACATAATCGGTACAACTGTGCCTGTTCACGATAATTGAGCGTCGGAAGCGCCGCAAGCAATGCTGCCGTATCGCTCTTTGCATATCGCACATGATCTTGCCCTGTTGTGAGCACAATTACCTCCCCTATGTGCTCTCTATTGCTGCAACATGCAAAATAAAGCGCAACCAGCGGATTCTCTGTTATGTCAAGCAGCCGCGTTGGCAGGCCATAATGCTGCATTTCAACCAGATACTCCAAGTGGATCTGACAGTGGGTAAAATTCTGCGCACATCTGACAAGCAGCTCCTGATACATTATACTTTCATTCGTGAACCAGCTCCGCTTTCTCTTTATTCCGGGAACAAGGGCATAGTCAAGCAGTGAATGTCCTCGATAAAATAATGTCTCATCTGAGTTTTCCTCTTTGAGTGAAAAAGTATATTGTGCGTACTCCTCAACCGAATTTATAATTTCAACATGGCAAGAATGAGCATTGTACACTATCTCATCAGCAACCACGAACTCTGCATTATAACGGTCGACATATTTCGTATTTTTAAAGAAGCCTGTAAGCAATGTTCTCAGATAACTGCGTCTCGCCGACGTCTTTGTGACAAAACGATATGGAAGGAACAGCCAGAATATCAATGCCTTCTCCTCCTCAATATCAAGTGCCGAAGCATGTCCAAGCACCGTATCCAGATACTCAAGCATAACCTCCATGTCCTCCGAAGGAATACAGGATTTTACAAACAGCTTTTGGACTTTTGAACCGGGCAATTTTGTATAATAGACATTTTTATTAAGTCCATATTTCCCCGCCCTCAGTATGTAGCCGGCATCCGCATATCCATGCTGTAAAATTCTTTTTCCGAATACGTCATATATGGCATCAATAATATATTCATGCCCACTGTGTGCATACGCCAGCAACCTTTCCACATCAGAAAATAGCTTTTGTTCTGTTTCTTCCATGCTCATCCTGTCCCCATTCCACATCCTGCATTATCGTGCGTTGAATTTTATATGCGTTTATATTATTTTACTACATTATTTTCAATCTGTAACCTGCCAGAGTTGTCATATATCTTATATGAAACTTATTTTTTTAAAAGTAAGTAAATGCCATATATGATACCATTATGATGTAAAAATATGCCATCTCCATAATCCGGAAATGGCATAGCTTATCCGCTGGGACAGGGGTCAGACCCCGTGTCCCAACATTGGGACATGGGGTCTGACCCCTGTCCCAAGTGTTATTCTACTGTAACGCTCTTAGCCAGATTCCTTGGCTTGTCAACATCCAGTCCCTTAGCCACCGATACATAGTAGCCAAGAAGCTGGAGCGGTATAACCGCAAGCGACGCTGTAAAATGGGCATCTGTCTTAGGAATATATACCGTGAAATCACAGGTATCCTCTGTCTCGTAGTTGCCGTAGGTTGTAAGACCCATAAGGTACGCGCCAC
>ERZ860508.1827-NODE-1827-length-10410-cov-2.299952_pt1 | contig 10410 bp, 8 predicted proteins | sample MGYA00509976_ERZ860508 | MGnify/ENA primary metagenome ERZ860508 (study PRJEB30046, sample SAMN00715242) | human gut metagenome | study: EMG produced TPA metagenomics assembly of the A metagenome-wide association study of gut microbiota in type 2...
GATGTACTTGCTCGCGGGGAATTTCTTCTCCGGCACGCACAGCGGATACGCCGTGATGATGAGCATGAACATGCTGACCGCGCAGCCCACAATCACGCGCTTGACAGACACCCACATGGCGCTGAAAAACAGGCTGTCCTTGAGAATCTTGCCGTAGGATTTCACATTCAGCCCCAGCGGAATCAGCCATGTGCGCCCCGCATCCACATACACCTTATCCGAGAAGGACATAATCAGCGTATACCACATGGGGTAGAAGCAGATAATCGCCAGCAGAACCAGCACGATGATAATCACCGCATGACCGCCCGTCAGCTTTTGCTTTTTCTTCGTCGTCATTCTCCTGCACCACCTTAAAAGATCTTGTAGTCGGCAAACTTGTATGCACCCCAGTACGCCGCAATCGTCAGCACCATTGCAATCACGCTGCGGAACAGGCCAACTGCCGTGCCAACGCCGTAGTTGAAGCTGATCAGGCCCTGACGGTACACCCAAGTGTCAATGACGTCGCCCGTGGAATACACCAGCGGATTGTACATGTTGAAAATTTGGTCGAAGTTCGCGCCCAGAATGCCGCCCAAGCTCAGCACCAGATTCAGCACGATGATGTAGCTGATGCCGGGAATGGTGACATGAATCGTCTGCTTCCAGCGCGACGCACCGTCGATTTCCGCCGCTTCGTACAGACCGGGGTCAATGGAGGACAAGGCAGACAGGTAGATAATCGCGCCCCAGCCAAATTCTTTGAGCGTTTCGGTGAGAATCATCAGCGGCTGGAACCATGCGGGCGTACCCAAGATGGACACCGTAATGCCCATTGATTTGAGCATCCCTTCCAGCAGACCGTTCGTGCCGATGACGTATTTGAGGATGGTGGCATAAATAACCCACGAAACAAAGTGCGGCAGATACATGATGGTCTGAACCGTCTTTTTGAAGTGGACATTGCGCACTTCATTGAGCATCAGCGCAAAGGCAATCGCCATAAACTGCCCCAAGATAATCTTGCCCACCGCCATTGTGATGGTGTTGCGGATGATGCGCCATGCGTCCGGCTGGCGGAAGAAAATCTCGAAGTTGTCCCAGCCAATCCATTCCGATTTGTACCAGCCCAGCGTCGGAATGAAATCCTCAAACGCCGCCAGCACGCCCGGCCAAGTGCGCGTATTAAACATGAAGGTCACAATAATGCCCGGCAGTACCAGCAGCCAATAATATGCCTTATCCGGAATTGTCCATTTACGCAGTGCGACACCCTTTTTCATGCGCTTTACTCCCCCTCTTCTTGCCCTGCGGCAATGAAAAAAGCTGCCAGACCGTGGGCTACGCCTTCGGTCTGGCAGCATCCCTTACGGATTACTTACCCAGAATTTCCTGAACCTCAGCGGTGATTTCCGCGCCGCCCTGCGCCATGTAGTCGGCGACAAAGCTGTCGAAGTATTCGTCAATCGTCTTGCCGTCGGTGTTGCCCATAATCATCTTGATATAGGCATCGGATTCAAGACTCTGCAGGAAGCTGAGGTACTTGTTCATGCTCTTGGTCGTGCCTTGGAACATGGTGCTGACCGGCACAGGCTGTGCCTTCGCCAGTGCGCCGATGCCCACGGTGCACGCCACATAGTTGTTATAGACAGTGATTTCATCCGCATCGTCCAAGGTGACTTCACGGGGGCTCTTGCCTTCCGCAATCGCGTCGGTCACAGGCACGCCGTACTTGAACATCAGCGTGTACTGGTCTTCGGTGCCCTTGATGAGGCCGTTGGTCACAGTCTGGATGTACTCGCGCATCTGCTCGATGCTGGTGATTTCATGCGTCACCTGACACTTTTCGATGACCTCGTTCATGGGGTAGGTCAGAATCGAGGGTGCATTGGAAGCGTTCATGGGGACATAGGTGTTGTTGGTCTGGTAGGAGATGCCGTCGAAGTTAGAAGCCTCGGTGTCGATGGAGTAGCCGTTGAGCATCATGTCGTAGGCGTAAACGAAGGCTTCGGGGTTGGAGAAGTCCTTGCGCACGACATAGACCCCACGAACCGGGTTGCCGGAGACGGAGCGGATTTCTTCGCCTTCCTTGCCGGGCAGCAGGTACGCAGACCAGATGGCTTCCTTGTTCAGGTTGATGTTCGCGCTCAGCACGTCCCAGCAGCCCCACCACGGAGAGAAGACGATGCCCGCCTTTTCTTCGCCGATAACCTGCTTGATGGTGTCCGCGTTCCACGTTGCGAAGTCAGCCGGAATGATGCCCTTGTTGTACCAGTCGTTGAGCATGTTCAGGGCTTCCTTCGCACCGTCCATCAGAGAACCGTAGATGACCGTGCCATCCTCCTGCTTCTGCCACAGACCCAGCGCAGCGCCGCCCACGTTCAGGAACAGGTCGCACATGTTGCCGCTGCCGCCGTAAGCGCCGGAGAAGTTCGGCAGAACCGGGATGCCGTAAGCGTCATCCTTGCCGTTGCCGTCCATGTCGTTCTGCATGAACGCCAGCGCGATTTCTTCCAGATCCGCATAGGTCTTGGGCGCTTCCAGACCCAGCTTGTCCATCCAGTCCTGACGAATCCACACGATGGGGCTGCCGTCAAAGTTCATGGACACTTCCGGGATGCCGTAGATGCGGCCGTTGATGCGCAGGGTATCCAGCGCGCGGTTGTCGCCCATCGCGTAGAGTGCCTGCAGGCTCGGATGCGGGCCTTCGGTCAGCTCGTCGGTCAAGTCAGCCAGCAGACCAGCCTTCACCAGTGCGTAATACTGGTTCATGTCCACCTGCATCAGATCCGGGATTTCGCCGCTGGTGATGGCAGCGCTCTTCTTCTGATTGAAAGCGTCGCCCGCCGCAGACCACAGCGTCTTCGGCTGCAAGCCCGTAATCAGCGTGAACATCCACACGCGGTCGTTGTCGTCGATGGTCATGCCTTCCGGCAGATCGAAGCCGGACGTGTTGACGATGCGGGTGAATTCCAGCCCGTCAAAGCGCTTGTACTGGTCGCCGACGTATTCTTTGCTCGTGTCAATCTTCCAGCCGTTGCCGAAGGTCAGCGAGGAAAGATCCGTCTCTTCCGCCAGCGCAAAGCCGGAGAACATGCTCAGGGTCAGCGCCAAGCTCAGGAACAAACCAAGGAACTTTTTCATGAAGGGGCCTCCTTTGTCGCTTTCGCATGTTTGCCACATGCTTGATGGTTATAGTATAGCATGGAGACAAAAAGACGGCAATCCGCCTGTTTCAATGCGTAATACGGGAAATATTCCTCCTATTTTGACATGCAGCGTGTAAAAATGGCGGCAGGTTGAAAAAAGAGGATGCAAAAAAGGAGGAAACCTATAACGGCTTCCCCCTGCAAAAGCATTCCATTCTTCCTCATGGAATCGGCTTCACCGACAGAACCTCCCCCTGCATGGAAATCTCCACGCACTGCCCGCAAGCCCCTGTGTAAATTGCTTTTCCGTCCAAGAATGCACGCATCATGCCATTTTTCCGTTCCAGACGGATGGTGCGTTCCCCGATGCGCTGCGTATAGCTTGTGCTGTCTCTTCCCCCGCAGGCACACAGCAGCGCACGTTCGCCGCGATACACCACGCCGTAGAGCATCGCGATATATTCCAGCGCCGCCAGCATCGTCGGGCCGTAGCCCTGCGCACCAGCATCCGCTTCCCCCGTGAACGGGTCGTACTGCTGCACATAGCGCCGCTGTTTTCCCAAGTTATCCAGCCAGATATGTCCAAGGCGCACCACCAAATCATGGCGGTCATAGCGCAGGAGTGCATCAATCGCCCGCTGCCGGGTCAAACAGATTCCGCATTTTCTTCACCTCCTGCATCCATGCTATCCAGCCACTCGTCGCCCAGCGCCGGGGTAATCACTTCCACGCACGCGCCGCCGTACTCGCTCTTGCGAATGTCAAAGCGGCAGTCCTCACCATAGATGAGCAAGAAGCGCTGGAAGAAGTTAATCAGCCCCACATGCTCGCCCGCGTAGATAAAGTCTTTTTCCAGCTGGCTGAACAGCTTGTCCACCGTCGCCTGCTCAATGCCTTCGCCGTCGTCATCCACCTGAATGTGCAGTCCGCCCGACGGCGTATCGTGAATTGACACATAGATGTTGCCATGCCCTGCCCGCGCGCTGAAACCATGCGCCACGGAATTTTCCACCAATGTCTGCAAGGAAATGCCCGGTATCAGCTTCTTTGCCGCCTCCGGTGCAATATCAAAGTGGCAGACGATGCCGTCACCATAGCGCAGGCGTTCCAGTTCCAGAAATTTCTTTGTGTAGGTGATTTCATCCGCCACCGTCACCAAGCTGTACTTCTGCTTCTTGCCCTCGTCCAGAATATCCGCCAGCAGGATGATGGACTGACTGGTTCGGCTGTTGTCGTTCCCCGTCTCGCTGATGGCAAGCCAGTTGATGACTTGCAGGACGTTGTTGATGAAGTGCGGCGTCATCTGCTCTTGCAGCGCCTTTGACCGCGCCCGCCGCAGCGCATGAACGCGCTCAATCGCCTGATTTTCCAGCGCAATGTTCTTCTCGAACAGGTCAAGGATGCGCGTCAGCAGCATGTTGATTTCGCCGTTCGCATCGGTAATCTGCTGATTCGACGGATTTTCCAGAATGCTCAGAATCGCCTCCACCGGGCGGAACAGCTTCTTCGTCGTCAGGTAGGACAGCAGCATACTCAGCAGGACGCTGAACAGCAGCACCAGATTGATGGTATTCTGCTCAAAGCGCATTGTCGCCTCAAACTCCGACAGCGGAATCAGCTGCACAAACTGCCAGCCGAACTCCCCCACGTCCGTCCACGCAATGCGGACATTCTCGTCGCCGATTTTCCCGTTCATAGAGGAAACGAGCTGATTCGCAGTCGGCAAAACAAGGCTTTCCCCTACCAGCCGATGCGTCGTGTCCAGAATGACGCGGTTCGATGCGTCCACAATCAGGTATGCGCTCTGGTCAGGGAACAGCTCATCCGCCAGATACTGCCCCAGCTTGTCCGTGTCAATGCTCAGAGACACAAAAGCCTTCTGCTGCTCCGCAACCGCCACGATTCGGTAGAGCGTGATGAGGTGTTTCTGCTGCCCCAAATAGCTGCTTGTGCGTGTCTGTGCAAAGAGCGTCTGCCGCGGATGCTCCTCCTGATACACCGAAAAGGTATCCACCAGCGACTGGTCAGGAATCCGCTCATACGCCTGCACCCGGTACAGCGTAGACACCAGATAATTGCTGAACTGCGAATACGCATCCACCGAGTCATACAGGCTGCGCCGCTCATCCCGGCTGATGCGTGATAGAATGTCGCCCGCCTCGATGACAAAATCATAATCCGACGGCGAAAAGCGCGGCTGCTGCAAGAACGTCAGGATGCTTAAATCTCTGGACTGAATTTCCAGCGTGTCCATCGCCTCATCCAGCAGGCTTTGCAATGTCGCCTTTGTGTTGCGCACGCTCCGCTGCGAAGATGTATCCAGCTCCTGCATCAGGTTCTTTCTGCTGACATACTGGCTGATGAGACTGCATACCAGCAGCGGCAGAATCACGCACAAAATGACCAGCAGCCAGTTTTTGAAGAACAATCGGCGAAACTGCGAGTTCTGCACGCGCGTAATAAAGCTGCTCCGGCGCGGCTGTTTTTTCATGTACCCTTTTCATCCTTCCGGGAACGATAGTCGTTGGGTGATTTTCCTGTCGTCCGCTTGAATACCTTGTAGAAGTACTTCAAATTCGGGTAGCCGACATCCTCTGCAATCTGATAGACATAGCGATCCGTATGTTTCAGCTGCGATACGGCTTTCTTGATGCGCATCTCCATCAGCCACTCGGAAAAGCCCTTGCCTGTCTGCTCCTTAATCAGGCGGCTGATGTAGATGGGGTTGAGATACACCGCCGATGCGACGTCATTGAGCGTAATGTCCTCGCAGTAGTGCTGGAGGATATAGTTCATCACCTGCTCGATGCTCTCTGGCATTTTGCTTCCTTCCGATGCCGCAAGGGGTACAGACGCATCAATTTCGACGGGGCTTTCCGCCAGTTCCGCGGGATTGTTCATGCTCTTGATGAGCGTCAGCGAAACTTGCAGCCCCGTCAGGCGCTCACTTTCCCGCTCTAACTGTTCTTTCAGCTTCCAGACAGGCAGCGGCGTGTTTCTGTCCGATGCTGCTTTTTCCCAGAAGACGCCTAACAGTGTCATCGGGAAACCATTGCCCGCCCGCTCCCAGTTAATCGGGTAAAATTCCAGCCGTGCATCCAGCCCGTGCAAGATGCGGATGATTTCTTCCTGCAATTCCTGCACGCCGCAATCCGACAGAAACCCGCTGCGCTGCACCGTCACGCGCGTCAGCAGAAGGCGCTCCGGCTGATTCGGGGCCACGTCCAGCAGCGACAGGCGTTCTTTCAGCACTTCCGAATCTTTCAGGATGCCCGAAGCCGCCTCCATGACAAAGCTCTGCCGCTGATGAACCATGAGCTTTTCATAGTGTTCCTCTCGGTTGAGCATGGCGTTTTGGCTGGCTTCCTGTGCATCTAACTTTTCGCGAATCTCGCAGAACACGTCCCGCAGTTTCGGCACGGAAACCGGTTTGAGCAGATAGTGCAGCACATGATACTCCACCGCACTCTGCGCATAGGAAAACTCGCGGTAGCCGCTCAGCAGCACCACCTGCACCGGCAGCTGCCTGTCCGCCACAAATTTCGCAATGTCCAGCCCGCTGACATGGTTCATCTTGATGTCCGTCAGAATCACGTCCGGCTGATGGCTTTCCAGATACGCCAGCACTTCCTGTCCGTCCGAAAATTCGCCGTCCACTTGAAAGCCAAGCTCATTCCACTTGACCATATTGACCAGCCCCCAGCGCGTGGTCAGCTCATCCTCCGCAATCACCAGCGAATACATTGTCTCCCCTCCCTGCACATGGAATCATTCAACCGCACACGCAAAATCATAGCACCCGCATTCCAGCTCCATCGGCTTTTCCCCCAGCAAAAGCAAGCTGGCAGTGCAGTCAAAAGGAATTTCGATATGGAAGCGGCAGATTCCTGCTTCCTCCATGCACCATGCAACGCGGTAGCATCCTGCCGGAGAATGATACTCCGCCGTCACATGCTTTGTCGCTGTATCCGGCACAGGGCGAAGCACCACGCGCTTGAAGCCCGGCTGTTCCTCACAGGGATTGATGCCCGCCATCGTTCGCCACATCCATTCGCCAATCGCCCCATACGCATAATGGTTGAAGCTGTTCATGCCCGTAGACGAAACGCTGCCGTCCGGGCTAAGACTGTTCCAGCGCTCCCAAATCGTCGTTGCACCAAGGTTGACTTCATAAAGCCAGCCCGGATATTCCTCATTATGCAGCAGGTGATACGCCATCTTGTCCTCGCCCACCTGCGACAGTACCCGGCACAGCAGCGGCGTGCCGACGAAGCCGGTGCTCAATTTATCCCCGCGAAGGTGCAGCAGCCGCATCAGTTCTCGATGCGCTCTTTCCGGGTAATCGGTCAGCCCGAAATACAGCGCCAGAATCTGCGCCGTCTGCGTATCCACCGCACAGCGGCCCGTCGGTGTAAAATACTCCTGCTGCAAGTCAGATAGTATCTTCTCCGCCCGCTTCTGATACGCTGCTGCCGTCTCGTTATCCCCCAGCACGGCCGCAGCTTTCGCGACCAAGCGCGTGCTGTGATAATAGTACGCATCGGCAATAAAGCCTTCATCCGTCCCGCCGCGAACCTCATCCGCCCGCCCCGACGGATGATCCAGCGCCAGCCAGTCGCCGAAATGAAACACCTCGCGCCAATGATGCGTATCGCCATCCACTGCGGCGATATAATCCACCCACGCCCGCATACTCGGCAAAGCTGTCCGCAGAATGTTTACATCGCCATAAAACAGATACAGTGTCCACGGCAGAATCGTTGCCGCGTCACCCCACACGCAGCATCCGCCACGCATATAAAACGCCGGAATCGTATCCGGGACGCACCCGCCGCGCTTGTTCTGCTCCTTCTGCATGTCATAGAGATACTTCTCATAGAAGGCACACGCATCCGTCAAATAGCACGCCGTCGCTGCAAAAACCTGCGTGTCTCCCGTCCAGCCCATACGCTCATCCCGCTGTGGGCAGTCCGTCGGCACATCCACAAAATTGCTCTTCTGCCCCCAGCGAATATTCGACAGCAGCTGATTCAGCTTTTCGTCCCCCGTCACCATCGTGCTGACCGGGCGCACATCCGAATAGTACGCCACGCCCACAAAGCTGTCCAGCGTCAGGTGATGAACACCCGTCACCTTTGCATACCGATAGCCGTAGTAGGTGAACTTCGGCGACAGCACATGCGGTTTGCCATCCGAAATGTACACATACTCCGACTTTGCGCCGCGCAGATTGTCGCGGTAGAAATTGCCCTTTTGCAGCACCTCCCCCGTTTGAACGCAGATGCGTGTGCCGCGCGGTTCATGCACGGTGAGCCGGAATCCTCCGGCGAAGTTCTGCCCAAGGTCAAACACTTTTTCTCCAGCGGGCGTGTCCAGCAGCGCAATCGGGCGAATTTCTTCCTGCGGCAGCACGGGAATGCTCCGCTGATCTTCCAGCGGAAGCGCTTCATGCAGCAGCACCGCGTTCTCCTCCGGCAAGTCCGGCAGCGTATCATCCACCTGTTCGCCATCATAAATGTCGGAAAAGACAATGTTGCTCCGCGTCACCTGCCAACTGTCATCCGTGCCAATAACCTCTTCGCGCCCATCCGCATAGCGAAGTTGCAGCTCTGCAATCAGCTTCCAGCGCGTCCCGTGGTATGGCACATCCACCTTGCCTTGGTCAACCGTAAACCGCCCCAGATACCATCCGCGCCCCATCAGCACGGAAATTTCGTTCTCCGCTTGCAGCAGCTTTGTCACATCATACGTCTGCACCTGAACCCACGAAGCATAGTCCTGCAAGCCCGGCGTCAGCTTCGCCTGCGTCACTGCCTGACCATTGATAGACGCTTCATACAGCCCCAGTCCGCAAATATACAGCCTCGCCTGACGAATTTCGCCATCCGCCGCGAACGTCTTGTGGAAAATCGGATGCCGTTTTTCTTCCGGTGCACAGGAAATCCACTGACCCTGCCACGCCTGCTCTCGCTTCCCCGTCTCAAACCAGTGCGGCTCGCTCGCTGCTTCCTCGCCCGCATCCGTGCGAACCGCTGCCGTCCACCAATAGCGCGTACAGGGGCGCAGCGGCAGCGCAATCCGCTCGCCCAAGCTGTTCAGCGGTGCAAAGCCAGTATCCGCCAGCACTTGTTGCCCTTGCGCATCCGCCGAAATCCGAATCCGCGCCGCCGCTTGATGTTTGCCCGCAGCATCTTCCACCTGATAGGAGAAAACCGGCGCATCCATCGCAAACCCCAGCGGATTTTCAAGATGGTTCATCAAACAATTCGTAATCTTCATCGCTCTATCCCCTCATTCTGTCACTTTGCAGCAGTCTCGATGCATATGAATCTGCCATTCTATGCTCTATCATAGGGGTTCTTTGGCGCGAAAGCAACCTATAATCTTGCGCTTTTGAACGAGGGACATTCCTGCTGATTTTACTTTGGCTGGAATGGAATCGGCATAATTTTACTCAAAACAAACTGCATAAAAAAACACCCTATGACTGCCATAACAGCCATAGGGCGCAAAAGCCTTGGTATAGAAGGGAACTCAGCGCTTGCTGAACTGGGGCGCGCGACGAGCAGCCTTCAAGCCGTACTCTTTCGGGAAAGATGGACGGCTGGATGAGAGTGTATATTCATACAAATTGAGAAAGGAGAAGGTGGACGGGTGAGATGGTTTGGGGCAAGGTACCTCGTACTGCTCCCACTGCTCAATGGTCATCGCGTCGAAATCCGGGTCGCCGTCCTGATGAATAATCGTGCTTCCTTCTGCGAAAGCAGCGCCCGTCATGCCAACCATCAGCAGGGCGAGCAGGAACGCCAGCATTTTCTTCATAATGATTTTCTCCTGTCTTTCCGTCGGGTATGCTGTTGCCATCCGTTATGTTCCGTGCACTGAACATAACTTCTGTCATCATCATAGCATTTTCGCATGGATGCGGAAATAACAACATCCGTCCTCCTTCATAACGAGAGCGGACAAAAGATTGCTGATTTGGAGGTTATCATACCAGAGTGTGCAGGTTTCGTCACTGTTCAGCGCTTGATCCGTCATGATTTGCAGCCTGCGTCGGAGCTGAAAAGTTGCTATTTGTGATTAGTACACATATTCCGGCGCCAGCAGCTGCATCAGTTTTTCATCGTGATGATGTACCAGCGCGGGCGTTTCATCCAGCAGCATCGTTGCGCCGCTGTCGCGCGTGTAAGGCTCCCATTCCGGCAGACCCTCGGCTGACGGTACGCCCGTTTTGGCGAAATTGACCCACGCTTGGCTCATCCGGTCGGCAAGCTGC
>ERZ860508.1828-NODE-1828-length-10398-cov-3.762351_pt1 | contig 10398 bp, 5 predicted proteins | sample MGYA00509976_ERZ860508 | MGnify/ENA primary metagenome ERZ860508 (study PRJEB30046, sample SAMN00715242) | human gut metagenome | study: EMG produced TPA metagenomics assembly of the A metagenome-wide association study of gut microbiota in type 2...
CGAATACCCACTGGGACTTCTTAGCGAGGTAATCCTTCTCCTTTAAGATGTTCTTAGAAGCATCACATCCGCAAGCCTCTAATGCTGCTACTAACTTCTCAGTAGCCGGTCCGTTCTCGATACCGGAAGCGAATGTATCATTCCACTCCTTGATTGCAGCCTTAACATCAGCGTTATCTGTGTTCGCATCGATCTCATCAAGCTCATTCTTTAATCTGTCACGAATTGCTCTCTGAGCAAGTAACATACCATAACCGAACTCTGCTGCATCCTCGAATAATGAGTTAGACCATGCAGGACCCTGTCCCTTCTTGTTTGTTGTATAAGGTGTAGAAGGTGAAGAGTTAGCCCAGATTGATGAACATCCTGTAGCATTTGCAATGTACATTCTGTCACCGAATAACTGGGTGATCAACTTAGCGTAAGGTGTCTCACCACATCCACCACAAGCTCCTGAGAACTCAAGTAATGGCTGACGGAACTGAGATCCCTTAACAGAATTAATCTTGAACTTCTCGATAACGTCTTCCTTATCCTCAAGTGTTACTGCGTAATCGAAGTACTTCTGCTCATCCTCATGTGCCTCGAAACCAGTCATTGTGATAGCCTGAACCTTATCTGGACATACGTTTACACAAGATCCACATCCTGTACAGTCGAATGCTGATACAACGATTGCGAACTTGTATCCAGGCATCTGGTTCAAGTCTTTCATCTGCATTCCTTCTGGAGCTGCAGCTGCTTCTGCCTCTGTCATAGCAACCGGACGGATTGCTGCGTGAGGACATACATAAGAACACTGGTTACACTCGATACACTTTGTAGCATCCCATACAGGAACGTCTGTTGCTACACCACGCTTCTCGTATGCAGCTGTACCTGAAGGTGTCCAGCCTGTCTCGTATTTCTTAACAACAGATACAGGAATTGTGTTACCCTGCTGTCCGTTGACTTTCTGCTGAATATTCTTAACGAAGTCAACAACTTCCTTGTTGTCTCCCTTAACTTCTACAGAGTAATCATCGTCTGTGCAGTTCTTCCAGCTCTCTGGAACGTCTACCTTAACGTATGCTGTAGCACCGGCATCGATAGCGTCATGGTTCATCTTAACGACATCGTCACCCTTCTTAGCATAAGACTTTGTAGCTGCGTCCTTCATAAGCTTGATAACTTCCTCTTCAGGAATCAGCTTGGTGAGTGAGAAGAATGCGGACTGAAGAACAGTGTTGATACGGTTACCAAGACCGATCTCCTTACCAATCTTAACACCGTCGATGATGTAGAAGTTGATGTTGTTCTCAGCGATATATCTCTTAACCTGTCCAGGTAACTTCTCGTCTAACTCATCGACTGACCACTGTGTGTTGAACAGGAATGTTCCACCAGGAACAAGATCCTGAACCATGTTGTACTTGTAGATGTATGCTGTACAGTGACATGCTACGAAGTTTGCCTGAGAGATCAGGTATGTGGAACGGATTGGAGTATGTCCAAAACGTAAGTGAGAAATTGTAACACCACCGGACTTCTTAGAGTCATAATCAAAGTATGCCTGAGCGTACATGTCTGTGTTATCACCGATGATCTTGATAGAGTTCTTGTTGGCACCTACAGTACCGTCTGCACCAAGACCCCAGAACTTACAGTTTGTAGTTCCTTCTGGTGTTGTAACAGGGTTCTCCTTAAGCTCAAGAGAAAGGTTGGTAACATCATCAGTGATACCAATTGTAAATCTTGGCTTCTCAGAGTTATTGAATACAGCGATGATCTGTCCAGGAGTAGTATCCTTAGATCCTAATCCGTAACGTCCGCTTGTGATTGTAACCTGATCGAACTTAGATCCTTTAAGAGCTGCAACAACGTCTAAGTATAATGGCTCTCCGAGGGAACCTGGCTCCTTAGTTCTGTCTAATACTGCGATTCTCTTAACAGTATCCGGGATAGTGTCGATTAAAGCTTCCTTAACGAATGGTCTGTAAAGACGAACTTTAACAACACCGACCTTCTCGCCTCTAGCCATTAAGAAATCGATTGTCTCATCGATCGTCTCACAAACAGATCCCATAGCGATGATCACGCGGTCAGCATCAGCTGCTCCGTAGTAGTTGAATAACTTGTAATCTGTACCGATCTTCTCGTTAACCTTGTCCATGTATTCCTGAACGATAGCTGGAAGCTCATCGTATGTAGAGTTGCAAGCCTCTCTTGACTGGAAGAAGATATCAGGGTTCTGAGCAGATCCCATCTCTACCGGATGATTTGGATTTAATGCATTCTTACGAAAAGCATCAACTGCATCCATATCTACCATATCCTTAAGATCTTCGTAATCCCAAGTCTCGATTTTCTGAATCTCGTGAGATGTACGGAATCCATCGAAGAAGTTGATGAATGGAATTCTTCCCTTGATTGCAGAGCAATGTGCAACCGGAGTAAGATCCATAACTTCCTGTACAGATGACTCACAAAGCATTGCAACACCTGTCTGACGGCAAGCGTATACATCAGAGTGATCACCGAAGATGTTCAGTGCGTGTGTAGCGACACAACGAGCAGATACATTAAATACGCCCGGAAGTCTCTCACCTGCTACCTTGTACAGGTTAGGGATCATAAGTAAGAGACCCTGTGATGCTGTATAAGTAGTTGTTAATGCACCGGCTGCAAGAGATCCGTGAACAGTACCAGCTGCACCGGCTTCAGACTGCATTTCTGTAACCTGAACTGTCTGTCCGAAAATGTTCTTACGACCTGCGGTTGCCCACTCATCTGTAGCCTCAGCCATAACAGATGAAGGAGTAATAGGATAGATTGCTGCAACATCAGTAAATGCATAAGAAGCATGAGCTGCTGCATGGTTTCCATCCATGGTTTTCATTGAACGTTTCATGAATTAGTCCTCCTATTTTAATTTAATGTTCAAACGTATTAAAAATCAGACATTGAATCAGAATGTCTCTAATTTAATAATATAAAATGAATGCCGCCAAAAATCAAGTTTTAGCGACACCATTTTTGTATTTTTACAAATACAACCTTTCAAACTCTCCAAGAGACACCGGACGATTGCACAAATAGCCTTGTCCGCACTCGAATCCCCCCTCGATCAGCTGCTGCTCCTGTTCCCTGGTTTCAACCCCTTCAATAATGATGTCTTTGTCCAGGATCTTAACCATGCGGCCAATCTCGTACAACAGTTTCATTTTCTGATCCGTCATTCCGACATTAATAAAGCTTTTGTCGATTTTGATCACATCCGATGGCATATCTGCCAGCATGGAGAGCGAAGAATAACCGGTTCCGAAATCATCGATCGCAATACGGAATCCCATATCATGCAAGCGGTTCAGACAATGCCTGAGTACCTCCACATTCTTGACCAGAACCCCCTCCGTAACCTCAATCTCAATATTGCTTGGAAGTATCGTATATTTTGACATAACATGAGCGATACGATTTAAAAATTCTTCGCCGTCACCCTCAAAATGCCTTCCCGAGAAATTTGTTGAAATAATAATTTTTCTTTTCTTCTGGCGATTCCATTTATCGAGTGTCTTAAGCACTTCCTCAAAAATATAGAAATCCAGTTCCGTAATATAGCCAATCTTTTCAAGAGAATCAATGAAATAGGCCGGCGGGACAATGGTTCCGTCCGGTTTCTTCCAGCGTGCCAGAGCTTCGGCACCATAAATAATCTCCTTGCCCAGGAAGAATTTCGGCTGCAGATACATCTGAAAATCATCACGGTACAAAGCTTCAAAAAACTCTCCGACTACTTTTTGTTCTTCCACACGCATCGACCGGAGTCCCTGCGTATAAAACATAATCTGTTTCTTGCCGGATCGTTTTGCATTCTTCCATGCAAGATTCGCATTTTCCATAGCCTGATCAAAATCAATCTTGGTATTTTCAAAAATATACACACCCACTGTCACACCCATGCCACTGTTCGGGTACTGATGGTTCTGCATATTGGTAAATCTCTGGTTACGTTTCTGCAAATGCATTTCAAGCATCTCACTGCTTTCATCCGCAGCAAGAATCAAAAAGAAATCCGAATATAAGCGGCAGCCTGCCACAAAATACGGCTGGCTTGACACATCTGTTGCAAGCATCTTTAAGATGCTGTCACCAACCTTATAGCCATAATTTTCATTGACATAACCAAAATTATTGATATCGAGATACTCGATTGCATATACCTTATCCGGATCTGCCTTTGCCAGCACTTTGGCTACCTGTCGGCGGAAGGACTCCTGATTATACAGATTCGTCAACGGATCTCTCATCTGTATCTTCTGTATCTGTGCACGGCTCTCATCCATCCGGAATCGCAACGATACAAAGATTGCCATAGTACGGGTCAGCTCCTTAAAAAGTGCCATCTCGCTCGTCGACCACTGTTTCTGTTCATTTTTGGTCAGATACATAACTTCTCCGATACGGTCACCGATATACTCAAATTTACCGATTACCGCAGAAAAAGACACATTCGATTTTACCTCCAGACCATCTTCATCCGGATAAACATGTCCGGCATTTACCAGTTGTTCATGTGTCAGAATCACACACTGTCCGGGTTTAATCCGCACATTCTCCATATGCATCTTGGCAAAAATCCGATTGTCCGTAATCAGCTTGCGTCTTGCAAAATAGTTGGTCATCGTCAGATGCTCCTCAACTTCATCCTCTTCAAAGACAGCCACAAAATCCAGATCATATCGATCCGCAATCTTTTTCAGCAGCATATTGAGTGAGCCTTCCAGATTCTTAGCATGGGTCATCAGACTGACTGCAAAAGCCAGAAACTCCTGATCCTTTTGATCGATCAGTTCTCTTTTGTCAATGCGGATTGCTTCATTGCGCGTCTGTCCGACATCCTCTGCCCCAGCCAGTTCAAAGCCATCTTTTCCACTCTGTTTCGCACGGTACATTGCATGATCCGCTTTTTCAAACAGACCGGCATAGGTATCCTTCGGCGAGCGGTACACAGCCAGACCAATACTTGAAGAAATACGATAATTCACATTTTCTCCGCTGTATTCCCGCGACAGAACGTCACATAGTCTCTGCGCTTTCTCCTTTGCTTTCTCCACACTCGTGTTCTTCATGAAGACAAGGAACTCATCTCCTCCAACCCGTCCGACAAAATCATCCACACGGAACTGGCTTCTTATGAGATTGGCAACATCCATGATCACTGTGTCGCCAAATGTATGCCCGAAATTGTCATTGATTCCTTTGAAATTATCAATATCAATCAAAAACATGACATTGGTGCTCGATGGATTCTCTTCAATATATGACGTAACAACTCTTTGGATTTCCAGCTTATTCAAAAGTTTTGTCAGCGGATCTCTGCGCACTTTTTCCTGCAAAGCCTTGTCCCTGTCAATATTAAAGCTCCGGCCGATAATGCGCACAATGTTGCCCATATCATCCTTTACGCTCTGGTAGTATGTGCGGAACCATTGATAACACGGCACATCCTCTTCCGCGCTCACATTAAACCTGGTATCAATCGATCCTGTCACCTCTGTCTGTGTAGCCTCATACATCGCTTTCAGGAACAGATCCTGATCCGCAAGGAAAAGCAGTTTCACTTCTTCATCGACAGGATAATACTGATCCTGTGCTTCAAATTCCCCTCGCAGCTCCATCAGACGCCGGGAGCGCAGCATCCTCCAGTTCGGTACATCCAGATCAAACGGATACTCCTGAGATAATTTTTCCATCATCTCATATTTCTGCGTCAAAAGCTGTTGTTCCAGTTCGATGGACTTTTGCGCATGAATATCCCAGAACAGAAAAATCAGTTGCGGCAAGGCATTCTTATAGGTCAGCCTGCTGCATCTTACCTGTACCCAGAAAAAGTCATGCCCTTTCTGTCGGATCCGCACTTCCTGATCCGCCACCCTTTGTCCCTGCACGGCCTGAGCAACCGTCTCTTCCAATAAATAGATATCCTGTTTCGAGATCATGTTCTCAGCTCCCATCTGCGCAAGATCTCGCTCCGTATATCCAAAAAGACGCACGAACTCAGCATTAACCATTTCAATTTTAATGGAATTTCCGCATGTAGCAATCGCCGCTGCAATCGGAATATCCACCCCCATCAATTCATTATAATCCATCTTTTCACCCAATCCACCTAATAATTGATTTTATTATAACAGTTTTCTTGACTTTTTCCAATAAGAATGCATTTTTTCTTAATAATAAAGTGTTTTTTGCTTGAAATAAAGGACTTTTCATGTTTAAATAGAACTCGTGACTAAATGGATTGAAGAAATAATGAGGTTTTCGTATGATTAGTGCAAATAATATCACCTTAAGATTAGGCAAAAAAGCCTTATTTGAAGATGTAAACATCAAATTTACCGAAGGGAACTGTTACGGACTGATTGGCGCGAACGGTGCCGGAAAATCAACATTCTTAAAAATTTTATCCGGTCAGCTCGAACCGACGAGCGGCGAGATTGTGATCACTCCTGGACAGCGTCTGTCATTTCTGCAGCAGGACCACTTCAAATACGATGAATTTACGGTATTAGATACCGTTATCATGGGTAACCAGAGACTTTATGATATCATGAAGGAAAAAGACGCCATCTATATGAAGGAAGATTTCTCCGATGAAGATGGCATCCGCGCAAGTGAACTTGAAGCCGAATTTGCAGATATGGACGGATGGAACGCAGAATCCGACGCAGCCACCCTCTTAAACGGACTTGGAATTCCAACCGAAGATCATTACACACAGATGGCAGACCTTCCGGGTGCTGTCAAAGTCAAAGTTCTTCTTGCACAGGCATTATTCGGCAACCCTGATATTCTGCTTCTTGATGAGCCGACCAACCATCTGGATCTCGATGCAATTGCATGGCTTGAAGAATTCCTGATCAACTTCGAAAACACGGTCATCGTGGTATCCCACGACCGTTACTTTTTAAATAAAGTATGTACCAACATTGCCGATATGGATTACGGCAAGATTCAGCTCTACGCCGGAAACTATGATTTTTGGTATGAATCGAGTCAGCTTCTTGTCCGTCAGATGAAGGAAGCGAACAAGAAAAAGGAAGAAAAGATCAAGGAGTTACAGGAGTTCATCTCCCGCTTCTCTGCGAACGCTTCCAAGTCAAAGCAGGCAACTTCCCGTAAGCGTGCGTTGGAGAAAATCCAGCTGGATGACATCCGTCCTTCCAGCCGTAAGTACCCATACATCGATTTCCGTCCGAACCGAGAGATCGGTAACGAAGTACTGACGGTAGACGGAATCAGCAAGACAATTGACGGCGTGAAGATTCTCGATAACATCTCCTTCATCGTCGGACACGATGATAAGATTGCTTTTGTCGGCGGCAACGAACTTGCCAAGACAACTCTCTTTAAGATTCTTGCCGGAGAGATGGAGCCGGACGAAGGAACCTACAAGTGGGGTGTAACCACAAGCCAGTCGTACTTCCCGAAGGATAACACCACGATCTTCGATACCGATGAGCTGATTGTAGACTGGCTCACCCAGTTCTCCGAGATCAAGGATGCCACTTATGTCCGCGGTTTCCTTGGCCGTATGCTTTTCGCCGGAGAAGACGGTGTCAAAAAAATGCGTGTACTTTCCGGTGGTGAAAAGGTTCGTGTACTGCTCTCCCGCATGATGATCATGGGAAGCAATGTCTTAATGTTTGACGAGCCGACTGACCACCTGGATATGGAATCCATTACCGCATTGAATAACGGTATGATTAAATTCCCTGGTGTCATCCTGTTTGCCTGCCGTGACCATCAGGTCGTACAGACGACCGCTAACCGCATTATTGAGTTCCTTCCGGATGGAACCATGATCGATAAGGTATCCACTTACGACGAATACCTTGAAAGCGATGTTATGGCAAGAAAGCGTCAGGTTTACAACACAACTGCTGACGAAGAGGCCGATGATTAAAAACAATTAATCGATAAAAATAAGGGTGTTGCCTGGACTTTCTAAGTTCCGGTCAACACCCTTTGTTATTTCTATTCATTCATTTCGTCTTCTTATTCCTAGAAGGAGTCATAGAAAATATTTCCACTATTGTAATTGTAGGAATACTTACCATTCTTACCATAAGTATTGGCTTTCTCCGCCTCTGACTGTGCATAAGAGTCGATCAGAGAAGAACGGGTTGCCACACCATAAGCATAAGAACCTGTTCCGTTAAATAATTTCTTTACTTTGTCCATATCTGCACTGCTGAATTTGCCCGAATCAAAGGAGAGAATTCCCGTCTTGGAATCCACACTGATACCAATCTCTTCTAAATCCTTACTCTTGCCTGTCGTCAATAGTTTGAGCGAATCAACAGAATTTTCAATACGGCTCGATGTCGACTTTGCGCTTGTTGTCAGTAGATTGTTATAGTCCTCAACAAACGATCCGACTTTCTCTGAAATCTTTTTGGTATCGTAATTACCATTTTTCTTAACAAAAACAGAATCCGTCTTCGTCGAATACAATTCCTTTGCAGACGTAGTCAGCTCTTGTGCCGCTTCCTCCATATTGGCGATCGTCTTCGTAGAATCCTTGGATGTTGAGGTGGATGATGTCTTATCCTTAGAAGACGTCTTTGTGGAATCTGCATTCACCTTACTGTAGTAAGACTTCATCAGTTTTCCGTATGTTCCGCTCTTAATTGTTGCATAATCCTGCAGATTAATTCCGAGGAAATTGGATCCCGATGATGATCCAAGGCTCGAAAACAATGTACTGATTGATGATGAATCGTAAGAAGAAATGCCTCTCATAGTATCACTCCTTTGAAATAAAATGGTCAATCCGTGACCCTATCCTATAATATATATCGATCTCTACTTCAAAAAATAAACCCTTTTTTGTAATTTTGTCAAGTATATTTATACATCCTCAATCTGCCAGTCGATCGGCGCAATTCCATTCTTCTCAAGAAACGCGTTTGCCTGGCTGAAATGCCTGCACCCAAAGAATCCGCGGTACGCAGAAAGCGGACTCGGATGCGGAGCCTTCAGGATCAGATGCTTCGGGTTTGTGAGCATCGGGATCTTGCTTTGTGCCGGTCTGCCCCAAAGCATATAGACGATCGGGCGATCCTGTGCATTGACTGCCTGAATGATTGCATCTGTAAACTGCTCCCATCCTCTTCCCTGATGGGAATTTGCCTGATGCGCCCTCACGGTAAGAACTGTGTTTAACATAAGCACTCCCTGATCGGCCCACTTTTTAAGATAACCGTTATTTGGTATATAACATCCCAAATCATCATGAAGTTCCTTATAAATATTCTGAAGTGAAGGCGGTATTTCTTTTTGACTTGGTGGCACAGAAAAACTAAGTCCATGTGCCTGATTTACATTGTGGTAAGGATCCTGCCCGAGTATAACAACTTTAACTTTTGACAGCGGTGTAAAATGAAATGCATTGAAAATATCGTCTGCCGGCGGATACACAACAACTCTGCTATACTCTGCTTTTACAAATTCAAATAACTCCCGATAATACGGTTTCGAAAACTCCGGACGAATTGCGTCCAGCCAATCATTTGTTATCATCGACATACTAACCGTCCTCCTCTACAGACGCACGCTGATTCCCTCTGCACGCAGGTATTCTTTTACCTGCTTGATCGTCAGTTCTTTATAATGAAATAATGACGCTGCCAAAACGGCGTCTGCATTGCCTTCCGTTAATGCTTCTTTGAAGTGCTCTAACTTTCCTGCTCCGCCGGAAGCAATAACCGGAATCGATACATTGTCTGATACCGTCTTAGTCAATTCAATATCATATCCGTCCTTCGTTCCATCACAATCCATGCTTGTCAGAAGAATCTCTCCAGCACCAAGCTCATTGGCCTTCATCGCCCACTCTACCGCATCAATTCCCATATCTACACGACCGCCATTTTTGTAGATTGTCCATCCACTGCCGTCTGCCCGTCTTTTGGCATCAATCGCAACAACGACACATTGGCTTCCAAATTTATCCGCAGCATCCGATACAAGTGTCGGATTTAAAATTGCCGCTGAATTCACTGCAACCTTGTCCGCACCCTCGCGCAAAATCATACGAAAATCCTCAATCGTGCGAATTCCGCCGCCTACCGTAAATGGAATAAACACGGTTTCCGCCACTTTACGAACCATGTTCGCCTTTATCTCTCTTGCATCACTGGATGCTGTAATATCTAAAAAAACCAATTCATCTGCTCCTGCTTTTCCATAAGCAGCACCAACTGAAACCGGGTCTCCCGCATCAATCAAATTAACAAAATTAACTCCCTTTACCACTCTTCCCTCATTTACATCCAAACATGGAATTACTCTTTTCGTAAACACCGAAATTCCTCCTATCTTCGTCTTATTCTATATGGAAACAAAATTCTT
>ERZ860508.1837-NODE-1837-length-10365-cov-2.613482_pt1 | contig 10365 bp, 7 predicted proteins | sample MGYA00509976_ERZ860508 | MGnify/ENA primary metagenome ERZ860508 (study PRJEB30046, sample SAMN00715242) | human gut metagenome | study: EMG produced TPA metagenomics assembly of the A metagenome-wide association study of gut microbiota in type 2...
GCAGCCGAAATGTGCTTGAAGTACTGAGTTTTTATGAAACAATTGAAATTCAACTCCCTGAGTTTCGTATTAACTCAAACGTGGACGAATGGCATTATCTGACATTGCTGCATTATCTGGATATGGCCGATGGAACAGAAGGCTCACAGAAGCTCATTACTTTTGGTAACCTGAAAGATGGATTGATTCGGGGAACCAAGTTTGACCGGACTGCAGAGCAGAAACTGGAAAAGCTTTTGCAGGATAAAGATCCTGAGAAAATTCAGAAAGCATGTAAAAACCTGGGTGCAGAATTCACAGAGACAAAGGCGGATCTGTGTGCTGTTTTTCCAGTTCTGCCAAGATATCCGGTAACTTTAAAGATATGGTTTGCAGATGAAGAATTTCCTGCATCTGGCAAAATATTTCTTCAGGATCATGCCGATCATTATCTGAGTGTAGAAGATGCGGTAACAGTTGGAGAAATTTTGCTGCAAAAATTATCGGAAGCATTTTCTTCCCTCTGATCATGAATCAGAAAACTTTCCAGTCCGGCTTTGATAAATTTGTCGATTACTGTCTGAATCTGTTTCCAGTCATTACAGTGATTGCGGAGCATCAGTCTGTTGATGGAAAGGCAGCCATTCATTTGAAAATAAAAAACCGATTCTGCCTGTTCAAAGGTCAGGAGGCTGTGTGACATAAGCCAGGTCACATAGCCTTCTTTTGTATTTTCTGCTATTTTTTCCAGAAGAATAGGGGCAATTGCATCATCCAGAAACAGTGCCCTGTATTGTGATTCCATCTGTATTTTCTGACAGAACGGATAGGAACAGCTTTTTTGATTTAGACAGAATAAATGATCTACAGTTGTTAACATATCCTGAGTCATATCATTAAAAATATCTGATAATACATCATGGATATCGTAGTAATGAAGATAAAAAGTGCCACGGTTGATTTCAGCATTTTTGCAGATCTCTGTAACTGTAATTTTCGTAAAACTTTTCTGATTTAACAACTCTAAGAACGTATCTTTTATGGTTTGCCTGGTATAGCGGGTACGGCGATCTTGTTTTCTCGTTTTTTCTGACATTATATACTCCTGTATTAGTTAGTATCATATAATTTCTCAACAATTTTTCTGATGTGTTGAGTAACCATACAAATCTCACAGATTGATTATTGTAATTTATATAGTAACAACTATAATGAGATTTAAAGAAAAAGTCAACAGATTGTTCAGAATTTTAGGAGGAAAAACATGGGACATGTAATTGCAGTATCAGGAAAAGGTGGCGTAGGAAAAACAACTCTTTGTGGATTGTTGATCCAGTATTTATGTGAAAGCGGAAAACGTCCGGTCCTGGCGGTGGATGCAGATGCAAATGCAAATTTGAACGAAGTGCTCGGTGTTGAGCCGGAGGTCACACTTGGGGAGCTGAGAGAAGAAATTGAGCGGGCAGGCATAGACCCACGATATCAGATTCCCTCCGGTATGACAAAACAGGCATATCTGGAAATGCGTCTTTCTGATGCGATTGCAGAAGAAGACGATTATGATTTGATGGTAATGGGACGAACCCAGGGACAGGGCTGCTATTGTTTTGTAAATGGTCTTGTGCAGACCCAGGTTCAGAAACTGCAAAGCCATTATCCATATATTGTGGTTGATAACGAAGCAGGTATGGAACATATCAGCAGAGGAATCCTGCCAATGATGGAAGTTGCGATTCTTGTAAGTGACTGTTCCAGAAGAGGTGTTCAGGCAGCCGGACGTATTGCAAAGCTGATGAAGGAGTTAAACTTTAAACCACAGAAAACTGGATTAATCGTGAATCGTGTTCCGGATGGAAAACTGGATGCCGGAACTCTGGAAGAAATCCGAAATCAGGGACTGGAACTGTTAGGGGTTGTACCACATGATGACCAGGTATATCAGTATGACTGTGATGGAAAGCCGATCATACGGCTTCCGAAAGATTCTCCTGTAAGAAGTGCACTGGGAGAAATTGTAAAGAAGTTGGGATTGTGAGTTGGAGGATTGAAAGTTTGAAGATTGAGTAAACAGAAATATTATCTGATTTGGCATAACTAATTGTAAAGAAAGGAAAATCTTCATGAGAAATCATTGGACAGAAATAGAAAAATATTTAGAAGACCAGAAGATAGCGCAGGAACTAATTGGAGAACTGAGAGATTTTCACATGCGTTATGAGGTAGAGGATCAGGTAAAGGAACGGGTAGAAAAACCGGATATCCTGTTTTATGGGAAAAAGATTCTGGAAATGTCAATAGCAGCGCTTCTTCAGGGAGATAACCTGTTACTTTCCGGTGCGAAAGCTACAGGAAAAAATGTACTATGTGAGACACTGGCATGGATATTCGGAAGACCGGAATACGACATTTCTTTTCATGTAAATACAGACAGTGCCGATCTGATTGGAACGGATACCTTTATAAATAATGAGGTTCGCCTTCGGAAAGGCCCCATCTACCAATGCGCGGAATTTGGAGGATTTGGAATCCTGGACGAAATCAATATGGCAAAAAATGATGCGGTTTCTGTACTGCATGCCACACTGGATCATCGGCGCAGAATCGATATTCCAGGATATAACAGGATTTTACTTCATCCGGCAACACGATTTATCGGCACGATGAATTATGGTTACGCAGGTACCAGAGAGCTAAATGAAGCATTGGTTTCAAGGTTTATGGTAATTGATATGCCTGAAATGGATGAGGATAGTGTCCTTTTTGTATTAAGACAACATTTTCCAGATGGGGAAAAAAGTGCACTGAAAGCTTTTGCAGGACTGTTTCTGGATTTGCAGATCAAAGCTTATCATGGAGAAATCTCAACAAAATCTCTTGACCTGAGAGGATTGGTTTCTGCTGTAAAAGCAACAAGAAGCGGACTTTCTCCAATTGATGCAATCCAGATGGGGATCATAAATAAAAGTTTTGATGTATTTGAAAAAGAGATCGTAGAAGATGTGGTTTCTACCAGAATCCCATCTTCCTGGACCGGAAAAGACATATGGGGGTAAACTTGTATGGAGGATGTCAGATGGCCGGCAGAACAACTGGAAGAACATCGTCTGGAGATCAGCAATCGTATCAGAAATCTTTTTTGGACAGTCAGTGGTGATTATGATATGGAATTTGAACCGGACACAGAAAAATATGTTTATTCAAAACAAACGGTTCTATATGAGGCAGTGAAGCAGGGTGCCTTTGCACGATATTTTGATCAGAAGAAACTTGGCATGTATTTGATGAAAAAATTACATTTTTCTGCTGGAGAAGATATGCTTTTGCCTCTTGCTGGATTATGCATGGATGCTGCAGTGAATCGTTTTATCATTCGAGAACGTTTGGGAACAAAGGAAATCAGAGAACAGGCGTTCAGAGAATTGGAAAAGGCCGAGAAAGAGCAGGTATCAGACAAAGCTGGAACAGACCTGATTCACAGGATTAGGCTTCTGTATATAAGGCATGTTCTGGAGAACACAGACGATAAGGGAATGGATCCACAGGCAGAGATTGCATTGTACAAGATTCTTTCTCTGAAGGATGCGGAAAATACGGAAGATGTCATAAACGTGATAGATGAGATTTATAATCATGTTCTGGATCCCTCTTTTGAAAAAAAGAATGGAAATCTGGAGAAGATTCTGAATTTACCGGATATGGCATTGGCCAATGACGCGTGGCAGGAATGCATGACGGATGAACAGATGGAAGACATCATTCAAAAATATCTTTCTAATCTCAAAAAAAAGATGATGAGTCTGGATATCAGAAACAAAAAGAAAAAAAGATTTTATTTCTCTCCGGAAAATGAAGAAGTTCCGGAAAGCTCGGAGAATATAAATCCACAGGCAGTGCGACGGATACGGGAATATGTGGAACTGAATTACGGAAAATCGTATCTAAGTGAATCGGAGCAGGCCAGAGTCAACCGGAAATTTTGTACAGGAATCCACAAAAACTGTATCCTGTATCTTACAGATGGAATTTTACAGAACCCTGTGATAAAAAATAATCAATACCGTTTTTCTCAGCTGCAGTTTGAAAAAAATAAAGCCTATTATGGAAATAATCACTGGATCATCAAAAGAAATATTTCTGTGTTGGCAGAGTCACTGAAACGGGCATTTATAATCCGAAAGGATGATTTTGTCAGCAGATCTGATGCAGGGCAGCTTGTTCCTGAAAGGTTATGGAAAATTGGAAGAACAGACGATGACAAGTTATTTAATAGAAAAAAGAGATCAGAAGATTCTGAGTTTGTAATAGATGTCCTGATTGATTCCAGTGGTTCCCAAGCTGGCAGACAGGCTCAGGTAGCGGCGCAGGGATATATTATCAGTGAAGCATTAAGCCAGGCAGGAATTCCTCATCGGGTGACAGGATACTGTGCTTTCTGGGGATATACAGTACTTCAGAGATTTCGGGATTATGAAGATCCAAGGGAAACAAATGAAAGAATCTTTCAATTTCGGGCATATGCCAATAACAGAGATGGGCTTGCACTGAAAACAGTCTGTTCCTCTCTCATGGAGCGACCGGAAAAAAATAAGATTTTAATCGTATTAAGTGATGGAAAACCCTGTGATATGAGCATACAACGACCAGGAACCCGCCAGCCCAAGATCTATGACGGAGAAGGAGCTGTGAAAGATACTGCATATGAGGTGCGTCGGGCCAGAAATCAGGGAATTTTCGTAATTGGTATTTTTGTAGGGAATGAAGAAGAACTCTCCGTGGAAAAGAGAATCTATGGAAAAGACTTTGCCTATATTCGTAATATCAGCAATTTTTCCCGTATGGTAGGAACTTTTTTGCGAAGACAAATTGATATGGAATGAAAATGGAGGAATCACTATGGGTAAAATTGAATTTGCCAATTGCCAGGATGTAAGAAATCAGAAAAAGATACAGGAATTAGATTGTCCACGCTGTCATGAACCGGGAGGCATTGAAGCCTTTGTGAAAGACGGGATACTTGCAGAGGACGGAGTATGTGATAACTGCGGATATATTCTTCCAGAAGGAACAGAACTGGAGGAAGTGGAGTAAGAAGCATTTAAGGAGATATTTGATGTAATGGCAAAATAGACATATATGGTGGATATGGTTTGCTCAAACTTTGACAATGTGATCGTAATTTATAATGGAGCAAATCAGTTTGAACTTGGTTTCGCAGATGAATATCCTCAGATTAAATCTGTTGTATGGTGCCCCGGAACGGGAAATGTGGGATTTAATGCACTTGGTAAAGTATTTTCAGGTGAAGTCAATCCTTCCGGAAAAACACCGGATACATTTATTTATGATATGACGACTGCTCCGTGGTGGAATAATGCAGAAAAAATAGAGTATACAAATCTGGCAGATATGGCCGTTGAAGGAATGAACGCAGGAACTGCGCAGGTGTATGCTCCGGCATTTACCAATTATGTGGAAGGCATTTATGTAGGATACAAGTACTATGAAACAGCTGCACAGGAAGGTGCGATTGATTACGATAAGACTGTACAGTATCCATTTGGATATGGTCTGAGTTATACGGAATTTGAACAGAAAATGGGTGAACTGGAGGAAAAAGACGGACAGATTTCTGTAGATGTAGAAGTAACCAACACAGGAGATGTTGCCGGAAAAGATGTAGTAGAAGTGTATTATAAACCGCCATATACAAATGGGGGAATTGAGAAATCTTCTGCAAATCTGATCGAGTTTGCAAAAACAGATCTGCTTCAGCCGGGAGAATCTCAGACTGTTACAGTTACATTCAGTATAGAAGATATGGCCTCTTATGATGAGAATAATGCAAAAGCGTATGTTCTTGAAAAAGGCGATTATGTGATTTCTATCAACAGCGATTCACATACTGCGCTGGATCAGAAAACTTATACTGCAGATAAAGATGTAGTATATAAGGGAGAAAATAAAAGAGCATCAGATGATATTGCAGCATCAAATGTATTTGAAAATGCAAAAGGCGATGTGACATATTTATCACGAGCAGATCATTTTGCAAATTATGAAGAGGCTACAGCAGCACCGGCATCTGCAGAGCTGGGTGAGCCATATGTTTCTGAATATCATCTGAACAGCAACTTTGATAAGACTACATATCTCAATGATGAGGATGTAATGCCGACAACGGGAGCAGATAATGGACTTACATTAGCTGATATGCGTGATGCTGATTATGACGATCCTCGTTGGGAAAAACTTCTGGATCAGCTTACTGTTGATGAAATGGCAAATATGATTGCAATGGCTGGTTATCAGACAGCAGCCATGGATTCTGTGGGAAAAGTGGCTACACTTGATTTCGATGGACCAGCAGCAATTAATAATAACTTTACAGGAGTTGGTTCTATTGGATTTCCAATTGAAGTTGTGGTTGCTTCCACATGGAATAAGGAACTTGCACAGGCCTGGGGTGAATGCATGGGCAAGATCAGTCAGGAAATGGGTGCAGAGGGCTGGTATGCACCAGGTATGAATACTCATAGAACCGCATTTGGAGCAAGAAACTATGAATACTTCTCAGAAGACGGAGTTCTTGCAGGAAATATGGGAGCAAAAGCAGTAGAAGGTGCAAGGAAATATGGAGTTTATTCTTATATCAAACATTTTGCTCTGTATGAGGGAAACGCAAAGATGGTAAGTGTCTGGTCAAATGAGCAGGCAATCCGGGAAATCTATCTGAAACCATTTGAAATTTCTGTAAAACAGGGCGGAGCAAATGCAGTTATGGTTTCCTGGAGCTTCCTTGGAGATAAATGGACTGGAGAATGCAGTAACCTTATGAATACAGTTCTCAGAGAGGAATGGGGATTCAGGGGAATGGCACTTACAGACTTCTTCCGAAACAATGGTCATGGATTTATGAATGCAGATGCAGCTTTGGCGAATGGAGTAGATGCAATGTTGTCCACATTCAACGGAGAAGAGAACAATGTAGCCAATCCGGAGCATCCGACATCTGTACTGCAGATGAGAAATGCCTGCAAAAATGTCATGTATACAGTTGTAAGCAGCTGGGCTTATGATGGAGAACACGAAGAAACAGGTATGGAAAACTGGAAGAAAGCAGGAATTGGTATCGATATTGTAATAGCACTTTTCATGGCAGGAATGGAAGTACTGGTAATCAGAGGATATAAGAAAAGAAAGAATGCTGAATAAGGATGAAAGTGGGATGGAAAACAGTTATGAAACAGCAAAAATTGGTTGAAAAGATGACAATAGAAGAAAAGGCAGCAATCCTCAGTGGAAAAACTGTCTGGCAGACCAGAGAAATTGACAGGCTTTCCATCCCGTCCATCTTTCTTTCAGATGGACCGCATGGAATCAGAAAACAGGCAGGAGCAGGAGACCATCTGGGACTGAATGCATCCTTGAATGCAACTTGTTTTCCCACAGCAGCGACGATCGCAAACAGCTGGAATCAGGATCTGGGGGAAGAGATTGGACAGGCTCTTGGAGAGGAAGCAGCAAGTATGGATGTAAATATCCTGCTTGGTCCGGGATTAAATATTAAAAGAAGCCCATTATGTGGAAGAAATTTTGAATATTTTTCAGAAGATCCATATCTTTCCGGTAAGATGGCGGCGTCATATATTCGTGGAATACAGAGTAAAGGCGTTTATGCCTGCCCGAAGCATCTGGCGGTTAACAGTCAGGAACTTCGGAGAATGGCAATGGACGCAGTTGTTGACGAACGGACATTAAGAGAAATTTATCTGACCGGTTTTGAGATAGCTGTTAAAGAAGGACACGCAAAAGCAATCATGAGCAGTTACAACCAGATTAATGGGATTTATGCTAATGAGGACAAACATCTTTTGACAGACATCCTGCGCAAAGATTGGGGATTTGATGGAATTGTAGTAACAGACTGGGGCGGAAGCAATGACCATGTGAAAGGTGTTGCTGCCGGTTCAAATCTGGAGATGCCGTCCTGTGGGTACGATTCTGCAAGAGAAGTGATTGCTGCTGTCCGAAATGGAAAGCTGAAGGAAGCGGAGTTGGATGAAAGAGTTGGAGAACTGGTGGATGCAGTGATGGAACTGACATCAGGGAAGAAGCTTTCAGATAAAAATTTTGACAGAAACGCACATCATCAACTGGCAAGGAAAGCAGCAGCAGAAAGCATGATTCTTCTGAAAAATGAAAAACAGATTCTTCCGCTGGATACCAAAAAATCCATCGCTGTTATTGGAGATTTTGCTTTTTCACCCAGATATCAGGGGGCAGGATCTTCTATGGTCAATCCAACAAAAGTAGAAGATATGTCATCGATTTTGCAACAATATGATCTGAATATTCTGGGAATGACAAGAGGCTATCAGAGAAATGGAGATGTAGATGAGAATGATAGAAAGTTTGCATTAAATTTGTCTATGAACGCGGATATTGTGATTTTCTGCTTTGGTCTTGATGAGATCAGTGAATCAGAAGGACTGGACAGAACCCATATGCGTATTCCGCAGGATCAGATCGATCTTCTGCAGGATATCAGTAAAGTGAATGAAAATATTATTGGAATACTGAGTGCAGGATCTGCGATAGAAATGCCATGGCACACCTGCTGCAAAGCGATTTTGCATGGCTATCTGAATGGGCAGGCAGGCGCTTCTGCAACATTGGATATTCTGACCGGAAAAGTGAATCCATCAGGAAGACTGGCAGAAACATATCCCATATCTTATGAACAGACACCGGCATTTCGATATTATCCAAGTAATGAGAAAACATCGGAATACCGCGAGAGTGTTTATGTAGGATATCGCTATTATGATACTTCAAAAGTCCGGGTGCAATACCCATTTGGCTTTGGGCTTTCCTATACAGAATTTACATATTCTGATCTTATCATAGAAGAGGATGGAATCAAAGTTTCGGTTACCAATACAGGTGACAGAGATGGAGCTGAGGTTGTTCAGATGTATGTAGGACTTCCTAATGCAATCGTGTTCCGACCGGAAAAAGAACTGAAAGGTTTTGCAAAAGTTTATTTAAAGGCAGGAGAAAGCAGACAGATCAGAATTCCCTTTGATGATAAGACATTCCGTTATTGGAATATAAAAACAGGACAGTGGGAAATAGAAACAGGAACTTATCAGATTATGGTAGGAGCCAGTGTTGCAGATATTCGTTTAACAGGTATGACTGAGAGAACAGGAAATAGTAAAGGGTATCCGTATAATCCGGCAAAAATGCCTTACTATTATACAGGAATCGTGCAGAAAATATCAGATGAGGAATTTCGTGAACTTCTTGGCCATGAGATACCGAACGGGAGATGGAGTGGAAATCTGGAAATCAATGATGCAATTTGTCAGATGTATTATGCAAAAAGCCGACTTGCAAGACTGATATATAGATGTCTCACAAAAATGAAAAAGAAGAGTGAGGCACAGGGAAAGCCGGATCTGAATATTCTTTTTATTTACAATATGCCGTTTCGAGGGATTGCCAAGATGACCGGTGGGGCAGTCAGTATGGAAATGGTATATGGAATTGTCGATGCTGTGAATGGACACTTTATGCGTGGAGTAAAAAAAGTAGTTGGCGGATATTTCAGAAACAGAAGAAATAATAAGAAATATGAAAAATTATTAAAAGGAGCCGGAGGGAAGTGCAGATGAATCATATAAAAAATATATGGAAATGTTTTGAAGAGAAACATTCTGCTATTGCAAAATGGCTTTATCAGATATTCTATTTTGTTATATTCAGTATGGGCGTGACAGTATTCCAGTATCTTGTATTTACATTTTTACCAGGGATTTTGGGAATTGGTCTGGCTGGTACAGAATTTATGTGGCCAAAGGTTTCCATGAATCTGTTTGGAGTAAAGTTTACATGGAGTTTGCTGGGGTATAATGTATTGCGTGATGCAACGGGAAATATACTGATCGGTGGTGGACTTGGCTATTTTATCAGTTATGAATTGGGGTCATTTCTTGCACAGTGTATCAATTTTCCACTTCAGAGAAATATTACTTTTAAAAGCCATGGAAATCCTGTATATCAGGCAATCTGGTATTTTGTTGCATGGGTGGTAATTTCACTGATTTGTAATGGATTTAATAATCTGTGGATGCCAGTTGCATCTGCATATGTGGCACCGGCAGTCTATAACATGCTTGTGACAATTATTACAGGTGGAGTTTCCATGGTGATTTTTTTCTTTGTGTTTAAAATTATTTTCCCAGAGGGGAAGGCTGAATAGAAGAAATTAGCAAGTATGCCTGAAATCTAATAATAAAAGAGATGAGGAGTAGTAAGAAAATCAGACAAATATATTTTTCCAAGAATTTGTCGTAAAAATGTGGTCAAATCAAGAAAATCGAG
>ERZ860508.1838-NODE-1838-length-10364-cov-9.479581_pt1 | contig 10364 bp, 10 predicted proteins | sample MGYA00509976_ERZ860508 | MGnify/ENA primary metagenome ERZ860508 (study PRJEB30046, sample SAMN00715242) | human gut metagenome | study: EMG produced TPA metagenomics assembly of the A metagenome-wide association study of gut microbiota in type 2...
CGGATTGCCGGAGGAACTTTATTATCAGTCACCATTTGATCTGTCCGGCGGGCAGAAAAGAAGAGTTGCCATAGCCGGTGTACTTGCGATGAAGCCGGAAGTACTGATCTTAGATGAGCCGACCGCTGGACTTGATCCTGCCGGAAGAGACGAGATCTTAGACCTGATCGCAAGAATGCATAAGGAAAAAGGAATCACAGTCATCCTTGTTTCACACAGTATGGAAGACGTTGCAAAATATGTGGAGCGTATTATTGTGATGAATCACGGACAGGTAATGTTTGATAATACTCCGTGCGAGGTGTTTAAACATTATAAGGAGTTAGAGCAGATCGGACTGGCAGCACCGCAGGTAACTTATCTGATGCATGAACTGAAGGAAAAGGGACTGAATGTAAATACAGAGGCAACCACTGTGGCAGAAGCCAGGGAAAGTCTGTTGGAAGTTTTGCTGGGAAGGGAACCACATACGGAGATCCCAATCGTAGAATAGCAAAATTGTGTTTTGGATTTAAGGAGAACTTATGTTAAGAGATATTACGTTAGGCCAGTATTATCCGGCAGATTCTGTCATACATAAACTGGACCCAAGAGTAAAATTATTTGCAACATTAATTTATATCATTTCGCTGTTTTGCTTTAAGGGAATTGCAGCATTGCTTGTGGCTACTGCATTTTTATTCGCAGTGATCAAAACTTCGAAGGTGCCATTTAAGTTTATGGTAAAAGGGTTAAAAGCAATCATGGTGTTAATGCTCATCACAGCACTTTTTAACCTGTTTCTGACACCGGGAGAGCCGATTGTTCAGGTGTGGATATTAAAAATCACGGCAGAGGGTGCGCAGAACGCCGTATTAATGGCAATCCGCCTCACATACCTGATCCTTGGCACTTCGATCATGACACTGACGACAACACCAAATCAGTTGACAGATGGTCTGGAAAAGTCACTCATGCCACTGAACAAAATCGGTATTCCGGTACATGCTATCGCCATGATGATGTCTATTGCACTGCGTTTTATCCCGATTCTGATCGAGGAGACAGACAAAATCATGAAAGCGCAGATGGCGCGTGGTGCAGACTTTGAGAGTGGCAATCTGATCCACAAAGTGAAAAATATGGTACCGCTTCTCGTACCGCTTTTTGTTTCTGCATTCCGCCGCGCGGATGATCTTGCAATGGCTATGGAAGCGCGCTGCTATAATGGCGGTGAGGGACGTACCAAGATGAAGCCGTTAAAATACAAAACGGAAGACCATAAAGCATACGCTGTTATTTTTGCATACTTTATTGTGATTTTATTGTGCCGGACATTTTTGCCTTGGCCGATGTAAAGTGACTGGATATACGAAAAATGTCTGATGAGGTGTAGATGAAGAAAAGGGAAATTGGATGAAGCGAGTAAAACTGATCGTAGCCTATGACGGAACGAATTACTGCGGTTGGCAGGTACAGCCAAACGGAATCACCATTGAGCAGGTACTAAATGAAAACCTGTCAAAGCTGCTGGGGGAAGAAATCACAGTGACCGGTGCAAGCAGGACGGACTCCGGGGTACATTCCATGGGGAATGTAGCAATTTTCGATACGGAGACAAGAATGCCGGCAGATAAAATTTCATTTGCACTAAATCAGAGACTGCCGGAGGATATTGTCGTGCAGGATTCGTGCGAAGTTCCGTCCGACTGGCATCCGAGATACCAGGTCAGCCGGAAAACATACGAGTACCGCATTTTAAACCGTACTTTCCGTATGCCAAACCGCAGGCTGGATACTTATTTTTATCATCACAAACTGGATGTGGACAAAATGAAGCGGGCGGCTTCGTATCTTGTGGGAGAGCATGATTTCAAGAGTTTTTGTGCAGTCGGGGCACAGGTCAAAACAACAACGCGCACGATCTATTCCTGCGAGGTGGAGAAAGACGGGAATGACATTATTACCATTCGGGTGACCGGAAACGGATTTTTATACAATATGGTGCGTATTATCGCAGGAACGCTGATCCGTGTCGGCGGCGGGGAGATGGCACCGGAAGAGATACCGCAGATTCTTGATAAAAAAGACCGCGCAGCAGCCGGACCAACGGCTCCGGCGCATGGACTGACGATGATGGGGATTGTGTATGAGGATGCAGAATGTATATCTGGAACATGATATTCATAATTATCTGACAATCCAAAGTGGATAAAGAGAGTGAAAATAGAAAATCATGTGGATAAGTATAAGAAAAGTCGAGAATTATAGAAAGATTTTCTTGACACACAAGGATTCGTGTACTATAATACATAAGTCTGTGATAGTGAATTAATGTCGAACCAAAAGCCCCGGTGAGACATTTGAACTATAAACAATTTATTTAATGAAGAAGCAATGTGTCCTGGACATTCACATTGTGGAAGCATTTCATAACATTATTTCTAGGAGGAAAATCAATGAAAACTTTTATGGCTAGCCCAGCTACCATTGACAGAAAATGGTATGTAGTTGACGCTGAAGGTATGACATTAGGACGTTTAGCATCTGAAGTTGCTAAAGTATTAAGAGGAAAAAATAAACCAATCTTTACACCACACATCGATACAGGTGATTATGTAATCGTTGTTAATGCAGAGAAAGTTAAAGTTACAGGTAAGAAATTACTTCAGAAAGTATATTACAACCACTCCGATTATGTAGGTGGAATGAAAGAGACTACATTAAAAGAAATGTTAGCAAAACATCCTGAAAGAGTTATCGAGTACGCTGTAAAAGGCATGCTTCCAAAAGGACCTTTAGGAAGACAGATGTACACAAAATTATTTGTATACGCTGGACCTGATCACAAACATGCTGCTCAGAAACCAGAAGTTTTAACATTCTAATTAGGAGGTAAAGGACATTGGCTAATACAAAGAATTACGGAACCGGAAGAAGAAAATCATCTGTTGCCAGAGTATATTTAGTACCAGGTACAGGTAAAATCACAATCAATAAAAGAGATATCGACGAATATTTCGGATTAGATACATTAAAAGTTATCGTTCGTCAGCCATTAGTAGCTACAGAGACATCTGATAAATTTGATGTTTTAGTAAACGTTAAAGGTGGCGGATATACAGGACAGGCAGGAGCAATCAGACATGGTATCGCTCGTGCATTACTTACAGTAGACGCTGATTACAGACCAGTTCTTAAGAAAGCTGGATTCTTAACACGTGATCCACGTATGAAAGAGCGTAAGAAATACGGTCTCAAAGCAGCTCGTCGTGCTCCACAGTTCTCAAAGAGATAATTCAACCGAATATTGAAAAAGAGCAACAGACCCCGAAAATCCAGTGTTTTCGGGGTCTTCTTTATATTCTGAAAATCTATCAGACACCCTCAAAACATACGAAAATGTTCCGGTAACTAACAGGTAACTAACACATTCAATCATCTTTTTCTTTGCAGTATTCAATGATACATGACCGGATAACCTTTTTAAGGTATAAAAAATTAATAGTAAAAAGAAAAAAAATATTATATAATTTATTATGGTTACGTCTACGAGGAGGAAATGATTATGAATCCAATGATTAAATATAGAGGTGGTAAATCGAAAGAAATATCACATTTTATTAGTAATATGCCAGAAAATTATAATAGATATATTGAACCTTTTTTTGGAGGTGGTGCTTTATATTTTTATTTAGAACCACAGAATGCAATAATAAATGATGTTAATATAAAATTATATTCATTTTATAAACAAATGAAGGAAGAGTATCCTATTGCAAGAATGCAATTAGATGAACTTCAAACAGTCTATGATCAAAATCAAAAAGAGTATGATGTGTTAAAAAAACAACATCCAGAAGACAGAGTTGAAAACAAAAATGAGGCATTATATTATAAGATGAGAGATATGTTTAATCATAAGATAAAACGCGAATATCTGGATGCTGTAGTGTATTTTTTTATTAATAAGACTGCATATTCAGGCATGATTAGATACAATGCTAAAGGGGAGTATAATGTCCCATTTGGAAGATATAAAAATTTTAATACAAAATTAATTACAGATAAGCATTATGAATTGTTAAAAAGAACAGATATTTATAATTACGATTATTCAGAAATATTTAATATGGCAGGAAATAATGATTTTATATTTTTAGATCCTCCATATGATTGTGTATTTAGTGATTATGGTAATGAAACGTACAGAAATGGTTTTGGAGAAGATGAGCATAGAAGATTGGCAAATGATTTTGTAAATTTGCCATGTAAATCGTTGCTAGTAATTGGGAAGACGGCATTAACTAAGGAATTATATGGAAAATATATTGTTGAAGAGTATGATAAATCATATGCTGTAAATATAAGAAATAGATTTAAAGCGGATGCAAAACATATAATTGTTACGAACTATCAGAGGAGGTAGAAAAGTGGCATATTTAAAAAGTAAGACTTTATTTTTTACAACATCTCCGAGAACACCTTTAAAAATGATTCCAGAAATACAGGTGCTATATAATAATTTTGAAGGTAAAAAATGGAATACAAAAACACAAGTTGAGTTTATCAAAAAGCTTGCTGAGGGGAATGACTTTGATGGTAAAGGTTCAGAAAAAGATATGGCTTTTAGTGCAAGAGATAGAATTAATAGAGCACCGAAAGCATTGGGACTTGTAGATTTAAAGCCATATATCAAGCTTACAGAAGCTGGTGAAAATTTTGTAAGTGGAAAACGTACAGAAGAAGTCTTGCTTAGACAGCTATTGAAATTTCAATTACCATCACCATATCATAAGGAACCAGAGGAATTTAGGGGGATATTTTGTGTTAAACCATATCTTGAGATTTTCAGATTAATATATGAATTGGGTACGATAAATTTTGATGAATTGATGATATTTGGAATGCAATTAACGCATTATAATAAATTCGATAGTATTGTAGAAGAGATAAAAAATTTTAGACGCATGAAATTGTATGCTAAGCTGAGCTACAAAACGTTTAGGGGAAAATATCTTAGAGAACAAGTAAAAAAAATCTATGCAGATGATATTAATGAAGGGAATACTAAGACAAGAGAATCCAGGGATAAGTCAATAGATAAGTTTGTAACAACAAAATCACGAAACCTTAGAGATTATGCAGATGCTTGTTTTAGGTATTTAAGAGCAACAGGTATGGTTGAAATATCTCAGAGGGGACATTCAATATCAATTATGCCGGAAAAACGTAAGGAAGTTGAGTTTTTCTTATCGATGGTTGATAGAAAACCAGTATATATAGATGATGAGAATAATTATAAAAAGTATTTATTTGATGGTTCAGTTCCAGAATTATATAGTGATAATCGATTTAGATTAATAGAGCAGGTAAAAGAAGTAACAGGAAAGAGTGAGGAGTTAGAAGAACATACAACTAATGAATTAAAAGATATTCTTGAAAATGCTATAACAAACAAGAAGAAACAGATTATAAGTAAACAGATAACAGAACTTAAGGAATATAAAAATTATGCGGATGTAATGGATACATTTGATGACATAAAAAATAATGTGTTATATGATGCTCCATTAATGCTCGAATGGAATACTTGGAGAGCAATGACAATGTTAGATGGAGGAGATATTAAAGCTAATTTAAAGCTTGATGATAAAGGACAACCAATGTCTACGGCTGCTGGAAATATGTCTGATATTGTATGTGATTATGGCGATTTTGGACTTGCTGTAGAGGTGACAATGCAGTCGGGACAAAAACAATATGAAACAGAAGGTGAGCCTGTATCTAGACATCTGGCAAAGTTAAAGAAGGAGACGGGAAAGGATGCCTATTGTTTATTTATAGCTCCTAAAATTAATGAATCCTGTATTGCATATTTTTATGCATTACATACTATGAATATTGCTTTTTATGGAGGCAAATCTGTTATTGTACCTTTGGAATTGGATGTATTTGTTAATATGGTAGAACAGTCATATAATGCAGGTTATGTGCCTAATCCACAACAGGTAAAAAGTATATTTGAATATTCGCTAGAGCAGGCTAAAAATTCTGTTGATGAAAAGGAATGGTATGCGAAAGTAAAAGAGAAAGCTTTAAATTGGTTATAGTTTTAATGTAGAGGTGAAAGTATGTTAGAGTGTCATATTGATTTGAAGAATCTTGATGATTATAATCTTCAATGTGGTTCATGTAATAAATGCAAAGGAAATTCAATATTAAATTATCCGTTTCAAAGAGATTTATTAAATTCAGATGATTTGGTAAAGGAAATTATAAAATATGTAAGTAATGGAACAGGATATTTTTGCGAGAGAACGACAATAAATAAAAATCCAGATATAAATGTATATCGAAATTCGTCATGTAAAGACTTAGTGTGCAGGATAGAAGCAAAGTTTTTACAGGGCCAAGCATTTATGAAAGCAAAAAATTACCTTGATTTATATGCAAAAGAGGCTCTTGTGGTGGATGAACCCAAGTTGAATAGTTATATCCAATGCAAAGAGGAAGACAGAAAAAAGGGAAGAGAAGTTCCGATTTTCATTGTGTGGAAATTTGATAGGCCGTGTGATGATGTGGGTGGAATCGCAGTTTTTCAGGAAATTGACGAATTGGAGCGATTACATAGATTGTATGGTTATGTAAGAGCATATCAGCGTGGAACAGGTGCTAATGATTATCAAAATGGGATTCGTATGGGAGTGGTTGATAAATATCATTTTTCTATAAGAGAATGTGAACCAATAGAAAAACTTGTTCCTATAATACAAGAAATATAAGACGATAGTGGACTATTGAAAAAACACATTCAGAAAGTTACCAGAGATATGTTTGTATTGAAAAGAAATATCATTATAGCAAAACAAAATTGACGAATACCCCACATGGGTATATATTGAAGATGTTTTCAGAAATCCATTTTTATTAAAATATGTTTCCACAATGGATTTCGTAATTGCAAATCAGGAAAAGGTGAATGCTATGATAAAAACAACATTAAAAATCGACGGCATGATGTGCGGTATGTGTGAGTCCCATATGAATGATCTGATCCGCAAAAATTTTCAGGTAAAAAAGGTAACATCCTCTGCGAAAGACGGAGAAACAGTGATTATCAGTGATAATGAGATCGATATTCCGTGGGCAAAAAAAGAAATCAAAGAGATTGGTTACGAACTCGTTTCCTACAAGAGTGAACCTTATGAGAAAAAAGGATTTTTCCATTTTGGAAAATAATAAGAATATATGGAAGAATCAGGAAAAATGCGCAGATGTTGTCAGGACATCTGCGCATTGTGACATTACGAAAGTTATGCTACAATGAGCGGGGAAAAATAAAAAAAGGAAAGAGAAATTTATGATAAAAGCAGAAAAATTATCGTATTCCTTCCCGCAGAAGGACTTATATAACAAAATATCATTTACGTTGGAAGATGATGTGCACTGCGCATTTATCGGAACAAATGGAACCGGAAAAAGTACGTTGGTGGACATGATCCTGCACCCGGACAATTACTTATATGATGGCAGACTGATCGTCGATGTTCCAGGCAGAATCGGTTATGTCAGTCAGTTTTATTCTCTGGACGAGGAAAAAGAGGTTACGGTTTTTGACTATCTGAGTGAGGAGTTCGTGCGTCTGCAAAATGAGATTAACACAATCTGCGACGAGATGGCGACGGCTGATGAGCTGGACGAGCTGATGGAGCGTTATCAGAATGTCATGGATCAGTTTCAGGCAATCGACGGGGATTTTTATGAGAGCAATATTCGTAAACAGTTAAAAATTGCAAATCTGAAAGACTATGAAAATCATCTTTTGACAAACCTCAGCGGAGGAGAATTTAAGTTGATCCAGGTGATCCGTGAGATGATGGTCAGTCCGAAATTTATCATCATGGACGAGCCGGATGTGTTCCTTGATTTTGAACATTTGAATGCACTGAAAAACCTGATCAATTCCCACAAGGGAACTCTGTTAGTCATCACACATAACCGCTATCTTTTGAATCACTGTTTTAACAAAATTCTTCATTTGGAGAATGCAGAACTTCAGGAGTTTGACGGCACATATGCGGATTACAATTTTGCATTGTTGGAGATGAAGATCGAGCAGCAGGAACTTGCGGCAGCAGATATGGAAGAGATTGAGCGCAACCGCAAAATTGTGGAACATCTGCGGAATGAGGCGACAAAGGTGGACAGTGCGGCAAAGGGAAGAAGTCTAAAAGCGAGAGTCTCTCTGTTGGAGCGTCTTGAAGCTCGGAAAACAAAATCACCGTTTGTGGATATCAGGCAGCCTCAGATTGAACTGCACACCAGTGCAAAATCATCGGATGATGTGCAGGGAGATATTTCTGGACAGACAGATACGGATGTGACCATCAGGGAAGAAAGAACGGAACAGAATCATGAAAAAGTGATTCTGGAAGTGGAAAATTACAGTGTTACATTCGACCGGCAGATTATGGAGGAAGTGACCTTCTCCATGGAGGCTGGCGGGAAAGTGGCAATCGTCGGACCAAACGGAACCGGAAAGACAACCATTTTGCGTGATATTTATAAAAACAACAATCCAGCCATTAAACTTGCCCCGGACCTTAAAATTGCCTATCTTTCCCAGATGCATGGGGAGGTTTTTAACGAGAAAGAGACGGTTTTGAAAAACTTTGAGGATGCAGGTTTTGAGACAGAAGCAGAAATTGTCCGTTATTTAAAAACCTACGGATTTGAAGAAGAGTTAGTTTATAACAAAGTAGAGAATTTATCCGGCGGAGAAAAAAATCTGCTTCAGCTTGCAAAAATCTCCCGGATGGATGCAGACTTTCTTCTTTTAGATGAGCCGACAAGCCACCTTGATACCTATTCCCAGCTTGCGTTGGAACAGGCAATTGAAAAATATGAGGGTGCTGTATTGATGGTATCGCATGATTTCTATACAGTTGCAAACTGTATGGATTATGTGCTTTTTGTGGAGGAGAAGAAACTGCGCAAAATGAGCATCCGTAAATTCCGCAAAATGATTTATGCCGACCATTTTGATAAAAATTATCTGGAACTGGAGCAGAAGAAAAAAGAATTGGAAAACCGGATCTCATTTGCACTGCAGGCAGGAAAATTTGAGGAGGCTGGAAAATACTGTGATGACCTCGAGCAGATCATCAGTCAGATGTAAAACCGGAGTTTAACGAACGTAGTGTCGCAGATTTTGTGGTGCTTTCCTAGAGCCTGAAGGGCAGATATAAGAGTCCTATCACAAGGCAAATTTATATGTAATGAAAAAGAAAAACGGTATAAACGAAATATTATGTTTCTGTTCGCTGGACATTCCGATAAGCCTCTAAAGAGTCTTATCTCCATAGCTCACAAAGAAAATAATATTTGTTCATACCGTTTTTCTTTCATTTACATTACGAATGACTTGTGAGAGGACGCTTATACATGCCTGATCAACGCTATGGATCGCACCACAGAATCTGCAAGTTGCGTTATGGAACTCACGGTTATGGGATGAGTGCCTGTAAAATCCAAAGTGTTCACCTCCTCAAACAGGAAGTTTCACGTTAGGTTTCATCCAAATTTATTTCTATTTTGCTGAATACCTTATCTTTACAGAATTTAAACTCAGGAGCCTTTTTGATATAGCTGAATATATCTTCTTCAATATCCTCATTCCATATAGTTCGTTGAAAATCTTTATTTTCTTCCGTTGGAATATATAGCACATCCACATGAATTTGATAATACTCTTCCTCATCATTAGGAAATTGTCTAACCAAAGAAAAGTTAAACATAGGTTTTCCTGTAAAAGAATAGGTTCCTGTTTCAAATAAAATCATATCTTCTTTAAGTGGCATATTACACATCTCTTCAAACACGCTTACTATGTGTTCCAGACTAGAATTATCGGAAATGCTATTTTGCAAATAGCCTAATAAACTTTCCTTTGATGTCTTCTTAAATCTATCAAATAACCCCATTTGAACCCTCCTGTATTATGTGATTTTTTCATCGAATGTATTATATACTGATTATCTTCAGTGATTTTAACACGAACATAATGATTATTTTTCCAAAAAACTACTCGTCTTCTATATTTCGTATTTTTCTTCCATGCAGCATTTTCTTTTCGCTCATTAGGCGTCAGCTAAGATAAAGGACTGTTTCTTATGTAATCAAGAGCACTTTTTACACCTTCACCAACAGAAACAGCATTGTCCAAATCTGATAAATTTATAAACCAATCTGAATCAATCGAATATCCTGCAATATGGTCAATAAGCGGAACAATTAACATTCGCCCCTCTCCCTTATATATAGATATTGGTGCTAGAATATAAATAGTACAAGCCAAAATGAGAAATTCCAAATACACATAA
>ERZ860508.1848-NODE-1848-length-10325-cov-2.434177_pt1 | contig 10325 bp, 8 predicted proteins | sample MGYA00509976_ERZ860508 | MGnify/ENA primary metagenome ERZ860508 (study PRJEB30046, sample SAMN00715242) | human gut metagenome | study: EMG produced TPA metagenomics assembly of the A metagenome-wide association study of gut microbiota in type 2...
ATCCATAAGCCCACCGGCATCGTGGTCAGCTGCCAGACCCAGCGCAGCCAGTTCCAGAACCGTGACTACGCCATGGAAATGCTGAAGGCTAAGCTGTACCAGATCGCCAAGCAGCAGCACATGGACAAGATCGACGACATCAAGGGCGTGCAGAACGAGATCGCATGGGGTCACCAGATCCGCAGCTACGTGCTCGATCAGAGCCGCATCAAGGATCTGCGCACGAACGTTGAAAACACGAACACCACCGCTGTGCTGAACGGCGACCTCGATCAGTTCATCGAGGCGAGCCTGAAGCAGGGCGTCTGACGCCTGGCGCTCACGGAATAATTTTTAAATCAGGAACTGAAATGGCTGAAGAACAGAAGATTGCGCCGGAAGCGGATTCCGCCGCAGAAGAGAATCACATCATCGCTGAGCGCCGCGCCAAGCTGCAGCTGCTCCGCGACGCGAACGCCGCCTACCCGAACGATTTCCGCCGCAAGGACTACTTTGCCGATCTGCACGCGAAGTACGACGCCGAAGACCGCGAAACGTTTGAGGCTTCCGAAAAGGTTGAGGTTCAGACCGCCGGCCGCATCATGCTGAAGCGCGTGATGGGCAAGGTCTCCTTCCTCACCGTGAAGGACATGACCGGCACGATCCAGTACTTCGTCACGCGCGACGCGCTCGGCGAAGAGGCGTACAAGAACTTCAAGACCTGGGACGTGGGTGATATCGTCGGCTCCACCGGCTATCTCTTCAAGACGAAGACGGGTGAACTCTCCGTTCACGTCGAGACGCTTCGTCTCCTCACGAAGTCGATCCGTCCGCTTCCCGACAAGCATAAGGGCATCACGGATCCGGAACTGATCTACCGCCAGCGTTACGTCGATCTGATGACGAATGACGTGTCGCGCAACCGCTTCATCACGCGTTCCAAGATGATCACGGCGATCCGCGACTTCATGACGCAGCACCGCTTCCTCGAAGTCGAAACCCCGATGCTGCACCCGATCCCGGGCGGCGCGAACGCGAAGCCCTTCATCACGCATCACAACGCGCTTGACGTTGATCTCTACCTCCGAATCGCTCCGGAACTCTATCTGAAGCGTCTCGTGGTGGGCGGCATGGAACGTGTCTATGACATGAACCGCTGCTTCCGTAACGAAGGCATGGACGTCCGTCACAACCCGGAATTCACGACGATCGAGTGGTACGCCGCGTACTGGGATTACCGCATCCAGATGGACTTCACCGAAGAACTGATCCGCTACGCCGCGATCAAGGCAACCGGTTCCGCCGTTGTCCAGTATCAGGGCGTCACGGTGGATCTCTCGCAGCCTTTTGACCGTCTCACGCCGAAGGAAGCGATCATGAAGTACTCGGACTACACGTCCGAGCAGATTGATGATGAGGCATTCCTCCGCGCTGAACTCGCCCGCCGCGGCGAGCCGCAGAAGGATTTCGTCGGCTACGGCACGCTCCTCATGGCGATGTTTGACCTTGTCGCCGAAGCGAAGCTGATCCGCCCGACTTTCCTCATCAACTTCCCGACCGAAGTGTCGCCGCTCGCCCGCGCCTCAGACAGCGATCCGAGCATCTGCGAGCGCTTCGAGCTCTATATCGTCGGCCGCGAGCACGCGAACGGCTTCTCTGAGCTCAATGACCCGGACGATCAGGCCCGCCGCTTCAAGGCTCAGGCTGACGCGAAGAGCAAGGGCGACGATGAAGCGATGTACTACGACGCGGACTACATCCGCGCCCTGGAGTACGGCCTCGCCCCGACCTCCGGCTGCGGCATCGGTATTGACCGTCTCGCCATGCTCCTCACGGACGCTCCGAGCATCCGTGACGTGCTCCTCTTCCCGCAGATGCGTCCCGAAGCGGATCTTCTGAAGTAAGAGCGCCATGACCGATACCAAGTGGCGGATTGGGAAATCCTTCGCGAAGTATTCGAAGCAGGCTTCCGCCTCACTCGATCCTTCGCGGAAGAGCCTTGTGATCGGCGGCAGAGCAGCCGGGTCGGTGTCTGAGGACGACGCCCGGCTGATCGCGGAACGGATCGAGGGTGCGGCCTTCGACGGCGCGTCGCTTTCGATCGGCGCCGCGTCTGACAGCGAGGAAACGCTCTCCGCGATCCTCGCGCTCGCCGCGGCTCTCCTCCGGGACGAAGGCCGGATTCACCGCTGGCGCGGCGAACTCGTGGACGTTCAGATGCCGGAAGGCGGTCCCCGCATCGCGGTGCTTGAGCGGAGCGCGTTCCGTCTTCTCGGTCTTCTTACGGTCGCCGTTCATATGAACGGTGTCACGCCGGACGGCCGTATCTGGACCTCGCAGCGCTCAGACACGAAGGACATCAATCCTGGCAAATGGGATAACCTCGCGGCCGGCATGGTGGCAGCAGGCGAAACCCCGCTTGACGCTATGAAGCGCGAAGCCGCGGAAGAGGCCGGGCTTACGCCTGAGGACTATGAGCTCGTCCCCGAGACCGTGTTCCTCACGAGCCGCCCGACCGAGTCCGGCTGGATGCTGGAACGCGCCTACTGCTACACCGCACGGCTCCGTGACGGCGTGACGCCTCATAACGTCGACGGAGAAGTGCAGGCGACGGAACTCCTCGACGCGGACGCCATGGCGGAACTCATCGCCCGCGGCAAGGTGACAAGCGAAGCGTCGCTCGCCGCCCTCCACTGGCTCGCGGCGAAGACTGGGAAAACGCTTCCCGAAGGTTTCTATCAGGCGTTTGTCTGAGCGAATTCCTTCATCTGCGGTTAAAAAAATGAGCGCCGGAATCCTTTCCGGCGCTCATTTTCTTTTATCTCACTCGGGTGTCAGTCTCAGCAGGCAAGCGCTGCCACCATCACGGCCTTGATCGTATGGAGACGGTTGCCGGCCTGGTCAAAGACGATAGAGGCCGGGGACTCAAACACCTCTTCCGTCACCTCGACACCGGTCGCGAGTTCCGGATGCGCGGCGATCACGGCCTGACCCACCTTTGTTTCCGCGTTGTGGTACGCGGGGAGGCAGTGCATGAATTTCACGCGCGGGTTGCCCGAAGCCTTCAGGAGCGCGGCGTTCACCTGATAGGGCATCAGGTCATGAATACGCTGATCCCAAACGTCCGCGGGTTCACCCATCGAAACCCAGATGTCGGTGTGGATGAAATCGACGCCCTTCACGGCTTCTTCCGCGTTTTCCGTCAGCGTGATCTTCGCGCCGCTCTCGCGGGCAAAGGCCTCGCACATATCGAGCACCGACTTCTCGGGCCAGTAGGCCTTCGGGGCACCGATGCGGACATCCATGCCCATCTTCGCGCCGATCATGAGAAGCGAATTCCCGGTGTTGAAACGGGCGTCACCCATGTAGGCGAAGCTGATCTGGTTAAAGGGCTTGTGGCAGTGCTCACGCATCGTAAGGAGGTCACAGAGCATCTGCGTCGGATGCCATTCATCGGTGAGGCCGTTGAAGACCGGAACGCCGGCGTACTTCGCGAGCTCTTCCACGGTCTTCTGGGCAAAGCCGCGGTACTCGATCGCGTCATAGATCTGCCCGAGCACCCGGGCCGAATCCTTCACGCTCTCCTTGTGGCCGAACTGAGAGGCCGACGGGTCAAAGAATGTCGTATGCGCGCCCTGATCGGCCGCTGCCACTTCAAAGGCGCTCCGCGTACGGGTTGAGGTCTTCTCAAAAATCAGGGCGATATTTTTTCCCTTCAGACGCGGCACTTCGTAGCCGCCTCGCTTCGCCCGCTTCAGGTCTTCCGCGAGGTCGACGAGATACGTGATTTCAGCAGGAGTGTGGTGACAGAGGCTAAGCAGGCTGCGATTCCGAAGATTGAACGGCATTTTTTGATCCTTATAAGAAAAGCCTCGCAGGAGGGGCTGCGAGGCTTTCAATAATAACGCAGAGCGGCTGTCGGGAAATCAGACCGAGGCCGCTTCAGAGCCTAGCGCGGCAGGCGTTACTCACGCTCATCGAGCCACGCCTGCAGGATCGCTTCGAGAATCGCTTCAGAGGATTTCTCGGGATCATCCGAGAAGCCGGGGAGCGCGCACACCATATCGTGCAGTTCCGTGAAGCGAAGCGTCGTCGGATCGAGATCGGGATCGTTGTCGTAGAGGGTCTCCGCAATGGTCCCTGTGTCCTTCCAGGTGAGCGCCATATCAGTCGTCCTCGGAAACCTGGTTACGGGTGTACTTCGGGACTTCGATCGTGAGATCCTCGTCCGCCACCTTCACCTGGCAGGAGAGACGGGACAGAGCGCCGACGCCCCAGGCCTTATCGAGGCAGTCGTATTCTTTATCAGACGGCTCCTCGAGCGAATCAAAACCCTTGCGGATGATCACGTGGCAGGTGGAGCAGGCGCAGGACATTTCGCAGGCATGCTCAATCTTCACACCGTGCGAGAGAAGCCCGCGGATCAGGTTCTCACCCGTCGCCATTTCAAACTCCGCGCCCTCAGGACAGTATTTCGGGTTCGGCAGGACAGTAATCTTCGGCATCAGATGCCTCCTATTCGTTAAATGTCATTCACGTTCTGGCCCGCGAGCGCCTTCTGAATGCTGCGGTCCATACGGAGTTCGGCAAAATGCTCGGTACCCTTGGCGAGCGCGTCCATCGCGTCCTTGATCGCCTGGGTGTCATCTGCTTCAGAAAGCGTAAGCGTGTGGCGCACGAGGTCAAGAATCTTCGCTTCTTCTTCCTTCGAAAGCAGATCGCGGTCAGCGGCAAGCGCGGAGACCGTTGATTCAACAATACGCTTCGCTTCGACCTGTGCTTCACGCAGATCACGCGCGGCCTTGTCTTCCTCAGCGTTCTGGTTGCCTTCGCGGAGCATCTTCACGATGTCGTCATCGGTGAGACCGTAGGACGGCTTCACTTCAACGGAGCTCTCAACCCCGGTCGTCTGCTCACGGGCGCTGACAGAAAGCAGTCCGTCCGCATCCACCTGGAACGTCACGCGGATACGCGCGGCGCCCGCCACCATCGGAGGGATGCCTCGGAGCTCAAACCTCGCGAGCGACCGGCAGTTATCAACGAGCTCGCGCTCGCCCTGCAGTACGTGGATCGCCATCGCGGTCTGACCGTCCTTGAACGTCGTGAAGTCCTGGGCGCGGGCCACCGGAATCGGGGTGTTCTTCGGGATCACCTTCTCAACGAGACCGCCCATCGTCTCAAGACCAAGAGAAAGCGGAGTGACATCGAGAAGGAGGAAATCGTTTTCCACTTCGTTGCCAGCGAGCTTATTCGCCTGGATCGCGGCGCCGATCGCCACCACCTTATCGGGATCGATGCCGGCGAGCGGCTCTTTCCCAAAGTAGTCGCGGATCAGACGCGGCACCATCGGCATGCGGGTCGCGCCGCCGACAAGCACAACGCCCTTCACATCAGCGGCATTGAGCTTTGCGTCAGCGAGCGTCGCGCGGACCGCGTCAAGCGTCTTCTGAAGCAGCGCCTTCGTGGCGTCCTCAAATTCAGCGCGGCTGAGCGGAAGTGACACCTCGCGCCCATCCTCAAGCTTCACGTGGAATTCAGTCGATTCGGCATCAGTCAGACGCTCTTTCGCGGCGCGGCTTTCTGCGAGCAGCCGGCGCTTATCCGCGGGAGTGAGGCTGGTATCCGAAACGCCCGTCTTTGCGATAGCCCAGGAGAAAACCGCGCGGTCAAAGTCGTCGCCGCCAAGCGCCGAATTGCCGCCCGTCGCGAGCACCTGGAAAACACCCCGGTCAAGCTTCAGAATCGACACGTCAAACGTGCCGCCGCCGAGGTCATAGACCATGATCTTCTGGCTCTGCTCTTTGTCAATGCCGTAGGCAAGCGCCGCCGCCGTGGGCTCGTTGATGATGCGCAGGACGTTCAGGCCTGCGATGCGGCCCGCATCCTGGGTGGCCTTGCGCTGGCTGTCGTCAAAGTAAGCGGGGACAGTGATGACGGCCTCTGTCACCGGCTCGCCCAGATAGCTCTCGGCGTCGCGGCGTATCTTGGTCAGGATCATGGCGCTGATCTCCTGCGGAGTCAGGTCTTTGCCGTCGATGTGGACGCGGTAGTCGCTGCCCATATGCCGCTTGATGCTGGACACCGTCCGGCCGGAGTTGGTGGCAAGCTGGCGCTTTGCCGCGCCGCCCACCAGACGCTCGCCGTCTTTGGTGAACGCCACCACGCTGGGGGTGGTGCGCTCTCCCTCTGCGTTGGTGATGACGACGGGCTTGCCGCCCTCCACCACTGCCACGCAGCTGTTCGTGGTGCCAAGGTCAATACCGATCACTTTGCTCATTCTGGTCGTCCTCTCTGTTTTTGCGACGCGCATATTTTTCCTTCAATATCATATCGGTTCCGTATGACGATTTCTTAGAGCATTTGTAAAGATTTTGTGTTTCCGCTCATTCTCTCTCAAGCAGCTGGCGGATGACGGCCTCCGTCTCGTCCAGCCAGCTCTGGGCCGTCTCGTCGCCCTCTTTTTTGCGGACGAGGAAGCCCTGCTTCGCCTCAGCCAGCTGAGCCAGCGCCTTTTTGCGGGAGATGTACTGGGTCTCATACTGGGCCACCCGCAGGCAGACCTGCGGCATATAGGCGATGTCGGGGGTGGAGGCGCAGAGCTTCTGGGCCTTGCGGTAGGCCCACCGGCCCCTTTTCCCTGCATCATGGCATCGCCGCCCAGCGCCACCCATGCGGCCACATCGCCGGCGTCGGCAGCTTTTTTCCAGAACTTGCGGGCCTGTGCAGGGCTCTTGCGGCAGCCCCGGCCCTCGTAGAGCATCTCGCCCATCATGGCAAGGCCCTCGGCGCAGCCCTCTTCGGCAGAGAGCTGATAATAGTGCATCGCATCGTCCCAGCGTTCCTCGGCCATGGCATGGTTGCCGGCCCGCAGCTCCGCTTCGCCCGGCTCATCGGTGTCGTGGCTGGCGTGGAGCAGACCGTTCAAAAGCGAGCAGTCCAGCGTGGCAGAGCTGGTCCACGGGTCGATGACCACGCCGTCGATGCTGTCCGAGTCCAGCGCCATCTGCATGGCGGAAGCCAGAAGCCGTTCCGCCATGGGGCGGCTGGCCGTGCCTTTATCGGCCTCCGCCATCTTCACTGAGGTGAACACCGGCAGGTAACACCGGCCCTTCTGGGTACGCAGAGTCCAGGGCTGCAGGTCCTTTGCTTTCTCCGCCGGGACAGGATGCTCCGCCCACGGGGCGGCCCCGTCCGGCTGGTCGGACGCAGCTTCCAGCGGCACCAGGACCCTGGTGTCCAGCTCGAGGGCATAGTTGATGGCGTTCATCAGCGCCCAGAAGCTCTCCTCGTTCTGGCCCTTATAGAGCGCTGCCACAGCCCGCTCTATCGCCGGACAGCCCGTACCCAGCGGCCCGTATTCCGGCAGCTTTTTGCGGTCTGCCGCGCCCACCGGGCGCAGCCGCAGCCGTGCCGCACCATCTTTTGCCATTGCATCCACCATTCTTTCCGTTGAGATTCCCTTTCAGTATAGCAGGATTTTCCGGTTTTCTCAATCTCCGGAGCCGAAATCTGCATCCAGAGCCGGTTTTCTTTGGCAAAAAACATAGCATTCCTGTTGGGAGTGCGCTATAATAAGGAGCGTCTCAACTAAATGGATCAAAGAAAGGGAGTATCGAGCCTTGAACAAAATGCTTCGCTATCTCAGCGACTACAAGCGCGAGAGCGTGCTTGCACCGCTTTTCAAGATGCTGGAAGCTACGTTTGACCTGTTCGTGCCGCTTGTGATGGCCGACATCGTCAACGTGGGTATCGTGGCCCACGATTTTCACTACATCCTCGTGCGGTGCGGCATCCTGCTGCTTCTGGCCATCGTCGGCCTCACGTGCAGCCTGACGGCCCAATACTTCTCGGCCAAAGCCGCCGTGGGTTATTCCACCGGTCTGCGTCATGCGCTGTTTGAGCACATCCAGACGCTGAGCTTTTCCGAGATGGACACCATGGGCACCAGCACCCTCATCACCCGGATGACCAGCGACGTCAATCAGGTGCAGAGCGGATTGAACCTCTTCCTCCGTCTGTTCCTGCGCAGCCCCTTCGTGGTGCTCGGCGCCATGATCATGGCCTTTACGGTCAACTTCCGCGCCGCCCTCATCTTCGTGGTGGCTATCCCGCTACTGAGCGTCGTGGTCTTCGGCGTCATGGTCATCACCCGTCCGCTTTATAAGTCGGTGCAGACCCGCCTCGACCGGGTTCTGGGCCTCACCCGCGAAAACCTGACCGGCGTGCGCGTCGTCCGCGCCTTCGACAAGGAAAAGAGCGAGGTGGACCGCTTCGAGGACGCCAATGAGCTGCTGACCAAAATGCAGCTCCACGTGGGCCACATCTCCGCCCTGATGAACCCGCTGACCTACGTTATCATCAACCTTGCCATCGTGGCGCTGCTGTATGTGGGCAGCATCGAGATCAACATCGGCGGCATGGCAGCCGGTGATGTCATCGCGCTGGTCAACTACATGAACCAGATTCTGGTCGAGCTGGTCAAGCTGGCCAACCTCATCGTGCAGATCAGCAAGGCGCTGGCCTGCGCCAGCCGTGTGCAGGCCGTGCTGGACACGGAACCGGGGATGGCGTTCCCCGCTGCCCTTCCGGATGCCGTGGAGGCAGGCAAGGCCGACGACGCCGTCCGGTTCGACCATGTCAGCCTGACCTACGCCGGTGCCGGTGCCCCCAGCCTGTCGGACATCAGCTTCACGGCCAAACGCGGCCAGACCATCGGCGTCATCGGCGGCACGGGCAGCGGCAAATCCAGCCTCATCAACCTCATCCCCCGCTTCTACGATGCCACCGAGGGTTCGGTTGAGATCCTGGGCCGTCCGGCGCAGGCATACCCGCGGGACGTTCTGCGCGGCAGTGTCAGCGTCGTCATGCAGAAAGCGCAGCTCTTCGGCGGCACCATCCGCTCGAACCTGCTCTGGGGCAACAAGAACGCCTCGGATGCCGACCTGTGGGCCGCACTGGAAACGGCGCAGGCTGCGGAATTCGTCAAAACGAAGCCCCTTGGGCTGGACGAGCCGGTGGAGCAGGGCGGCCGAAACCTCTCCGGCGGCCAGAAGCAGCGCCTGACCATTGCCCGTGCGCTGGTGGGCAAGCCGGAGATCCTGATCCTGGACGACAGCGCCAGCGCACTGGACTACGCCACCGACGCCGCCCTGCGCAAGGCGCTGGCGGCTCTGCCCGGCAGCTTGACCGTCTTCATCGTCAGCCAGCGCGCCGCCAGCCTGCAGCACGCCGACCAGATCATCGTGCTGGACGATGGCCGCATGGTGGGCCTTGGCCGTCACGCCGAGCTGCTGGAAAGCTGCCCGGTCTACAAGGAAATTTACGAGAGCCAGTTCAAGAAAGGGGATGCGCAGAAATGAGTGCAAAAGCAAAGAGCAGCCTGACCCCGGAACAGCGCAAGGCAACGCTCCGCCGGGTGCTGGAAAAGATCCGCCCCTACCGCTTTTTCGTGGGGTGCAGCCTCATCGTGGCCGCCGTGAGCGTGGCTGCCCAGCTGTATATCCCCATCCTCTGCGGCAGCGCCATTGATATGATGCTGGGCAAGGGTGCCGTAGATTTTGGCGGTGTGATGCGCATTATCATCGAGGTGCTGGTGGTTGCCGGTGTGGCCGCTCTTGCACAGTGGCTGCTGAGCGTGTGCAACAACCGCATCACCTTTTCGGTGAGCCGGGACCTGCGCAACGAGGCCCTGCGCAAGATCCAGACCCTGCCGCTGTCCTACCTCGACAGCCACCCCTCCGGCGACATCGTCAGCCGGATGATCGCCGATGTGGACACCTTCGCCGACGGCCTGCTGATGGGCTTCACCCAGCTGTTCTCCGGCCTGCTGACCATCTTCGGCACCCTGCTGTTCATGCTGTGGGAGAATGTCCCCATCACGCTGGTGGTCGTCTGCATCACCCCGCTGAGCCTGGTGGTAGCCAGCTTCCTGGCCAAGCGCAGCTACAAGTATTTTCAGGGGCAGAGCACCGTGCGCGGTGAGCAGACCGCTCTGGTCAACGAGATGATCGAAGGCCAGAAGGTCGTGCAGGCCTTCGGCCACGAGGCCGAGAGCCTCGCCTCCTTTGACGAGGTGAACACGCGGCTGCAGGATGTCAGCCTGAAGGCCATCTTCTTCTCCAGCATGACCAACCCCGCCACCCGCTTCGTCAACAACATCGTCTATGCAGGCGTCGGTCTGGTGGGTGCGATCTATGCTGTGGCGGGCGGCATCACCATCGGTCAGCTGAGCATCTTCCTCAACTACGCCAACCAGTACACCAAGCCCTTCAACGAGATCTCCGGCGTCGTCACCGAGCTGCAGAACGCACTGGCCTGCGCGGCCCGCGTCTTTGAGCTGCTGGACG
>ERZ860508.1866-NODE-1866-length-10211-cov-2.700670_pt1 | contig 10211 bp, 10 predicted proteins | sample MGYA00509976_ERZ860508 | MGnify/ENA primary metagenome ERZ860508 (study PRJEB30046, sample SAMN00715242) | human gut metagenome | study: EMG produced TPA metagenomics assembly of the A metagenome-wide association study of gut microbiota in type 2...
AGCCGTATTCGAGATTTGTAAATCTGAGTAGCCTCTTATTAAAAGGAGATAGGATTTTTTGTATGTTCATAGTACTGATAGTTAATAAATGGGAAGTGATATGAGTCAGACTTTTTCGATTATTACGATACGAAAGTGCTAAAAGGAAAAGTGAAAAATTCAGCCAGATGGTTGATGGAAAGAAGATTATTGCATACAGAGGAATACAATTTTTGCTTTTTTCGGATGGAAAGTACAATTATCTTGCTTTTATACCAGCATATTTTTATGAAAATAAAAAAGATGTGAGTAAGGAAGAGCATTTAGAATTTTCAAAAAATTCATTGGAAATATTTGTCATAGGCAGGCAAATAAGAATTATTATGGATATTTAGAAAAATGGAGAAAAATTATTTTTCGTCAAAATACAACTATATGTGCTATGTATCCTTTTGATTCAGACTCTGGTTTTGAATTTAAAATTGTAAATAAAAGTATGTTGGTTGGTATGCATTCCAAATATAATGCAAATTTGTCGGATGCTACAAGTGAAAAACGAATACAGATATGTGCAAGAGATTTATTGGATGCAGAATTAAAGTTTTACAATCCGAGATATGGAACAATGCAAAAGGATTTTCATCCAATGAGAGGTCTGGTGAATAATATGCCTTATGATTATGAAATGAATAATAAGGTATATGCACCAACAATCAAATTAGGAATAATATGTCCAGCCAGTGGGCAGGGAAAATTTGAAAGCTTTTTAGATGGATTACATAAGCCACATACGACAAGATATAATACGGATTATGTAATTAATTATCCAGGATTCCACAGTGTTTTCGGTGTAGGGCTTGATATTCCGGCAAGAAGCGAGTGGTTAGCGTTGGATGATGTGGAACTTAAAGAACATGATATATACAAAGCGGCTATTGCATTTGGAAAACAAATAAATAAAAGGATTGAAGAACTAGGACGTAATAGTCATTTAGATGTTATTATGATTTATATTCCAAAGGAATATGAGATACTTACAAGCTATGAAGATGAAGTTACTAGATTTGATTTGCATGATTATGTTAAGGCTTTTGCAGTTCAAAAACATATATCAACTCAGTTTATTAGAGAAAAGACTTTAGACAGTGAATTGGATTGTCAAATTGCTTGGGCAATATCATTGGCTATTTATGTTAAAGCAGGGCGAACACCATGGGTTCTTTCAAATCTGCGGGCAGATACCGCATTTGCAGGGATAGGTTACAGCGTTAACCATTTTAAGAATGGGGAACAAACATTAATTGGATGTAGTCATATATATGCGTCGGATGGACAAGGTTTAAGGTATAAGTTAAGCAAGATAAAGGATGTTACCTTTGATGCACAAAAAAATCCATATTTATCTGAGAATGAAGCATATCAACTTGGATTGAACATAAAAGAACTATTTTTTTCATCCTTTTCAAGTTTGCCAAAGAGAGTTGTTATACATAAAAGAACTCACTTTAAGGAAGCGGAAATCGCAGGTTTGACTAAATGTCTTGGTAGTGCTGGAATAAAAGATAATGATCTAATTGAGATTACTTATGACGAAAATTTTAAACGTTTCGAGTATAACAAGTATTTACAAGCAGATCTATTTCCGGTTAAGAGAGGGTGTTGTTTTGCAATTAATGATAATACAGCATATCTTTTTACGCATGGAATAGCACCGTCGGTTATTTCAAATCGTCGATATTTTCAGGGTGGAACTAATGTGCCAGCACCATTGAAAATTGTAAAGCATTATGGAAATGGCGATTTGGCTCAAATAGCATCTGAAATACTAGGATTATCAAAAATGAATTGGAATAGTTTTGGATTATATTCAAAATTACCATGTACAATTCAGTCCTCTAATGCAATAGCAAAGGTAGGATGGTTATTGCCACAATATGAAGGAATGATTTATGAATATAGAAATTTTATGTGATTATGAATTTCCTAAAAGGAATGAGTAGAATAAAGCCTCCAAGTCTACAAGATTTGGAGGTTTTATTCTGCCCGTTTTTATCAAAATGACATTTTCATGAAAGATACGCTATGATAAAATGTGCTTAGATATTTTTTGTAATGTAAGAGAAATGTTTAGCATGATGTTCTAAGTTTCAAAAGACGAAAGGGAATGTATAAAAATGAAATTAAATATGACATGTAAAACGTGTGAATTTGGCTCTAATGAGAGCTGTTGCGCTGAGAATAGTAAAAAAAGTCATCAAGATGATACAGAGTGTGGAGACTGGGGAGCCTCTTTGGAATATTTTTCAGAAATTATAGACAATGCTCCATGGTATATTAAAGAACCTTATAGAAGATGCCATATTGGTTATGATAAGTTTTTGGAACTTTTAAGAAAAGATGATCAAGGAATAGGAATTGAAATCAATATTTATGACGCAATAGAGAAAGTTTATGAAGTAACACCTTGGGAATTGGCAGGGGTGTTAGGTGTATCAATAGGAGTGCTTGGATATGCCAGGACAAGAGAGACAGTAGACAAGAGAAAAAAGCAGTTTTCAAGTAGATTACATATTCCGGAAAGTTTTTTTGACCGGTTTCTATCTACGCAGCTTGAGGCATTAAAACAATGTAAAGAGGAATTTTATGAATTTTACGGAAGTGAAACCATAAAAAAGTTTAAGCAAAATGGAATAGATGCAATGCATTTAAAATTCGAAGAAGATGCCGCTCATGATAAAATTCTTAATGAACAATATCGAGAAGAACATCAATATAAGTATCAGCATGAGGAGAAAAATAAAATGTATCATGATTTGTCAGATGATTATAAGTCAAGAGATTATGTGATAGCAATAACTGTAAAAGTGGGTGAATATTATGGAAATATATTTTATGAATATAATTATGGTGGTTATGGATTATCTATTTCGATTATGAGAAATATATTAGATTTTGTTGAAAATCTTGACTGTGAAGAAATAGATGCGCTCAATGAGGAAGGACTGCTAAATAATAACATTGGTTTAAAATCAGATATAAATGGCAAGGAAATTCACTTCGAATTGAAAAATGAAAGAGGAGACATACTGAAGAGGACAATACCGGAAGGCGAGTTACAAAAATATATTGTAGCCTATGAAATGATTAGATGTGATGGACATGGAATGAAAAAAGAGCGTAGAAGATGTAGCTCTTGTCAAAATTTTAAACCAATAGAAGGATGCGCTAAAGGAAATTGCACCGCTAGAGGCGATGTAGTTCAAAGAAGCAGAATAATATGTGCATTTGATTATGTCCCAAACGAGAAAGAGGATTTCTTTTAGGGTGCTTTCATGAGAATGGAAGATTTACGGTGGAATTTAAAAGTGGAACAAAACATACAATATGAGTTAATTTAAAAAGGATTGACCGTACGAAGCCCTTTTGATATAATGAAAGGGATTGGTGCGGTCAATCCTTTTTGGCGTGTGGAGGTATTGTAAAATGAATAGAGTATTTTGTGGATTTAGTGATACTGAATATGAAAAAATACAGAACAAAGCAAAAGAATTAGGGATGAGTATTCCCAAACTGGTAGAATATGCAACAACTATATATGTTAATTCTCCAAGAAAGCAGGTGACGAATCTGCAAAATATTCAGGAAAGAATACAGAACTTCATAGCACAAGAAAATGTTAATGAATTTATGTGTAGTGATCCTTTTGATAATTGGGAATATATGACGATGTCAGAAAAAAGAACAGCAGCGGCTCAAATTAGGAAATTAGTAGATACAGGAGTAATAGAGAAGGTGAATCCAGATACTAAATCGCATCGAGCAACTGTATATAAAAAGGCAGGGAGGGAATAAAATGGCGAAGAGAAATCGTAAGACAAATTCTGTAGAAGATAGATATGGTAAATATACGGTATCAACAATAAAATTGTCGATAGATGGGATTGATTATGAGGTGTTACTTGATAAGTACATTTCATATATGACAAAGTATATGAATAGAGATGATTATCAAAAAATTACAACTCATAGAGAGCAAATGAATAAATTTCTAAATGATTTAATCGCAAAATTTCGTGAAGAAGATAAAGAGAGAAAAGCACCGGGATGTGCTTCTGGGAGAGAATTTGAAAGGTGCTTCGATGATGTTATAAAAGCGAAAGTATTAAAAAAAACTATATCAACTGTTGATGAAAAAAAATGTATTCATATGATTGAAGATTTAGGATGTTTTTTTGGTACTGAATTTTTAAATAATCCCGAAGAGAGTTTAAGTAAGAAAAATGCGTATATTCATTCTTTAGTATTATCATTAATTGATATTATGGTTAAGTCGGATTTGTTTTATTATATTCCTCATACCACGAAGGCGTTAGGGTATCAGTGTTATTGGAATCAGATGAAGATGATAGAAAATAATATTGAATTATTATTTAGGGATGAGAAAGTGGAGATTTATAAATTATGGCAAGAAATCCTTGAACCTTTGCGAAAAATAATCGGTGATGGAGAGGAAAATGATAGTTACCCGGGAGGTGATTTTCCTGGAATTACGTCAAAGATATGGTTAGATGCAAATCCTACTTTGGCATATTTCGATTGTGTATATGATATAGCTGAAAAAGATTATCAATTATATGAAAGCATTAATGCGGGTCGATATGGTAAAGTACAGTTTAACTTTAAAATAGGAGAAGATGAATTCAAAGTAAGGGAGAATATTAAAAAGAGAGCTAGTTATTTTAGAAGTCAAAGAATTAGAGATGGCTTTGAAGATGATTTTGAAAAAGAAAAGCAAGTGTTTTTTATGGAATTTAGAAAAGCGTATGTAAAAATAGTTAAGCAATATATGTATATTGACAGTGTATAAATACGAAGGTGCCTTGGAGGAGGTACCTTTTTTCTTTTGTCCATTTTAAACATTGGTTTGTCCATTTAAAGTTAAAAAAATGATTTATTATTGAAACATAAAATAACTAAAGGAAAAGGTGAGTAGTATGCAAAATTTCAATTATAAGGATATGGAATTAATTAGTTTGAATGTAGCCGGTTGGAACTGGCGCGTGTCTAATGAAAAATGAGGAGACAGATTAAAACGAATTTGTGAGTATATTAGAAATAAAATGAATAATCCGCTTGTAATTGCACTGCAAGAAGTCCAGCTTTCAGGCGGTAAGTATTTGACGATACTGGAAGAACAATTCCCAGATTATCATATTGTATTGCCAAAGGCATATAAAAATCAGCCACGCTCGGTTGCATCTGTGCTTTTGATTAACAAGAATTTATGCGAGTCATACAATGTTAGAACATTAGAAGGGCTAGAAAATAGTCTTAGATATAATTTTGTTCATATTAATACTCATATAGAAGGCTTATGTTTCAGAATTTTAAATACGAATTTACCTCATAACTGCTTAGATAATGCAGCACAATGGTACAGAGCGGACAGAGAAGCACTAAGAGCATTATTTGTTGAGAATATTAATAATCTTGCAAATGCTTATCGTTCAGAAACGGATTTAAAACTGATTGTTTTAGGCGATTTTAATGCATTGCCAGATGATAGGTTTATTGAAACGTTGGCATATGCTTATGACAGACCAATGATTGATGCTGTTAAAGACTATGATAAGAAGACTGCTACTTGGAGAGACTTTGCCACAAGAACAAAGAGCAGATTGGATTATATATTTTATTCGACAGGAATGCTTTGTAACACAGGAGTGAGTGCACAATTTACAATGATTGATGATTCTACTATTTTAAGTGAACTAAGTGATCATGCAACTCTTGTCGGTGGAATTTCTGTGGATTTTGCTTAAGAGAGGAGAAAAGTGAATACTGGAAAAAAGATAGAAACAGAACCCAACCGGTCACTACTGGTTTGATCTTGGGCAGTTCATGGGTGAAAAGGACATAAAGTTTGTAATGGTAAACCCGCACCATGTGCATAAGACCAAAGAGTTAGATGATAATAGTCCATCTAAAAATGACAGAAAAGATCCGCGAGTTATTGCAGGGCTTGTAAGGGATGGACGGTATTTTTATTCATATATGCCGACAGGTGCATATGCAGAACTGCGGAATGCGTCAAACCGTCGATTTGTGCTTGTAGAAGAACAGACAAGGGCGAAGAACCGTCTGCAGAAATGGATTGCAGTGTATTTCCCAGAATATAAGGGAATTTATACACACATAGATGCCAAGGGAGGAATGTTGGTGTTAAAAAAGGCACCAACACCTGAGGAGATAGTAAGACTTGGAGTGGAAGGTATCATAAAGATATGGAAAGACGCTAAACTTCGAGGAAATGGTCATAAGAAGGCTATGTTGATTCTTGCGGCAGCAATGAGAAGCATAGGATTAAAAGCAGGTCTTACAGAAGCCCGGATGGAGATACAGGATCTGATAGAGGATTATGCCTTGAAAGGGTCAATGACCTGATCAAAGGACTGTGCCAACAGGTCAGGTATGCGGATAAGCTGCTTGAAATAAAAGGCATAGGAATAACAACAGTAGCAGGTTTCATAGCAGAAGTTGGCGATATTACGCGCTTTGATAGCACGAAAGAACTTCAGAAACTGGCAGGATTGGAACTGGTGGCAGATAGTTCCGGTAAGCACAACGGAAAGACAAAGATAAGTAAAAGAGGGCGCAAGCGTCTCAGATATTTACTTTTCGAGGCAGCGATATCGGTGGTGGGAAAAAATGAAGAATTCAAAGAAATCCACAGGTATTATACCACCAGAGAAAAGAATCCATTAAAAAAGATGCAGTCGCTGATAGTAGTAGCATGTAAGCTGATAAGAGTATTCCATGCGATTCTAATTAAGGGAATCAGATATGATGCATCAAAGATGTTGAAAGATATCAGACATCTGGGAGAACAGTTAAAGGCTGCGTAACCGAGTAACAAAGAACAACCATAATGATTACAGTAAGCGTCCGCCGAAAGGTGCTGTAATCGGAGTGTTTGGATCAGTAATGAAAGTACAAAGAATGAGCTGGTAGCCGGCAGGAATTATAACCAGAGGGCATGACCCTGATTAGTAGCTAAGCTGGCACTCTGGTTATGGACAGGCAGAACGAAGGAAGTGAGGACCCACCGAAAGGAGGATGATCTTGTTGGACATGAGAGGTGAGCTGCCATATAGGGATGGGTATACATCGAGGCCATTTAAAACGGATAGTGATGACGCTTTATTTGGTGTACCCATTATTACTATATATCTGCCCTGTATGAGGTAAAAATCACTCCATAATCGCAGTTCTATTCAATGACAGGTATCAAAAAGTATTGAATTTATTGAAAAAAACACTTGATTATATGGAGAGATTTAAAATACAAATGTTATAAAGAATTGCCAGAGGAAAAGGATTTTTTGGAAGAATAACATATGGTTTTGAAGGTGTGTGTATACAATCGGACGCATATCATGGGGATGGAATCGAATTGTTAAAGGCAGATATATGCTCAAATGATATTTTGGTAAATAAAAACAGAATTACCTTTAAGGAAATAATGAAAAATCCAAGATATAAGAAAATAATATTTGGAGATGAGTAGAGGCAGGATGGAATGAATAAGCTACAAGCAAAGAAAAGAATTATTGATTATTTTAAGCACAATTTTATTGAATATAAATTTCTGTGTGAAGATAGCAAACCGACGATATTGGATTCGTCAGATACATTATATACGTGTGTTTGCATACCGGATGTTATAGGTGGACATATAGAGACTAGTATTCGATTTAGGGATGAACACTTGTATTGTCAGTCATATTATTGTAAGCCGGTCGTCCATAATGAGGAGGAAGCAATTAGAGCAGCAAGGATTGTGAATTATTTGAATATGCATTTGGCATATGATTGTAATTCACTCTATGAACACTCATTTATATTTGATGAGGATGAAGGAGATATTTTTAACGGTTGCCTTATTCGTTATGAACTTTTGAAAGAACATTTTTATGAATCCATGAATCATATACTTAATTTCTCTGTTCAACAAATTGCAGATGTATGTAAGGCTGTAGTGCTTTATATTCATGGGGACTTGGATTAATTCCTTGCCACAAAGGTTGCAATAGATTACGAATTAATGGGAAAACCAATATAGGGATTTGAGGACTAGGTGGTATATGCTTGGAGGATTATTAAAGGAGGAACATTAAAACAATGTGGAAGTCGGGGACATTTGATTTAGAGGATATAAATGAAGCATTGATAGATGAAATTGTATTTTTTGACATTTCTTATCCAGGTATGGGAAATCAGGGCTGTGTGATATTTATAACTAAAAGTGGTGATGAATACATAATAAGTCAAAGTGGAACGGAGTGGCATGTTGACAAAATTGTTAAACTTTTTCCAGAGATGTATGAGGTATATCGCAATCGAGAGAATGGTACGAGAGATGAGTATGGATTTAAGAGTATTGGAAACTGGAAAATAATTCCTGAATTTGCAGGGATGTTTCTTGTTAGAATGGATTATTTTGAAAAATTCTATTCTATATATCAGACGGAAAGTGAATCAAATAAAGAATTTCCTTGTAGCGCAGCGAGGTTACTATTTGGGAAAGAACGCTATGCACCAAACGAAAGAATGGTGTATAGAAAAACACAAGAATGTTGGGACAAGAATAGGCAAGAAGCAATTGCTAGAAAACGAGAAATTGAAGAAAATCGCTTGTCGGATAAGGATGTACCTTGGATGAAATATAAGAGCCATATATTAGAGGGATACATTAAGTTTTGGATTCGTGAGAATAACGATGGAACATTTTCTGGATTTCGATGGCTCATTCAAGTACAGAAGGAACAGTATGAAGAGGGTAGCTATAAGTTAGATGCACCGATTGAGTGTTACAATCTTTTTTTACAAAAATATGAAAATGTGGAAGAGAATGTGTTTGATGAATTTGAAAATTTTTATTCGAAATATATCAAATATTACAAAGCAGGAGAATTTGTACGTTCATATAAAAGTCTAGAAAAAGCAAAAGAAGCTGTTGGTATAAGAAATGAATGGATTGGCTGGGGGAATGTAAATAAGAAAAATATATACACGATAGATTATGAGTACCTTAAAACAACAATAGAGGCGGATTCGCAGATTTGCATATTCTAATAATGCAAAGAGTTGATCATTAAGCCTTCAAATATGCCACACCCATCATAATGCCGGAGCCACCGGGAATTGGGTGCATAGTCGGAAGAATGATATAACTGTAATGATAGGAGCTATTTCAAGAAGAGAACCTATATGAGCAGTTCTACATGGCGACATGTAGACATAGTTAGTTGACTGTGAATATCTATTGTATCCGATTATGGCGCGTTATACATATCATTGCAGACTGAAAATCATTTTAACGAATGGTTGAGCATGGAAAAATGCTTATGATAGGTTTCCCAATGGTTCGATAGGCGACCTCGACGCAGAGGTGGAACAGTTTATGCCATACCCGAAAGGTATAGAAACAGAGCCGAACCCGATAGCCTATTGGAAAACATCGCAATGATGCTGGGGTATATCTGAAAAGGATATACATCAGAAACCAAAGCATAAGTGAGTAGCTTAAGGCATCTTTTGGTTGCGACCAGGAGAATCTTGTGGCGAGTGAAAGCTAGACAGGTTTGTATTAGTAGGGACTTCTGTCTGCAGTAAGAAAACTTATATGCAGAGTCCATAGGATATGAGTCTTATTGACGGATAAGACGAGAGGGATACCTCGGCAAGATATCTTATGCCGACACTTACAACTGCAAAGGTATGTATGGCGTCCTCAAGTGATTGAGGGCATATTTGAAGGCTTAATGGAATTATGTTGCCATTTAGATATGTTTTTGTTTAGAAAGATTGGAGCGGATAAAGAGTGAGATACTATGAATTTGCAATTAGTGGAGTTGAAGAGAATATAAAAGAGTTGATACAGGATAAGGAATATCTTAGAGAGTATAGATGGGCAAATGCTCTTTGTGCGGTAAATAGCTATATGTATAATAATTTAAAAAATAACTTGGGTTTTTTGGCATACAGACAGGAAGCTAACGATAAGATTTTAGCGGTGTTCTTTTTTGACGAAAAAAAAGAAAATTTGGATAATGTCTATGACTATATTATCGAAGTATTAGAAAGTGTATTTGAAATTAAACGAAGATCCTTAATACCTAATGAGATTACCATGTATGAGTTTTTGGATTGTTTTAGAGAAGCGAAAAGAA
>ERZ860508.1885-NODE-1885-length-10126-cov-2.340085_pt1 | contig 10126 bp, 12 predicted proteins | sample MGYA00509976_ERZ860508 | MGnify/ENA primary metagenome ERZ860508 (study PRJEB30046, sample SAMN00715242) | human gut metagenome | study: EMG produced TPA metagenomics assembly of the A metagenome-wide association study of gut microbiota in type 2...
CAGAGATATCCAAAGAGCTTTTCCAGTAAGGAAAAACTGGAGGATGTAATACAGCAGATTGTCAGTAAGGTCAACCGGAGGGTAAACGAGGCGGTACCCATTGCAGATGTCCGTTTGTTAGATGGTTCCAGAGTGAATGTAGTGCTTTCACCGATTGCTTTGGATGGACCGGTTGTTACGATCCGTAAGTTTCCAGAGAAGCCGATTTCTATGGAAAAGCTGATAGGGATTGGTTCGATCACGCAGGAGGCAGCAGTGTTTTTAAGTAAACTGGTGCAGGCAAGGTACAATATTTTTATTAGCGGTGGTACAGGAAGTGGAAAAACAACATTTTTAAATGCGCTGTCAGAGTATATTCCGGAAGAGGAACGCATTATTGTGATTGAGGACGCTGCGGAACTGCAGATACAGGGGATTCCCAATCTGGTTCGGTTAGAGGTTAGAAATGCTAACCTGGAAGGGAAAAATGCAGTTACGATCCGTGATCTGATCAAATCAGCGTTACGCATGCGCCCGAGCCGCATAATCTTGGGCGAAGTCAGAGATGCAGCAGCTTGCGAGCTTTTAAGTGTGATGAATACCGGACATGATGGGAGTCTTTGCAGTGGACATGCCAATAGTCCAAAGGACATGCTTAACCGTTTGGAAACTTTGGTTTTGATGGGGATGGATATTCCGCTTCCGGCTGTGCGAAATCAGATTGCATCGGCTATTGACATTGTTGTGCATCTGGGACGTTTGAGGGACAAGACACGCAGAGTTCTTGAGATTGATGAGGTGATTGGCATGAAGGAGGGCGAAGTTCAGGTACAGGCACTCTTTTCCTTTCGGGAAGAGGGACAGGATCAAAATGGAAGGGTGATAGGAAAACTGTGCAGGACGGAATGTAGTCTTTTGCACAGAGAAAAGCTGATGCTTGCGGGGGTTTCCATATGAAAAAGATATTGAAAAGAAAGTGGAGTATGCGATGTGAGGGGCGCGACTATGCAAGAGGAGTCGTGTGTGCAGCAGGTATTTCCTATCTGTTTTACCGCAGTGTGTGGATCAGCATGCTTGGATCGATTTTATACGGGGGAATCTATGTACATATTCGGCAAAAGCAGAGGAAGACAGAAGAACAATATGAGGCAAACTTACAGTTTCGTGAAGGGCTATATAGCTTGTCTGCGGCACTGGGGGCAGGATATGCGATGGAAAACGCATTGGGAGAAGCATGCAGTGATCTGGAACTTTTGTATGGGAAAGATTCTTTGATGGCGGCTGAGTTTCATCATATGGAACGGCAGTTGCAGCTAAATCAGCCGATCGAAAAAGTTTTTCAGGACTTTAGTCAAAGATGGCAGACAGAGGATATCCAACATTTTGTACAGATTCTTCAGACAGCAAAACGAACAGGTGGAGATCTGATTGCAATCACCCGTCTGACGGCAAAGCGTATTGGAGAAAAGATAGAGATTCAGCGTGAAATTCACACAATGGTGTCAGGCAAGAGAATGGAGGCGAGGATCATGAAAGTCATTCCATTAGGATTGATTGGATATTTCTGGATTAGCTCTCCGGGTTTTCTGGATTGTATGTATCAGTCTACAGGGCGGATTGTTATGACGGTTTTGCTGATCGTCTATGTATTTGCGTTTCGCTGGAGTGAGGCTATTGTTGCGATAGAAGTGTAAATGAGGTGGTAGATTGGGCGAAATTTGTTTTATTCTGTTCTTTTTATTAATAATGTATTTCTTTCTTATGTGGAAAAAAGATAACAGAAAGGAAAATATTGTGGAAACAAAAGGAATTGCCTCTTTTTTGATCTATGGGATGCTTGGCTGCTTGCGACTGTTGCGAACGCGTTTTGATATACGGATTAGGAGAGAACGCTTAGAAAAGTTGCAAAAGCTATATATCGGGAAGAAAGAGGAGGAGATATTTTACGATAGCTATGGTCGTTTTGGCTGTGTGTTGGTACAGATAATCTTATTGGGACTTTTTCTGGCAATGTGTGGCAGTCTGATCACGATAAAGGGAGATCTGGCAGGGGAGTATTTTTTACAAAGGGAAGGAGTGCTGGGACAGGAAAAAGAAGTAGAACTTACCATGCAGTCAGGAAAAAAGAAGAAAAACATTACGGTGCATGTGCCAAACAGGCAATATCGGACAGAGGAACTGGAAAAGGAGTATCAGAAGGCTAAGCGTTATATCGACCGTTATTTTCTGGGAAATAATTCTTCGACGGAAACAATACGTGAGTCTTTATGTTTTGTTTCTTCTATTCCAAATAGTGCGATACAGATTGAATGGCAACCGGAAGATGAAGAACTGATTCGTGAGGATGGAAGTGTTGCAAATGATAATCTGGAAGATAGTAAACAGACAGAAGTTACAGCTGTTTTACGGTATGGAACAAAGAAACAAAAGTGGGTCAGGCAATTGACTGTGCTGCCAAAGAAAAAAACAAAAGAAGAGTTGTATTGGCAGCAATGGAAGGCGCAGTTAAAACAGCGTCAGAAAGAAAGCAGGACAGAAGACTATCTGCAGCTGCCAAAGGAAGTAGAAGGAAAAAAGATACGGTACTTTCAGAGCAGTATGTCTGTTGCACAGGGGATTGTGATAGTTTTGCTGCTTGGCATATTTTTTCTGGTGGTATGGCATGAAGAACAGCTTCGCAAAAAACTAGAAGAGAGAAATCAGCAGTTAAAGTGTGACTATCCGGAACTGGTAGAGCAGTTTGTGTTGTTGATCGGTGCCGGTCTGACGGTAAGTGGAGCGTGGGAACGCATGGTGAAGGAATATCAGAAACAGAAGCAAAAGGAGGAAAGACATTATGTATATGAGGAAATGCTGATTTCTGTTCATGAGATGGAAAATGGAATGAGCGAAGCGCGGGCGTATGAGCTCTTTGGAAAGCGTACCGGTCTGTTGCCGTATATGAAGTTTTGCACATTGTTAGTACAAAATATGAAGAAAGGATCGGATGATCTGCTAAAAGCTTTAGAGTACGAGGTGACAGATGCGTTTCGTCAGAGAAAGGAGAATGCAAAGGCATTGGGGGAAGAGGCAGGGACAAAGCTGCTCATGCCGATGATGCTTATGTTAGTCATTGTTTTTGCGATTATTTTGTATGCAGCATTTCATAATATGTAGCGTGAAATTTAATATTCAGAGAGGAGAGTGCTTATGAAAACATGGACACAATTTTGGAAGGAAGAAGATGGAGTGGGAGTAGTTGAGATTATTTTGATTCTGGTGATTTTGATCATGCTGATTGTTATTTTCCGTGAACAGATTACAAATATTGTCAGGAAAGCGTTTAAGCAGATTAAAACAGATTCTTCAACAATCAATAATAAGATTTCGCTTGATGAGTAAAAGATTCGGAATAATCTTTTCTAGATGTATCAAAAGGTGGTTTATCTTGTAATGGCTAAGTGGAGAAAGGGGGTGGGCTGTTTTTGCCTAAAATAAATGAGAAAAGAGGGAGTGGGACAAAAGAAGAGGGGAGCATTACGGTGTTTTTATGCTTTTTGTTTTTGATGTTTTTTTCACTGATCGGTGCAACATATGAAAATGTTCGTGTTTTATCAGGAAACGGCTATATGAAGGTGGCGGCGAATGCAGCAGCCATGACGGTATTTGGATCATATAACAAAGAATTGTATGAGCAGTATGGGTTGTTTGGCTATGGAGGATATGACGGCATTACGGCGGCAGATTTAGAGGAAGAGTTTGCGGCTATTGTGGCAGAGAACATAAAAGTGTGGCCGGAAAAACAAAAAGAAAGATATTATGATCTGTATCAGATCAGAGAAGTTGCTTGTGAGGCAGAAGAGGTAACATATTTGACAGAAGAAGCCGTCTTTTGCGAACAGCTCAAAGGGTACTTAAAGGGTGAGGGGATAAAAAAATTAAAAAAGGAGCTTACTTCATATACTGCTAAAGATGATAGTGAACAAACACAATCCGGAAGTCTGGCACTGGCAAAGCAATATGAAGAAGGGAAATTTAATGAGATAAAAAAAGAACAGAATGTGAAGAAAAATAGTATGGCTTCCCAAACATCTTTGGAAGGAACGAATGGAAAAAAGCCTGAAAACACGATAGACGGAAATCCTTTGAAAAGCTTTACATCTATGATGAAAAATGGTGTGTTGAATCTGGTGTGTGACAGTAATTGTATTTCAAAAGTAGTAATAGAGAACGGTGAGTCAAAAAATACGGAATCAAAGTCAAAAAATGCATCAGACTATATGCGGGATATTATCGGTGATTCCGGGGAGATGACGAAACCGGCTGTAGGCAGCAGTATGACAGATAAATTGTGGTATATCGCGTATGTAGACAAGCAGTTTTCTTCTTATACAAAAAACAGAAAGCGTACGGCTGCGTATGGACTGGAGTATCTTGTGAAGGGGGCAGCGCAGGAAAGGGATAATCTTTCATCTACTGTAGGAAAGCTGCTTGGAACAAGAACATTACTTAACTTTGCATATGTAGTATCTGATCCGGTTTTGCAGGAAAAAAGTCTGGCTACAGCTACAGCGTTAGCAGGGTTTACCGGAATGCCGCCTGTGATTCAGGCAGTGCAGTATTTGATTCTTCTGATTCTGGCTTTTGAGGAGGCATGTGTGGATGTAACTGCTTTGTTAGCAGGAGATGCAGTTCCGTTAGTAAAGACAAAGAGTACGATGAAAATGTGCTATGAAGAAATTTGTCTGGCATCAAAAGCTCTGTTTGCGTCAAAAGCAAAAGCATACCATACGGATAAAGCGTGTACAGATGGCATTACGTATCAACAGTATTTGAAATGCTTTCTGCTTATGGTTGATCAACGAACACTGCATACACGCACCTGCAATCTGATCCAGTTTGATCTGCGTCACAGATATAACCAAAGCTTTTGTATAGATACAGCAATCTGTGGATGTCGATACGAGATGTCTTATCAGATCCCGTTTGTTTTTCAGAATCTTCCTTTTGTAAAGCAAAGCATGAAACAAAAAAATATGCGAAGTCTGGAGGTGGAGTATGCCTACAAGAGTAAATAGGAATGTCCTTCATTTTGAAGCAATTTCTCATGTTATATTCAGCCATAAATATAATCTTATCATATCAAATAATAAATGTAATAGTCATTCAAAGGAGAACCCCGATTATCAAAGTATTCAAAATGAAGGATATTCCTGTTTGCTTTTTGTTAATGGTTCTCTGACGGCAGAAGCAGCATTTAGTGTTGTGTTATTTTTTACCACGGTTTTTGCCCTGCTATCCCTTTTCAAATCACTGGAAGAGGTAGAGCGGGTGCAGTTACATATGTCAGAGATGGTAAAGGAGTATGAGTGCTTTGGTACTGGGTTTGGGATGGCAGAGAGCATGCTTCAAGACAGAATTATGCTATCTTTGGATAAGGAGAAAGAACTTTGTTATACAAATAGGACAAGGCCGATTCCTTTTTTGGGGAGCAGTTTTTTTAAACTGCATTTTTATCAACAGATGAAAGTCAGTGATTATAAGGGAAAAAGTATGCTTCCAAAAGCAACAGCACAGAAACGATATGTATATCTGGCGGAACATGGAACGGTTTACCATGTGGACAGGCGGTGCGTATATCTAAAACCGGATATTGAGATAGTTTCTTCTACGACTGTAGAAATGCAGCGCAATCGTTCCGGTGAAAGGTATAAACGATGCGAGAAGTGCTATAGAGAGGAGAAACAGTTTCAGACAGATGTATACATTACTCCGTATGGAAATCGTATTCATACGAGAAAGGATTGCAGTGGACTGAAAAGAAATGTACGGCGGGTACTGCAATCAAAAATTGGAGATATGGCAGAATGTAGCAAGTGCCTTGTAAGATAAGGGGGGGGAAAGCTTGGAAAATAGTATTATTGCAGCTTTGCTTTTGGCAGGTTTATTGGTCGAGGCGGTATTTGACTGGAAGAAAAGAAAAATTGTCGGAATTTGAACGAAAAAAAGCTCAAAAGGAGCTTCAGAAATTAAGTGAATTATTAAAATAAATGGAGGTCTTTTATGTTTTCCCGAAAACCGATTTTAATGGAATATGACTTTAAAATTGAAGATATCAAGGATACATATTATTTCTTAAATATCGTGAATTTAGGAAATGAAAAATGTTATAGTTTCAGATGTCCTAATAAAAATTGTGGCAGGCCAGGAAAAATTGGATTTCAAAAATGTCCTTTCTGTACTACACGATTAAAATGGAAATATCCATTTAAAATTAGTAGTTTAAAACCAAACAATACAGATAAATAATTTTATATAACACAAAACGCTGAACTCAGAAGCGCGCACGGTGACGAGAAGTGCCAGCGTGGAATCGAGTCCGCCGGAAATTCCAATCACTGCTGACTTGCAGTGTGTATGCTCTAAACGTTTTTTCAGTCCCATCGACTGGATTGATAAGATCTGTTCCGCTAATTTTGAGATGAGCCGTTATATTCGGCTCTTTCTCTTTTTTTCAAAATTTTTCAATAACTTTTTTTCGGGATTGATTAACGCTTTAGTGTCTGTGTTTGTGCCGGAAGATGGCTATTTCAAAGACTATTTTGACCGCCTAAATGTTTATACTTAAGAAGATACCGTTTTTAGGTATTCAGTGAATTATCGGGTGCAAAATGCCGACGGTGTCGGCTTGCACCCGATAATTCTATAACGGACTTTCGTTTTCTAATGGTTATTTCCCTCGGCGTAGTATTATATTTTTTAGCTGTTTAAATTCGGGGAAATAACCGGAATTTTGCACAAAAAGTACATGTTATATTTGTGCAATATTCTCCCTCTAGCGGTGCATTACTTGCTTGACATTCTCCCTCTAGCGGTATATAATAAATATATCAAAAGAAAGAGAGGAAAGCTATATGGGATATTTAACGAGTGCAGATTATGAAAGTTGTTTGAAAGTTTTGGAGTCAATTAAGAAAATTTATATTGACTGGGTTCCGGATAATGTAAAATGTTTAGAAGACGCTTATTCTTTGGTAACCTTTGAATATAGCCGTGATACAGACCAAGAAGTACATTCACAAGTGACTTTGGAAATGGAAACTGGTAGAGATATTCCGCTTACTGAATGGGCGTTTAAAAATGGAATTGACGCGTCTTATGCACGCGCTAAGGCTCGGCGTGGTGGGTATCTTACTGCAAAAAAAATCGGGCGTGACTGGTTTATCAGTGAACTGGAAGAAAATAAAGATAAACGACGTAAATAATTTAAAGGGGTGCCGGTATTTCCGGTTTCCCCTTTTTTTTAGGCGTGATATGCGGATGTGTAATAACTATTCGTTAAACTTATAATTTTAGCCGTAGTTGTTTCATTGTTTAAATACTGGTACATTATAATACCATTATTATTTATTTCAATTTTTACTGTCCGCTTGTACTATTTTTACGGAACAGTAACTAATATGCCACAATTTTTTTATCAAGGACAATCTTATCATATGTTTTTGTTGAGATAAAGCGAAAAAAAGCGGAGAATTTTAAGATTCTCCGCTTTTCCATATTTAAGATAGATTCAAGTGTCAAATACATTTTTTTGTTTCTCTTCTAATGTCGAATTTTCATGTATTCTGTCTTTCATGTTGATTACATCTCTTTCAATCTTAGAATCATTTCGTACAAATTTGCTTCAGAAATCACTGCGATTCCAAGTTCAGTTGCTTTTGTTAGTTTGCTGCCGGCATTTTCCCCAGCCAGAACAAAATCTGTTTTTTTCGACACAGATCCGGACACTTTTCCACCGTATTTCTCCACCAGTTCCGCCGCTTCTTTTCTTCCAAGCGTCGGCAGTGTACCTGTAATAACAACTGTTTTCCCACTGATTGGTGAAAAAATCGTCTCAGTCTCTTCCGCTTCCATATTTACACCCAACGACTTCAAACGGGCAATCATATCTTTATTCTTTTCATCATGGAAGAAACGGAAAATGCAGTCTGCGCTGACTTCCCCGACATCGTCCACCTCCATCAGGGCATCCCTGTCAGCATCCTCTAAATCAAGGATCGAAGGAAAACGTTTCATGATCGTCTTTGCGGCAGCTTTTCCAACATTCGGAATACCAAATCCGGTCAGAAGCATGTATGCATCATTTTCTTTCGCCTTTTCAATCGTATCTAAAAGCTTGTCTGTATTTTTTTCTTTCCCGATAATTCCCTGCTCAATCAGCTCTTCCCTGTGATCTTTCAGCTCAAATATATCGGCAATATCCTTAATATACCCCAAATGCACGAGTTCTTCAATATAAACCGTACCAAACCCTTTGATATCCATGGCATCCCTGCCAACAAAGTTAATGATATGGCGCTCTAACTGTGCCGGACAGTTTGGCGATGTACACTTGATATCCGCAGTATCTTTTTCACGTTCTGCCTTTGCACCACAGACCGGGCAGACATCCGGGATTGCAAAATGTTTCCAGCCCTCCGGCCTTTTTTCTTTACGGACCTCTTTCACTTTCGGGATGATCTCTCCGGATTTGTAAACCACGATCGTATCGCCAATGCCGACATCTAAATCATCAATGAAATCCTGATTGTGCAGTGTTGCCCTTGAAACAGACGTTCCACACAGGCGCACCGGCTCAAACACGGCAGTCGGTGTGATCCTTCCGGTCCTTCCAACGGAAAGTTCAATATCAAGCAATTTCGTTTCCTTTTCTTCCGGCGGATATTTGTATGCGATCGCCCATTTCGGGACCTTCGATGTATTTCCGAGCAGTTCCCTGTCCGAATAGCGGTTGATCTTAATGACCGCGCCGTCAATATCATAACCAAGGTTTCCACGGTTTTCTCCGATCGCCGTGATCGCATCCCAGACTTCGTCTGCCGTTTTACATACTTTGTAATCTTCGATGATCGGGATGCCCTGTGCTTTCAAATATTCATAACATTCAGTATGTGTTTGAAACGTTCGCCCAGTAGATTGCTGCAGATTAAAAATAAACATGGATAGTTTTCTTTCTTTTGTAATGGAAGAATCAATCTGACGCAATGTACCTGCCCGTGTTGAAAATTCTGTTTTTAATCTATTCATTGCCTTCCAAATAGTCATTTGGTTCCTCTATTTCTTCTGTCTCAATATCCAAGAAATAGTGACCAAATTCTCCGTTAAATATTCTATTTAATATTTCTGTTGATTCTTGATGATCGTTGTCAAATTCTTTTTCAGTTCCATCATACTCATATTCAATTTCTTCTGCTGGACAACCACAATATGTGGTTCCCATTCTAATTTTTACTTTTAGCATAATATACCTCTCTGTTTTTTTTAATTTGTTTAGGATCTCAAGCGGGAATCCTCGGTAATTCAATTACCGAGTAGTTCACTTATTAAGCTTTCATATTTGCATTCAAGGATCTTCCCTCCAGGTGAGTAATGTTTTATTTTTCTTTTATCTTTAAAAATGCCAGAGATAAAATATCCGGTTGCAAAACAAAAAAGTTCAATATCTTGGTATCTATTATTCTTCAATAAAAAAGCAAATTTTTTACAATTAGCACAGCATTCAAGCATGGAATATTTTGTGTCACCTACAAGTTTCCATACTGTTAAGTAGTTTATTCCGTCATATAACAACTCTCTGTATCTTTTGTACATTTCCTGCTCATTTTTGAAAAATTCCTCATGATCTAAATCAGCTTTATCAAAATGTGATGTTTTATAAACACAAAATTTATACATAGCTCATTACCAATTTTTCATTATTATCCTTATCATATTCACATACCTTTCCATAATCAGGAATTAAGCTGATAAGTTCATCTGCATTTGTAAACTGGCTTTTAAGTTCTACCCAATACTGATTATTATCTGTATCTGTACAACATGCTTCTAATTTGAAATCATGCTGTGCGTAAATTGTTAAGCATAATTCTACTTTCTGAATAGATACACCTTCTGGAACTTCTTCGACTGTTGCGTACTCTTCCAAAAAGCTATCAATTTCGCTTTCTTTTAAATCATAATTGTAAAATGCCTGTAATGGCTTGTCTGTGTCATCTAACTCATTAAATGTAATTTTTGTATAATCTAACATATTCTGTTCCTTCCATCTTAAAATGAAATTGCTATTTCTTAACCTATCAATTTTTCTAACTCTACCATCCGTTCATGC
>ERZ860508.1886-NODE-1886-length-10125-cov-4.262066_pt1 | contig 10125 bp, 2 predicted proteins | sample MGYA00509976_ERZ860508 | MGnify/ENA primary metagenome ERZ860508 (study PRJEB30046, sample SAMN00715242) | human gut metagenome | study: EMG produced TPA metagenomics assembly of the A metagenome-wide association study of gut microbiota in type 2...
CCGTAGGCCAATTGCCGACTTTATGGTCGTAGCTTACGGTGATAGGATCATTAGCGTCAAGTCCTACGACGTGTCCGTTCTCTACAAATACACATGGCACACGGTCTACAGTGGCGGGAATAATAAATTCGTAGTCAAAGCCGATACTCTGTGCGTTGGGAGTAATTCGGTTATTGAAATCAGTACCACCTTTCGGACCGAGTCCCAGATGCCATTTACCCACTGCACCGGTTGCATATCCTGCATCTTTCAGCATATCCGCCATAGTGACACAGGCTGTATCAATGATGAGTTCAGAGTTACCGGGGGCGATTCCTGTGTTTTCCTGCCTCCAGGGATACATACCTGTCAGAAGTCCGAAACGGGAAGGAGTACTGGTGGCGGAAGTTGCATAAGCATTGGTGAATTGTATTCCTTGTCCTGCCAGTCGGTCAATGTTGGGGGTGCTCACTTTTGTTGCTCCGTAACAACTCAAGTCACCGATGCCGAGATCGTCTGCGAATATATAAATAATGTTAGGCTTTTGGTTATTCTGTCCATTACTTTTTGGGGGTACATGATTGCATCCTGACAACATGACGATGCCGGACAATAGGGGAAGTAGACGCGAAACGTTTTTCATACTGCTGAATGTTTTAGGAAATAATGTAATGAACACAAAGATAAGCGAATGGAAGAAAAAGAATGAGTAGGAATGTACAAGTGAAGTACAAAATAGTACACTTAAGAAGTTACCTTCTTTATTCGGGCGAAGATGTCCGGACTAAGAAACCGTTTATATCATAAATTTAGGCACGGATCACACGGATTAATGCTGTTGTTCTCATACTCATCGTTTTTTTATCCGTGAAATCCGTGTGATCCGTGCCTAATAATATAAGATTATTTTGCAAGAGTGCTTGTAGAGTTACCTGTTAATCTGTTTCTTCTCCGTCTCCTTCTTCTTCGCTCTCTTCTCCTTTACGATAAGCCAGCGGACTGACGTGATAAATCTCTTTGAAACATTTACTGAAATAGCGGGAGGAGGAGAACCCAATCCGGTCAGAAATCTCCGTGATATTCAGTTCCGGGTTATTCCTTAACATGACAGCGCCTTTTTTGAGACGTATGCTTAAGATGAAATCATTCGGGGTCTGGCCTGTAACTGCTTTCAATTTGGTGAACAGGTTTGTACGTGCCATACCCATTTCACGGGCGAAGATATTAACGTTGAAATCTGTATTGTCCAGATGACGTTCGATAATGGCCATCGCGCGGTCGAGCATCTCCTTATCCATCGGGTTGGTAGCCAACATTTGAGCAAAAGCCTGCGGTTGTTTGCTGAACTTCTCTTGCAATAGTCGGCGGGAGTTAACCAGATTATTGCAGCGGGAAATCAGAAGATTGGTATTAAACGGCTTCGTGATATAATCATCCGCACCAATCTTTAAACCTTCGATATTGTGCTCTATAGCAGTACGTGCAGTTAATAATACTACCGGAATGTGGCAGGTATTAAAGTCCGTCTTGATCTGTTTGCAAAGTTCCGTACCCGACATGCGTGGCATTACGACATCACTTAAAATGATGCTCGGCATATCCTTCTGTATCATCTCTAATGCTTCTACTCCGTCGGAAGCCGTACTGACCTGATAGAATGTTTCGAAAATACCGGCTAACATCTGCTTGATAGATTCATTGTCTTCCACTATCAGCATTTTGGCGTCTTCGATACGCTTGTTATCTTCTTCTTTCCATTCCGAATCAGGGATTATTTCTACTGAAGGAACAATAGTCTCTGTTTGCTGGATGGTTTCCGTATCATCTTTCGCTATTTGCTCTTCTGTGAAGTGTTCCTTGCCTAGTTTGAGGGTGATAATGAAACTGCTTCCTTTGCCCGGCTCGCTTTCCACCCGGATTGTGCCGTGATGAAGTTCCACAATACCTTTCGTCAGTGCCAGTCCGATACCTGTACCGGCTCCGGTATTCAGCGAGTTGAGATGCTCGGTCTGATAGAAACGGTCGAATATCTTATCAATTTCAGCAGCGGCGATACCTGTACCGGTATCTTTTATTTCAATGATGACATGGTCTTTCTCCTGCGATACATTAATCGAAATCGTATCTTCGGCCTTGGTATGCTTCACTGCATTAGACAGCAGGTTGTTTATCACTTTCTGCATCTGTTTTTGGTCATACCACACTTCAATGTCATCCTTTTGTTTGTTGAACTTGAAGTTGATTTGTTTACTGCTGGCGTATTCGAGGAAGAGCAGATAATTCTCATACAGGAAGTTAACCAGGTTGTGCTGGCTTACTTTAATCTTCATGTGTCCCTGTTCCTGTTTCCGGAAGTCGAGCAATTCTGTAATCAGTTCCCGCAATTGGAGACTGTTCTTGTAGATTCCCAACACCTTATTATATATATTAGGCGTAAATGTCTGCACCTGCAGCAAAGTTTCCACTTGTCCCACAATCAGCGTTAATGGTGTGCGGAATTCGTGCGAGATGTTAGTGAAGAAACGGAGTTTCGACTGGTTCAATGCTTCAAGGTCTTCAATATGCTTCTTTTCGTACTTCAAAGACTCACGGAGTTTGATGCGCGAATTATAGTTCTGAATAAGATACCATAACAGGCTGATAGTGACAATGGTATAAATCAGGTAAGCCCACCATGTCTCATACCATGAAGGGAGTACGATAATCAGCAGTCTGGCCTCTTTTATTCCTTCCCTCTGTGATTTGATGACAAGGGTATATTTACCCGGATTCAGGTTTGTATAAGTAATCAGCGTTTGCTTCCGGTAAGTATGGTTCCATTCGTCCGAGAAACCCTCTAGGCGATAGAGAATTTCATCTCTGTTGGCAGGGATGAAGTTGGAAGTGGCATATTCGATGCTAAACATCGATTGATTCGCTTTCAGACTGATTTCCGGAGTATGACAGATCGACTGTTCCAGGATGCCGCTTTCATCTCCCGGAACTACTTCTTTTCCGTTGACAAGCAGGCGGGAAAAAATGATATTATACGATTTAGGAGTGAAATGTAATTTCTTCTCCCAGAAAGAAATCATTCCCTGAATACCGCCAAGGAATACTTCTCCGTCATGTGTCACAAATAGTGCGTTTTCATTGACGGCAGTCAACGGGAATCCATTTTCCGTACCGTAATTATAGAATTTCTTGCTTGGATAGTTGAACTGTGAGAATCCCTGATTGGTAATCAGCAATAAGTCTCCTTGCTGTATGGATGATTCGCATACTTCGTAGATGCAGTCACTGGATAAACCGTCTTTCTGTACGTCAAAGTTCTCGAAGTCATCACTTTCCTTGCGGTAACGGTCGAGACCACTTCCGGAGGTACAGAACCACAAATTGCCGTCGCTGTCCTGCATGATGCTGTTGACATTGTTGTTGCTTAGACTGTTCGGATTGGCAGGATTATGCGGGTAATTAGTTAGTTTATTGCTATCGAACTGATAGGAGTAAACGCCCTCTCCGGTGGCTGCAATCCATAATGTGCCGTCTTTATCAATGCAAAGGCTGGCTACCATGCCAATGCCTCTCCCTTCTTTTGTCTCTTTGAAGAGCTGCTGACAAGTCCCTGTTGCCGGATTGAAAAGACAGACACCATTTTGTGTGGCAACGACCAGTTTATTTTTATATGGCACAATGTCGCGGACAATATCTGAAGGCAGTGAGGTTGGATCTCCCGCTTTCATTCGGTAGGCTGTGAAACGATTGGTACGCAAGTCGAGCTTGTTCAGACCTCCCAAATGTGTACCTACCCACATAATTTCATTATCCTGGTCATAATAGATCGCTTTTACATTATTATGGGAAATACTATTCTTTCCTTCTTCGTGGCGATACCACCGATAGGTGTTATCCTTCCGGTTATACACATTCACGCCGCCGCCTTCGGTACAAATCCACAGGTTCCCGTCCTTATCTTCAGTCATTCTGCCGACGATCGGGCTACTTAAACCTTCTTTTTCTGTATCTCCCGTTTTGTAGCGGGTATAGATTTCATATTCCGGGTTGAAGTAATTGACGCCTCCGAAGTAAGTTCCCAGCCAGATTGTACCTTGTTCGTCTTTCACGATGCACCAGATAGAAGAGTGGGTGAGGCCGTCGGGTTTGTCATTATTGGCGGTATAAAGATGGAATTTACCTGTGCTTTTGTCGTATCGGTTCAGACCGTGAAATGTTCCTATCCACAGGTTACCTGCGTTGTCCTCGCAACAACTTCTCACAAAGTCGGAACAGAGGCTGTTCGGGCTTTTCGGATCGTGGCGGAAGTTTTCGATGCTTCCGTCTTTCTTTATGTGGTAAAGTCCTTCTTCCCAACTGCCGATCCATAACTCCTTGGCAGAATCTTCATAGATGCTGGCGATATTTCCTTTAGTAATAGGTTGTGAAAGCTCCTTGCCCTCCGACAGGCAATAAAGCCCGTTTCTTGTCGTTCCCATCCAGAGGTTCTTCTTTTTGTCCAGATGGATGCAGGATAAAGAGATATTCTTTCCGGCGAGATGGTAGTAAAGATCAAAGTTGCCTGTGCTTTCGTTCAACACAAACACATCTTCTCTTTTACTTATATATAATCTCTCATTATAATAAATAGCATCCACATTGCCTTGCAGCAACGTCTTGAATTTTTGTGTCGTCAGATCAAATTCTGCCACCCCGTCCGTACAGAGCAAGTATACTTTCCCGTTTTTGTTTCCGGTGATGCGCAACACAGTGTTGCTGAACAAGCTGTTCGGATCGTTCTTATTGAGTTTGAAACTTTTAATATCGTTACCGTTATATCGGTTAAGTCCTTCACGCGTGCCGATCCATATAATTCCCCGTTCGTCAATATAAAGGCTGTTGACAGAGAACTGGGAAAGCCCGTCGTCCGTGGTCAAATGGCTGAAAGTGATGTTTTGACCTTGTGTGCGGACTGCGGCTACGCTTAAAAATAGCAGAAATAAAAGGATTACTTTTCTCACTAATTTGTATTTTAAGGTGTTTACATCTATGCAAATATATTGTTTTTATTCGAAAGAGGCAATATTAGTCAGAAGTTTTATGAAGGGCACTGGATATCAGTATGCTATTTGAGAAAAGAACAGTTTTATACTGAAAATATTCAAATTATCCATCTCTTTGTTTCATGAACAAGGAGATGGATAATCTCACTGCTGGAAGAGTAGCTGTTATTTACCAGAGCCAAGAACGCTCAATTACTTGAGCAAAATAATATGTTTTCGGAGCAGACTCAAAGCCAGGCATTGCAACTGTTACCGTAGTAAGCTCACTTTCTTTCAGCCGGGTGATATTTCGCTTTTGTCTCCGGCTTGTAGCCTCTCGTCCGGTTGCATGGGTAGGCGGTCATGGCTACTTCGGTTGCTTCGTTGATATTGGACGTACGGCGAAGCCATCGGTATTATAGAAGGCCTCTTCATAAGGAGCTATAAGGATGCCTCTTGTTTTCCAATCGCCTCCATTCAGGTCGTTACGTATGAATTTTAAATGGTATGATTTGGTCTGATCCTTTGCCACATTGAACCAAACATAACCTTCACCATTATAATCTTCACTCGGATATTTTGTAGCCTCGGCTTTACTATCATAATCTCTATAACCAGTGACAGGGAAGGTGATGGATTGAATTTTTCTCGTGTCTGTATAAAGTTCCAAGACCTGGCTGTTTATCGAACTGGTGGTCCCGTAATAATCTGACTGCATATTGTCCTCAAGTACATCATACCAATTTAACCCTACCGTTTCATCTTTTCCAGAGGTTGTGAATCCGGTGAAAACAGAGTTGTCACCAACCTGATATCCCGGGGGACAGGGGTCATAGACAGTCTTTTTACCATTATTTGACCACAGATCTGTGGGTGATTCATTGATACTTTTATAAGGAGGTGCTTCATCATTAGGCCATCTCGGAGCATTATGCCATTTATCAGGGTTCTTGACAAGCACATCAAGACAATCCTTAGTATGCTTTCTTCCTTCATTATGCTTAAACTCCTCCGGCTCTTGATAAAGCCGGGGAGGATTATATTCTCCCCCTTCCCCATATTTGACAACTTCGGTCCCGTTATAAGTCCATCTGATTTTGTTTCCCCAAGCTAAGTTTGTGCCGACAAACGGATCCTTACGCCCCCACTGGTAGTAGGGATGGTCGCCACGGGGAAGGAGAAAATGGGGATATTGTTCAATCTCTCTGATTATCTCTTTGTCTCCGACTTTGAATGTTATTTTACACTTGCGACGCTTATAATATTTTATCTCTTTTCCTCCCGAACACCAGCCAAGATTGACAGGCATCACATCAAATGCTTTCTCATCGTGGTTACGAATCTGGATATTCTTTTCGAAATCTCCAAAGCCGAAACGAGTGACCCAGATGTGCCAGCTCCAAATAGCTTTTGTGCTTCCGCTTTTTCCATATATTGTAACTGAATTTTTATATATTGAATCTCGATTCAAATAGACAAAGTCATCTTCATTTGCCTTATTATCAATCAAGGCTATCACGGCATTCCCCTCTTGTATTTTACCTATTTGGAATTTTATTCCGCCTTTATTGCCAAAAAGAGCGGGATCATAACTTATCTTACTTGGTGTGATAAGATTTTCAGCATCCTGCCATATAAGTTTCACGCTTACATCGGAAAGGTCTATTCCATCATTGTCTATTATGTAGGGGGTTGTAATATTCTTTTTAAGATGGTTTACAATGTGCGTTGAAGAATATGCCGCCACATTAGTCGATCCATCTGTGATTGCATTTCCATACACGAGGGGAAAGCAATACCCGCCGGGAGCGCCTACTATGTAACAATTGGCGGTATTCTCGACAGTACTTCCTCCACTTTTGTTGGAAAGGTTATAATAGCTACCTACGGTGGCGGCAGTAGAGAGTAAACTGTTGATTGTGGTGGAGTCGGGCTTCGTCATGGAGGCGACAAAAGTATATGGCTTTTTTGTGTTGTCTCCGCTGACTTCGCCCGGTGTAGTTGTAAGCCATCCGGAGGAGGTAGTGTTGTCTATATCCCATCCACCGGTCTGGTCATTGTACATATAATAGGTATAGCTGATTTCCGGTTCTATCCATTGATTGGGCGTACCCATAGCATAACTGGTCACTGTGATCACATTCTGATTATCGAAATCATGACCTGCATTAGGACAAGCTCCTGAGACTCCTGGGTCAGTTACATAGTTAGGATTCGGCTTAAAAAAATTGCCTTGGTAATTCACATTTTCAGGGTAGGTGATATCCAGATACTTCTCGTTATACTCGATGTGCCAGTCCACGTCATTGCCATAGCCTTTGAATTGCATCGTGATTTTGTAATGGTGATTACGGACTAAATCGAAATTTCTCACCGCATCTTTCCCAAGCATAAATCGGTAGATGATCTTACCTTCTGATTCATATTCAGGTCGGTCGGCGACATAATATCCCTCCACCTCGAGATAGGTGCCGTTATCGACCCCGTCAAATTCCTCTGAGTCGATTATCCCGTCTCTATCGGAGTCCTGAAGTTTGGATTTTCCTTCGGGCTCTCCCTGCATGTTTTCATAGCAAGGAAGCGCCTTAGCGTTGTCGTCATGGAAACTTGTAACACTTTGATCTCTCCATACATCTGTCGGAGAAAATGTTTTTCCTTTTGTTACCGTGGGCCAATTGGTATGGTCTTCACCCTCTCCGTAGCTGATGGAATACTTCGATGGGATGCAGGTAATCTTACCATCATCAGCAGCAGCCTCATCAGTATCAGCAGTCTCATCTGTATCATTGCTGCTGACGGCCTTGGAGGAGATGCCGAGGAGGGCACCGGATGCGACTTGCTTCAGTACGGCGTTTTTTATATAGACTGTAACACCGTCTTTCAGATTCGTTCCGTCGAAATCGACAGTAACTTTTGATACCGCTCTGCGCACCCAGGAATGCAGGCTATTCCGGTCCGGGGTAATAGTAAGGAGTTCATCCGTTTCAAAATTCTCATTGTCGGGAGCGGCAGCACCTTCTGTGTACTCCTGTCTGAACACGCCGAACATTTCAAGGTCTTTCTCGATCTCGTCGTCCCAATCAAGCTTGAATTTTCTAAGGTCTTCGATAGATGTTACTTCTTCCTTGAGGTTGTTCTTTTGGTCATTGGAGATATTGGCAACGGCAAAGATATAATAATGCCCGGCTCGTACTTTCTTTTTGAACGTGACACGTTCGTGCGTAGAATCTCCAGAAGAAGCAGGTGTGAAATTCACGTCTCCGCTGTATTCCTCTATGAGTTTTCTCTCAGAGTCGAAGAAGAAAATATACAGCGATTTTATGCCCTTGTATTTCGTTCCTTCAGGTGCTTCGGTACGTGTCTGTACTTCCGTCGGAATAAGCGGCTTGTAAATCACCTCGCTCCGGATTTCAACCTCTGTGTCCGGAATCTCCACTGTCTCGTATATAGGGTCATCCGTGCATCCGACGAATGTGACAGCCACAGCCAATGATGCCAGGATTATCGAAAAAATGATGCTATGTTTTGTATTATTCAGTGACATAATTGCTCATATATTTTAAGATGTCAGGTATGTTGCAAACTCATTCAAGGTACTGTATCCAATCTTCTCCGATTTTTTCTACGAGTTTGGCTCTTCTCTTGTCTTTGGTGTCACCTTCCGACCAGGGATAACGGTTGCCGAAAATGTCAAACCAGTACTTTGGGTATATATCGGGCCAACCCCAACTGTTTTTATTCCAATCATATCTATCCCATTCGTTCAGAGTGTGATAACATTTCAACTTAACTTCGAAATCAAGCCATACACGTTGCTTTGAGTCATTAACATACATATCATATCCATTCATGTCTTTCATTATCTTATATCCGGTTATCCCTTCCGGAGTGAGAAGATATTTCTTTCGGGTCTCCTTTTCGAAGAAATGGTCAAGCTTTGCAGCAGTCCTTTCGTAATCTGTATACACAAGCAAATACTCTTCTTTGTTATTGATGGTTACAAACGATGCATTGTCACCTCTTCCGAGGTAAAATGGAGTTCTTTTAGTCGGGTCTGTCGGGTTTTCTGTCTGGTCATACCAACACAGTCTGCCTTCCTTATCCTTACCCACTATATATCCGGTAAAATCCTCCCTCTCCAATCCGTAATCCGGTTCGAGTTCTACCGATGTGAAAGGGATTACGTCAACTGTCCACACGATGTCTTTGCCTTTCGCAGTGACGTTGAATTTGTACCAGTTGTTGCGGGCGATGTCGAAGTATTGTCCGGGTACCACATCTGTCGGCGGATTGTCGGAATAGCGGAAATCGACATACCCCTCAACATTAAGTCCCCCGACCGCAACGTCCCCAATGGTGAAGTTTATCTTAATTCGCGAATGGTTGTCAAGAGTATTCCCATTTTTATCCACATTCCTGTATTCCGGCACATACGCTATGTAGTGCTCGGTACTCCCGTCTTTTGTCAGCTCCAATGCAATATCGGTTACGTCCTCCGGTATATTCACGGGCGTATAGTCCGTGAGCCATGAATCGGTGACATACTGTTCCTCCTTTGTAACGTTTGCAGGAGCCTTGTAACCCTTGCTGTTGGAATGGGTCAGTGACACGGAGTTAACTACAGGAGTCTCCGCGAAGTCCACGAAATTGATATTCACATCAACCTTGGCAAAGGCGCGGAGAAGGTGAATGGTGCCGAGATCTGAAATCATCTTCCCGTCAATGAAGTCTTGCACTCCGCTCTCAAATTCCTTCACTCCATACATCGGGATGAGGTTATCGGCGGAGAGCAAGGTCTTTTGCTGTGAGAACTCGAACTTGGCAGGGGGAGCGGTGCAAAGTTCCGCTATGGTCGTTATTCCGGGAACAGGGTCGGCGTAACTGTCCCAGTTGGCCAGGAGCACGAAGCGGCAACCTGTGGTCAATGCTTTTTTTACCTCCTCTGTATCCTTCAGCCGTAAACGGATCGAATATATTTTTTCATCAAAACTTTGGATGCTGACAGCATCTAAAGTTTTGATGAATGTGTTATCTGTCCCGAAAAGGTAACAGCGGAAGTTTTTTTGGGAGAAGTCAATGAAATTCTCCAGACCGCTTCCCGGGTTATATTCCCCATTGGTGGGGGTGGCTC
>ERZ860508.1890-NODE-1890-length-10109-cov-4.270340_pt1 | contig 10109 bp, 14 predicted proteins | sample MGYA00509976_ERZ860508 | MGnify/ENA primary metagenome ERZ860508 (study PRJEB30046, sample SAMN00715242) | human gut metagenome | study: EMG produced TPA metagenomics assembly of the A metagenome-wide association study of gut microbiota in type 2...
CATTGATTGCCATCACAAACCTTCCACCTAGAGCAATGATGGGAATTGAATCTTGCGGTATGTTACTTTCAGCAGTAAACAATTTGAAAGATTCAGAGGATGAGGAGCTTCATCTTCTTATGGTTGATAACCATATTCCTGCTGGTGCAAAGCTTTACTAAAAACGAGATGTACCTTATTGGTGGAAAATTATAAAATAACAAAAATACGCCAATTTTACGTCAAACGATGCAGAGTTTGATGTAAGAAAAGATTATAATGATTTTGAATCAGACGATATGACATATGAAGCCCCATTGGATAGAGAAATCTGTCTTATGGGGTTTTGTATACCACAGCACGATACCTTGAAGTGTTTTTGAAGCCAGTAAATACGATGTTTTATGGGATAAGAAAGTGGATTACCGTATCATTGGCAAAAGAGTTCTGATATGACAAATTTATTATGAGGAGATTTGTTTTTATGGATAATAAAGAAAAAATGAAAATTATTCTGCCATTTATAATTTTGGCAATATGCGTACCGATAATAGTTGATTTTTTATTTTCGGGAATTCTTTCCCTTCAAATATTAGTAATGAGAGTTGGGCAGGTTTTTTGGGGAGTTTTTTAGGTTCAATTATAGGCGGTGGATGTACGTGTTGGGCTGTAATTAAGCAGAAGCAATATGCTGATGAACAAAGAAGACTTGATGATGTTGCGGAGATTAGACCATATATTGTCGCAGTAAGTCCTAGTTATGTTAAATCAGGGCATATGTTGGAACTTCATTTTATAATTCAAAATATAGGCTTAAATTCGGCATGTGATATAGAAGTATATGCAATAAACTTAGATTGGAAAGAATCTAAAAAAATAATAGAACAAGGGAAATATTGCTTAACTGTTAATTCAAAGGTTGAAGTAAGTCCTGAGTTCAATTTTAATGAAACGACTTATTATGAATTTCATTATATGGATTTGAAAAGTAATTTGTATTATCAAGAATTTAGATATGACTATAGTTCAAATTCTTTTATATCTTTGGAACCATGTAATATGGGGAAAATACATACTACAAATTAAGCTGTAAACGGAGGGGTGAAAAATACCTCTTTTTTATGATTTCATCATGTATAGACATAATTTGTGTCAAAACTTTTAAGTATTGGCACCGCTTCACCCATGACGATAAATCAAGGGCTGAGGTGGTGCCGAAAAGTGTACATTTAGAAACTGAATAATAAGGGCATAAAATCAGTGCCAAAAAGTAGAGACTTTCCATTATGGAGGTCTCATTTTTTATGTAAGCATTTTAAGACAAAGGAAAGGAGCAAATAATCATGAAGAGATATGGTTATCACAGAACAAGTACAAGAGAGCAGCATTTAGACAGAGGTATCAAGGAGATTACAGCATATTGCGAGCAGAATAGTCTGGAGCTGGAAAAGATTTTCACAGACCAGCAGACAGGCAAGATAGGAGGATTTGAACTTAAGTGTGAGAAGTGTAAAAGGGTTCTTCGATTGAAGCATTACACGGAACAATTGTTGATTGAACACTCCGAAAACGGAGTATTCAGAGTATAGAACAAATAACAATTAAATGATGGCACCACCTGATAAGGGCGGCACTATTGTGTGACAGCACCACGGACGCAGGGGAAAGAAACCAGTTAAGGACTGGACTTTCTCTTGCGTTCTTTTTTGTAAGGGTGCGTTGTAGAAAATTATTCGTCCTCAAACATTCCTATAACTGGTTATTGCGGGGAACAGGAAAGGATGGATTGAATATGTACGAAGTAAACGTAGCAGAATATAATGAAGATATGAATATGGAAATTGGACAAAGAATACAAGCAAAAAGAATAGAGAGAGGATTATCGGGGGCAACTTTAGGTGCTTATCTTGGAATAAGTGCTAATCAAGTGTCACGTATTAAAACTGGAAAGGCGAAGTGTTCATTAAAGCATTTTTTTGTGATTTCACAAATATTAAATTGCTCTTCTGATTACCTTTTGTTTGGAAAGAAACAAATGCCTATATTATCTCAAGGACAAGTTGATATGATTGAGCAGTTGTATCAGAGCATTACAATTAGTCGCCAATGGTAAAAATCGATATGCTAATAATGTGTTTTATGAAAATCAGTTGAAAAAATGTCACGAAAATTATATAATAATCGTGACAAAATAAGGAGCGTGATTTTATGGCAAGTGGCATTTATGCGGAAGTAAAGAAGAGAATAGAATTAGCTGAACCGGGAACGGTTTTTCTTACATCAGATTTTACGGATATTGCGACAACAACAACTGTAAGAAAATGTTTGGGAAGACAAGTTGAAGAAAAGATTATACGAAGAATTATGGATGGAGTGTATGAAAAGCCAATATATAGTAAGTTACTTAAAGAGTATATTCCTGCAAATCCCGATGCGATAGCTTGTGCTATTGCCAGAAGTTTTCGTTGGACCATTGCTCCATGCGGAGATGTTGCATTAAATAAACTGGGACTATCTACACAAGTTCCGGTTGTCTGGTCCTATATCAGTGATGGACCTTATAGAAAATTTTCCTGGGACAATATTACGCTGTCTTTTAAGCATCGTGCGAATAGAGAGATTTCATTTATGTCTGAGACAACAACTTTGGTTATTGAGGCATTAAAGACATTGGGAAAAGAGCGAATTGATGACAGTATTATACTGAGTTTGAAAAACAGATTGCCTCAAGCGGAAAAGAAAAAGATGTTAGAGGAAGCAACGGGTGTAAGTGAATGGATATATGCAGTAATCAGAAAGGTGTGTGCTGAATAATGAAGGAAGTTGCTAAATTAGAGAAAAAGGATAGAACAGAATTGTTCCAAGCTACTGCAATTTCGATGGGAATGCAACCAAATGTAATCGAAAAAGACTTTTGGGTATGTTTTATGCTGGACCATCTGTTTCATGATTGTAGGTATAAGGGTGCATTTGTTTTCAAGGGTGGTACAAGTTTATCTAAATCGTACCATGTTATCGAAAGATTTTCTGAAGATATAGATTTGATTCTGGATTGGAGAAAAATCATTAATGACGAGGTAAATCCTTGGGAAGAAAGGTCAAAAACTAAGCAGGATTTATTTAACAAACAAATCAATTCAGAAGCAGCTAAATTTTATAAAGAGGAATTAATTCCCCAGTTGAATGTAGAAATGAAAGAAAAACTGGGGGAGGGAGAATGGATTTCAGTTGATACAGAAGATGAGATGGTGGTTAACTTTTATTATCCGCAGATATTTGAAGCAGAGTATTTGCGTTCCTGCGTGAGATTAGAAATTGGTCCATTGGCAGAATGGATGCCATCTCACGAGACAACAGTAACTCCATTTGCAACCGAAAAATATCCAGATGTATTTTCACAAAAAGAGACATCAGTTCTGACTGTTGATGTTGAGAGGACATTTTGGGAAAAACTTACCATATTACATAAAATTGCAAATTTTCCAGAAGGAAAAACATTACCAGCCAGATATGCAAGGCATTTATATGATGTGTATAATCTGGGAAATTCATGGGTAAAAGAAAGTGCATTTAAAAGAAAAGAATTGCTGGAAAAAGATGTTGCTTTCAAGCAAAAGTTTTATTATGCCAAGGGTGCTCATTATGAAACGGCAACCCTGAGCAGTATTGAACTTCTACCAAGAAAAACGGTACTTAATGCTTTGCAGGAGGACTATCAGGCAATGAAGAATATGATATATGGGAATATACCAGAATTTAAAGATATCCTTGTATTTCTTGAAAAGTTGCAGAAAGAAATACATGGGTTGGAGTAACTTGATAGCTTGAGAAACTTGATACAACAGGAGGAGAAAGCTGTGTTTATATTTGAAAAATGTTCTTATGTAGAGTTGCAGGCAATACAACACAGAGAAGATTTGTTACTAAGCGGTTGGACACTGCTTGAAAAGGAATATATAGATGTAACTGAAAAAGTATATGATGAAAATGGAACAATGGTGGCTCTGATCAATTATTACTTTTTAAATGAGAACAAAGATAGGATTATGATTGCATTGTTCGAGGTGTTTAAGCCATATCGAGACAGAGGACTGGGGAAAAGAATTATTGCTCAGTTTTTACAAGACTATTATGGAGAAGTAAATTTAGAACCATCTGGAGAAGAAAGTGAATCTTTTTGGAAACAGTGCGGATTTGAGAGTGGATGCTACTTAGACAGGAGATGCAAATGAAACTTCTTGATTTGGATATGGACTATTTTATGGAGAATATAGCTATCGGGATTACGGAAAGCAGAGAAGAACGTTTGTCAGAAGATGAGTATGGATATTGTGTTTGGAGTGAGCAGCGAATAAGGAGTTTTCTGGAAGATAACCTTGGACTTTCAAAAGATAGAAAAATCAAGGGAAGAATTGTGATTGGACACAACGAAGCACTATTCTTTTGGCAGGAGTTGATAACAAAAGAAAGTTTGGAAACGCCATTTGAAGCTGTGCATATAGATTCACATGCGGATTTAGGTTTGGGTTATCTTTCATGGACATATATTTTAGATGATTTGCTTCAATATCCGGTTGAAGAACGACGTATATGAAGAGAATGATATTCGAACAGCAGTAACAGATCGAATGCTTCACTGGTCATATACACCGAAACAGAAAGAAGAACTTAAGATGGCACTTGCGGCAGGAGTTCCGAAAGCAACGATACTGACTTACTTTTATCCGGATGTAACTGTGGAGAAGATGAGTTCTTATCGAATGAAACAGTAAGTTATCGCATAGGCACAGGAATTATGATATACTGTGTTTATGCGATGTTAAAAATAAAAGAGATTAATAATAGAATAGGAATGCAGTATAAATATGGTAAATATTATAGTAATTAGTTCAACATGGGCACCACAATCAGGTGAGTATAAAGAAAGTATTATATTGTATAGTGATAATTGGAATGATTATGGATATTATACACTTTTTCATTTGGTATATTATGATGAACAGGGGCTTTTACATGAGATTGGGTCTTTAAAAATCTATTCTAAAGTATTAGACGAACCAGGAAATGTTATATGTTCTGTTGGAACATTGCTTCCAAATAAAATAGAAACTTTAAGTAGTAAGTTCTGTTCATTGGGATGTGATCTGAATTTTTATAAAAACATGAAAAAAATATTTCCAAATGAATATATGGACATTTTAATACGATTGAGAGATATTGCAATTAATAAAGATATATATGAAGTATTTAAAGATGATATAGGTGTTCAAAAGTCATTACTAAGAGAAAGTAGTGCTGAAAAGGCTTTATTCGAAGCAAAATATGTATTGAGGAATGATAAATTAGAAGAGAAAGATATTTCATTTCAATGTTCTTATAAAGCTCCATATAGTTTAAATGCAATAGAGTTGAATTTTAATTTTAAGAAGAACCAGTATATTCCATACAGAATTTGTGCAATTGTGGGAAAAAATGGAACTGGAAAGACACAATTTTTGTCACAATTAGCAAGTTCATTAAGTGGTTTAAACGAATCAAACAATAATATTATATTTAAAGGTAGAAGACCACCGATTGATAGGGTAATGTCAATTTCTTATAGTGTATTTGATGGATTTAATAAGGTAAGAGGCGATGATTCGGTATATAGTTATGTATATTGTGGTCTTCAAACTGAAAATGGAATTTTGTCGCAGGATCAGATTCAGCAAAATTTTAAAATGGCTTACTCACAGATAATAAATAGAGGCAGATTTAATGACTGGGAGAATATTATTAGAGAAGTTTTAGAATCTGAGCATCAAGATATATTAAAGAAAATAGAAAAAGATGATTTTAGTAGTATAAATTGGAGTTCAGGGCAACACATTTTGATTTCAACGATGACAGAACTAGTGTGTAATATAGAAAAAGAGTCGTTAATACTGTTTGATGAGCCAGAAATTCATTTACATCCAAATGCGATAGCTAATGTAATGAGAATGTTTAGTAAATTATTGGAAGAATATGATTCATATGCTATTTTCGCAACTCATTCACCAATAATACTACAAGAATTGCCATCGACGAATATTCAAATATTTGAAAAAATAGATAATACATTTTTGGTAAGGAATCCTTTGATAGAGTGTTTTGGCGATAATATATCAAATATAATATCTGATATATTCGATGTAACAGAAATAGAGAGTTATCATAAGCAAGTTTTAAAAAAACTATCAGATCAAATACCAGAGGAAGAAGTATATAAGTTATTTAATGAACATTTAAGTATCGATGCTAAAATTTATTTAAAAACATTATATCGAGGAAACCATAATGATTAATTTACCTTTATTGCGACAAAATGATCGTCAGATATTGAAAAATATTATAAAAAACAAGCATGAACCTGCAAAGACTAAGTTATTAAATAAGTATAATAATATTATAGCTGATTATTTGAAGTTTTATAAAAATAGATATACACTTGATAGAATAACTCAGGATACAAACATTGATGAAGAGGCAACAAAATATTTAAATGCTGCATATAAGTCAGGAAAAGAAATAGATTCAGTAAAGGCAAAGATAACAGAAATAATGCCACCTGCTATTAAAGAAAAATGTCCATACTGTATGTTATCAGAGCCGGGAACATTTGACCATTATCTAGGAAAAGGACGATTTCCAGAGTATTCGGTATTATCTAAAAATCTAGTTCCTTGTTGTTCAAAATGCAACAGTAAGAAGGGAGAAAAATTTTTATCGAAAAATGGAAATAGATCTTTTATATCATTTTATTTTGATAAGCTTCCGCAAAGGTCATTCTTTGTAGTTGAATTAGATATAGATGATGATATTCCTTATATTAAAGATATGTACACTACTTCAAATAATGGAAATAATATAGATGAAATTATTAAAACACATTTTGAAAAATTGGAGTTATTTGAGAGATACAAGCAGCCGATGTCTAATCTACTCGCTATCCTTATATCAAAAATAAATAAGTCAAAACAATCTAGGGAAGATATAATTGAAGCTTTGGAAAGTGAAATTACAGCTTTAGAAAAAATATATGGTTCAAGTTATTGGGAATGCAGTTTATATAGAGGTGTAGTTGACAATGAAGATATTTTGGATTATTTGGAAAACATTAGTTTGTCTGACTCATAAACAATTTAATAAAATGCTTACAAGCACTTTAGCCACAACAGGTTAGAGTGCTTTTTTCATGCCATAAAAGGAGGTGGTTGAAGCACAACACATCGGGGAAAGCCGATTAATCATTACAACAGGCATTGCCTGATAATCATATAGTAACAAATAACAAGGACAGAGAGGAATGTATATATTCCATTCGGAAATCAGCCGGATTGGAATGTGTACATTCCTTTCTGGCTTTTCCTGTCTGTCACAAATCAATGAAAAAGGAGATTTTTATCATGAGAAAAGAACAGATTACAGTAACTAACAGTTCAGTCTGCATTGATGCAGAAAACAAGGATTTGGAGGGAAAAAGCATGAAGAGAAGATTACTTCATTTTAAGAAAAGAATGGTTCCGGCAGTATCCGGAGCACTTATGGGAGTGATGCTTATGAGCACTACCTGTTTTGCAGCAGCTTGGATATGCAGGAAGTGGCAGTGGTGGCGGAGGTGGAAGCCCCGGAGTAAGCTCCATGACAGAGGATGAGATAAATGCAATCCTTAGTGGAATTACAGACAGCAGACAGAAAACAGTCTGCTCTTATGCACTTCACAGAGTAGGTTATCCATATAGTCAGGATTTACGAGACAGTGGTAATTATTATGACTGCAGTTCACTAGCATATTACTCATGGAATCAATTATATTTTTGAGCATATTGATGAGGATATTACAGTAGAGGACGTGGCAAAATACTGTTCCTATTCCAAATATCATCTGACACGGATGTTTAAGGAAGATACAGATGAAGCTCTTTATCAGTTTATCAAAAGAGTACGCTTAGAGCGTAGTGCATGGCGTCTGAAGGTGGAGAAGGAAAGAAGTATTACGGAGATAGGTGAGACTTATGGTTATTATTCATCTAATTTTGCTACCGCATTTAAAAAACATCTGGATATTTCTCCGGCAGATTACCGCAGGAGCAGCGAACAGATGGTAAAGGACAGTTCTTTTTCCCATGGTATGACACTGGACGGTTTGGATGATGCCGGAAGTAAAATTACAGTAGAATATCTTGCACCTTTTACAGTGTTATATGAGCGTAAAAAAGGAAATTATCATAATCTGTCGGATGAATGGTGTGATTTTATCGAGAAATACAAGTATCTTGCAACAAAAGACACACCGTATATTGAATGTACGATTGATGATCCATCCATTACAGATGAGGAGGGCTGTATGTATGAATTGTGTCAGACCGTTATACCAGACCACCCGGTATTAAAAGACCATCCGGAGATTTTGCTCCACGATTTCGAGGGTGGAAAGTATGCAGTGTATCATTTTAAGGGAGTGCCGCAGCTTCTGTTATGGTATATCAGGAGATTTTTTGCAGATGGCTGTCTAAGACAGGAAATGAGCTGGATGAGCGACCGATTATTGATATTTATCGGAAGATAGAGGAAAGCGGATATATGGAGATTGACATCTGTTTCCCATTAAAGACAAAATAGTCATAAATAAAGTTATGTAAAAATGTGTAGAGATATCTGACTTGACAAATAAACGACCGTTTACTATAATTTAATTGTAAATGGTCGTTTATTTTATGGGACAGGAGGTTTGGGTATGTCAAAAACTACAAAGGAAGATATATTGATTGTTGCATTACATTTATTTGCGAGAGATGGATATGAAGCAGTTTCTGTCAGTCAGATTGCGGGTGAGCTTGGCATGACAAAAGGTGCATTGTATAGGCATTATGAGAGTAAGAGAGATATTTTTGACCATATTGTAAAAAGGATGGAGCAGGGGGATGGCGAACAGGCAGAATCACATGATATGCCTGCTGATAAAAAGGAAAATGAACCTGAACAGTATGAAGAGATTTCTGCGGACAATTTCATGGAATACAGTAAATCTATGTTTTCGTATTGGACAGAAAATGATTTTGCATCGTCATTTCGAAAGATGCTTACGTTAGAGCAGTTTCGGAATGAGGAGATGCAGGCATTGTATCAGCAATATCTTGTGTCCGGTCCGGTAGAATATGTGAAGGATTTGTTCAAGAGCATGGAGATAGTGGAGGAAGATAAAAAAGCAACCATGTTTTATTCCATCATGTTTTTCTATTATAGTCTGTATGATGGAGCAAAGGATAAAACAAGAATAAAAGAGCAGTTTGAAAAAAGTGTTAGCGGTCTTATATAGGGAACGTATTAGAGAGAATACATACAATAAAAATGCAGTTGATTATCTTGCAATACCATGAATGTATACCATGAGTTAAAAAGAAATGGAGAAAAAGAAAATGAAAGAAAATATTATCATTCGATTGGAAAGAGAAAATGAATACCATGAGGTAGAAAATCTGGTAAGGGAGAGTTTCTGGAATGTGTATCGCCCAGGTTGTCTGGAGCATTATGTACTCCATCAGCTTCGCAACGATCCGGCATTTGTTCCAGAATTGGATTTTGTCATGACATTAGATGGACAGTTGATTGGACAGAACATGTTTATGAAGGCTGTGATTGCAGCCGATGATGGCAGAAGTATTCCGATTATGACCATGGGACCGATCTGTATTGCACCGGAGCTTAAAAGGAAGGGGTATGGAAAGATTTTACTGGATTATTCTCTGGAAAAAGCAAAAGAGCTTGGATGCGGAGCAGTATGCTTTGAAGGAAATATTGATTTTTATGGAAAAAGCGGATTTAAACAGGCAAGCGAGTTTGGCATCCGCTATCATGGATTGCCGGAAGGCGAGGATGCATCTTTCTTTCTGTGCAAAGGACTGATACCGGGATATCTTAATGGAATTACAGGAGAGTATGCACCTCCGGCAGGGTATCTGGTAAATGAAAAGGAAGCAGAGGCATTTGATAGAGAGTTCCCGTATATGGAGAAGAAAAAACTTCCGGGACAGATTTTTGAAGGAGATATTCGGTAAATTAGGACTTCGTATTTGTAACAGCTTTGCTGATTTCAGTGGAAAGCCGAG
>ERZ860508.1900-NODE-1900-length-10054-cov-3.229823_pt1 | contig 10054 bp, 6 predicted proteins | sample MGYA00509976_ERZ860508 | MGnify/ENA primary metagenome ERZ860508 (study PRJEB30046, sample SAMN00715242) | human gut metagenome | study: EMG produced TPA metagenomics assembly of the A metagenome-wide association study of gut microbiota in type 2...
CAGCTCCCGCCGCAGCAGTTCCCGCCCGGCCTCGTCCACCGGAACGCCTGCTTCCTCATCCTGAATAAAATCCTCCAGGTGGGCATCCTCTTCCTCACCCACCGGTGTTTCCAGGCTGATGGGGTCCTGCGCCAGCTGCAGCAGTTCCCGCACCCGGTCCGGCTCCATTTCCAGCCGGACGGCGATCTCCTCCGCCGTGGGCTCACGGCCATTCTTCCGCAGCAGCTCCCCTGCCGTCTTCCGGACCCGGTTGATGTGCTCCACCAGATGCACCGGGATGCGGATGGTCCGCCCCTGGTCGGCAATGGCACGGGTGATGGACTGCCGGATCCACCATGTCGCGTAGGTGGAGAACTTGAAGCCCCTGTCCGGCTCAAACTTTTCCGCTGCCTTCATCAGGCCGAGGTTGCCCTCCTGGATGAGGTCGAGGAAGGGCAGCCCCCTGCCCGCGTAGCGCTTGGCCACCGAGACCACCAGCCGCAGGTTCGCCTCGCTGAGGCGTCGGCGGGCGTCCGCATCCCCTGCTCTGGCAGCACGGGCCAGCGTCTGTTCCTCTTTTGCCGAGAGGAGCGGCACCTGCCCGATCTCCTTCAGATAGGCTTTCACCGGGTCGTCCAGCGCCACACCCTCGGCGGAAAGCTCATGTTCCAGCCGGCCGATCTGGGCTTCGTCCAGCAGCGGGAGATCTGTGTCCTCTTCCTCCACCCGGATGCCGCGGGCCTCCAGCACCTCATACAGCGCGTCCAGCCCGGCAACGTCGTACTCCTGCTCTTCCATGGCGCGGCTGACCTGTTCCGGCGTCAGAAGGTGGTGCCGGGCACGGCTCGCCAAGATCTTTGCAAGTTCTTCCGTTTGCGACAATTTCCGCATGATTCCTTCTCCTTCCAGCTCCAGCCGGGAGGAAAGGGAGCGCTCAGTCTTCTGCAGGGAGAGTTCCCTGTTTCTTTTCTCGCATCGACTGGAGATACTGCTCTAAGTCTTCATTGGACATCTGGGCCGCCTTCTTCGCGATCGGGGTGCCGCGGGCGATGCGTTCCAGATAAAAGTTGATATCCTCGGTGGTACAGTTGACATCGCTGTATTGTGCCGCAAGGCGGCTCAGTTCATTCAGGGCCTCTTCGCTCTGCACAAAGCCGCGCAGGGTGGAAAGGCTGACCTCGATGCCCTGCGCCTGACAGTCCAGCATGGCCTGGTACAGCTCCTTCTGCTGGGGCAGGAGGAACTTTTCCGCCGGCAGCTGGGCCCGCACCCTGGGGATGTAGCTGGGCTCCCGCAGCAGTGCCGCCAGCAGCCGCTGCTCGGCTGAGGCCACACCCAGCGCCTGCGAGCCCCCTGCGCTGTAGGGGACATTGATCTGATCCATCTCACCGGAGTGCAGGCGGGAGCGGTTCTCCTCCCGTCGTCGCTTGCTGCCCGCTTTTTTGACGGCGGTGCCCAGCTGGGTCAGGATGGCGGTCTTGGAGATGTTCGTCTCCTCGGCCAGCCGCCCGGCGTAGACCTCCTGTTCGGTGGGGTTGGAGCGCTCGGCCAGCAGGTCCACGGCATCGCGGATGTATTCGAGCCGCTGGGCGTCCTGGGTCAGGTCGTATTGATCCCGCAGGCGCTTGAGCCGGAAATCCAGCGCGTTGCCCACGCCGTCCAGCAGGGTGCGGAAGCGGTCGGCACCATAGCGCTTGATGTACTCGTCCGGGTCCTTTGCGCCGGGGATCTGAAGCACCCCCACCCGCACCGTGCTGTTCCGGAACAGTTCCAGCGAGCGGAGGGTGGCTTTCTGGCCCGCCTCGTCGGAGTCGTAACTCAGGATGACCTCATCGGCGTACTCACTGATGAGCCGCACCTGCTCCGGCGTCAGGGCCGTGCCGCAGGCGCAGACGGCGGTGTCGATGCCCGCCTGCTGCATACTGATGACATCCATATAGCCCTCGCAGAGGACGAACCGGCGGGAGGCGCTTTTTTTGGCGATCTGCAGCGCGAACACCGTCTCGGATTTGTGGTAGACCAGCGTTTCGGGGCTGTTGACATATTTGGGCTTGGAGTCATCCAGCACACGCCCGCCAAACGCGATGATGTTGCCGCGCAGGTCGAAGATGGGGGTCATGACCCGCTTCCAGAACAAACAGTAGATGCGCCCGGAAGCGCTGCGCTTGAACAGGCCGCTGGCGTCCAGCTCCTGCTGGTTGTAGCCCTTATCCCGCAGGAACTGATAGAGGGCCTGCCCATCGTTGGGGGCATAGCCGAGGCCGAACCGCACGATGGTCTTGTCGTCCAGCCCGCGGCGGCGCCTGCCGGGCCTCCTCGACCGTGGAATTCAGGCAGGCGTGGAAGAAGCGGGCCGCTTCGCGGTTCATCGAGAGGATGCGGCTGCGCATCCGCCCGGTCTTGTCGTCCTCCTGCGGCTCCGGCATCCCGGCGCGGGCTGCCAGCATCTTGACGGCCTCGCCGTAGTCGATGCTGTTGATCTTTTTGGCGAAGCTGATGGCATCGCCGCCCGCCCCGCAGCCAAAGCAGTAAAAGCTCTGGGTGTCCGGGTAGACATAGAACGAGGGGGTCTTCTCGCTGTGGAACGGACACAGGCCGCCATAGAGGCGGCCCTTCCGTTTCAGCTGCACATAGCTGCCCACCAGATCGACGATGTCGGTGCGGCGGTTCAGCTCTTCAATGTACTCGTGTGGGATCATGGCTCTTTTTTCCTGCTTCCTTTTATAACACGTGCCACTTGCGGGGCACGAACACATCCTCAAAGGTCCGGATGGCGAACTCGTCGCTCATGCCGCTGATGTAATCGGTCACGGCGCGGTCACGGCCCTCCTGATAGGCCAGCTGCAAATAGAAGTTGGACATCTGGTCGATGTGGGTCAGGTAGTATTCGTACAGTTCCGTGAGGACCTTTTCCACTTTCTGCTCTTCGCGCTTGGCGGTGCGGTCGTTGTAGACATTGGCATACATGAAATCCTTCAGCGCAAGGAAGGCTTCCTCTTCCTCCGCGCCCATGGCCACATCGCCGTCGCTGTGGGCGAGGATGCTCTGGATCATGGTCGTGATGCGCTGGGATTTCGTTTCACCCAGCACGGCGGTGCATTCTCTGGGCAGGATCGCCGGGTCCAGCACCCCGGCACGGACGGCATCTTCGATGTCGTGGTTGACGAACGCGATCTGGTCCGCCATCCGGACGATGCGGCCCTCCGGGGTCGCCGCCCAGGTGCCCTTGGTGTGGGTGATGATGCCGTTCCGCACTTCCCAGGTCAGGTTGAGGCCCCGGCCGTTCTGTTCCAGCTTGTCCACCACCCGCAGGCTCTGGCGGTAATGCTTGAAGCCATCCGGACAGAGCTTGTCCAGTGCGCTCTCCCCTGCGTGGCCAAAGGGCGTGTGGCCCAGGTCATGCGCCAGGCTGATGGCCTCGGTCAGGTCTTCGTTCAGGCGCAGGGCGCGGGCGATGGTGCGGGCGATCTGCGCCACCTCCAGCGTGTGGGTCAGCCGGGTGCGGTAGAGGTCGCCCTCCGGCGAGAGGAAGACCTGCGTTTTCTGCTTGAGGCGGCGGAACGCCTTGCAGTGGATCACGCGGTCCCGGTCGCGCTGGAACACCGGGCGGATGGGGTCCTGCGGCTCCGGTCGGACCCGGCCCCGGCTTGCATCGCTGAAGGTCGCCCAGGGGGCAAAGGTCAGCCGCTCGATCTCTTCGGTACGCTGGCGTACATCCATCCGGTATCCCTCACTTTCATGCTGGTTCCTGCCCCCTTCCCAGCGCAGCTGCGCCCGCAGCTATTGTAGCAGAATTGCTCTGTCGAAGGGGGAATCTTCCTGTCCTGTCCAAAATTATCCTATAAAAATCTCTCGGTGCTGCTGCTCACAGAGCGCAGCAGCCCTGCAGCCTTGCATCCGACCGCCCATGGCTCCCACTTCGGGGGAGCGGACGAGCGAATGCGAGACGGAGAGGGGCATCAGAACGGCGCATAGAACGGCTGCGAGACGCTCACCTCGGCCCCGCCCCGCGTCAGCTCCCGCAGCTGTTCCAGCAGCGGCGGCTCGGTGCCCTCCGGCATCTGCCAGTGCAGGGTCACGCGGTCGGTGAACTGCGGGTCGGCGAGTTTGGCCCCGGCGGCGTGGATGAGCAGCGCGGCCCGCTCGTAGAGTGCGTAGTCCACCGTCACTTCCAGCTCCACCACGCTGCGCACCGTGACGACCTCGGCGTTTTCCAGTGCGCGGGCGGTCGCGGTGGTGTAGGCGCGGACGAGGCCGCCCGTGCCCAGCAGCACCCCGCCAAAGTACCGGGTCACGACCACGATGAGGTCGGTCAGGCCGCTGTGCTGCAGCACTTCCAGTGCCGGATTTCCCGCCGTCTTGGCCGGTTCACCGTCATCGGAGTAGCGCTCCCGGTTGCCCTCCCGCAGGCGGTAGGCGTAAACGTTGTGCCGCGCGGTGCGGTTTGCCGCGCGCACCTGCTCCAGAAAGGCCACGGCCTTTTCCTCGCTGTCTGCAAACGCGAGCTGCGCAATGAAGCGGCTCTTCTTCTCCTCATATTCGCCGATGGCTGTGCCCCGGATGGTGCGGTAATCCTCCACGCTGACTCCTCCTGTTTGTGGTGTTCCTTGCAAAATAGTATACCATAAATCCGGGCAAAGAAAAAGCCCGGCACAAGCATTGCTCGTGTCGGGCCTTCCCCGGATTTATTTGAAGCACGGAGATGTCATTTTGAAAGCGCCCTCGCTCAGACGAAGAGCTGCACCCACTGGTTGCCCCAGCCGAGGTTCTCGCCCTCGCCGGTTTCCTGCATCGGGCATTCCTCTTTTGCGTGACCCCATGAAATGAAAAAGGTGTCGATTTGTCAAGACAAACTCGGCAAATCGACACCTGCTGTTCAGATGAAGGTCGCTCAAAAGACGGGTACACATCGTGCCCGATTTGAGAAGCAACTGGCTGCCATTTTACAGGCCCTATAGCTTTGCGTCACAGCCTTTCGACTGCTTTGCCGAGAATATTCAATTCAGTAGATCTTGCATCACAGTCCAGCCGCCGTTCGCGCGGCTCCCTGACTACTTTTTTATTCTATCATGTTTGTCTTCATTCGTCAAGATTCTGCGGCCGATTTTTTCCGTTTTTGCAGATCTTTTTCATGCCTCCCGGCTGCTGCTGTTTTGTTCCGGCCCGTTTTCTGCCGCCTCGCCCTTTCTGCCCAAAAAAACATCCGGCTCGACGTTGCTTGCGTGAGCCACCGCAAAAAGGGAATTTCTGGAATTTTTCCATGTTTCACGCAGGAAATGCACCCATTCACGCAGAAAAGTCTTGCATTTACCCCCCCCCCACGTGCTATATTTAGCTTAGCAAGCAACCTCTGTTTTCTGGTTCCTCAATCCATGTTGTGGTACGAGTTGGAAGGGACGGTGGCACACCGCCCTGTCCGGTTCCAATATATTATAGAATATATGTAATAGGAGGTATTCTCAATGGTCTCTTATCGCAGACTCGCCATGCGCGTCCTGGGGCATGTTCCGGTGCCTTTCGGCAAGAAAAAGGCATCTCCCCCTCCCCGCGTTGCCGCACAACGGATCGCAGCTCTCGCTCTCGCCTGTGCCATGATGACCGGCATGACCCTTCCTGCTTTTGCCGCTACGTATGATATTGCCAGCGGCTCCATTGATATCCACGCTACGGAAAACGGCAATCTCATCAGCCAGTGGTTTATGAATGGGGAACAAAAAGAATACGTCAGCGACAGCAGCGGATACATCCAAGATCGTGAGGACAACGAAATCACCATCACCGGCACAAGCACGGGGAACACGGTCACCATCGACGCAGACAAAGACCAGACGGCCAATGTCACCTTGAAAGATGTGAACATCAATGTTGATGAACAATACGAACACGGCTACGACCCCGATCAATACAAAACCGCCGTGGAAGTGACCGGCAGCGGCAATACGAACATCGAGCTGAACGGCAACAACACGCTGACAAGCGGATATGGCCACGCCGGTCTGGAGCATAACAAGACCGACGACAGCGGCACGCTGACGATTCAGGACGAAAAGAATGATGATGGCTCCGCAAAGGGAAGTGCGTCCGATACTACTGGCAGTTTGACTGCCACGGGTGGTTACCACAGTGCTGGCATCGGCGGCAGTGACGAACAAGACGGCCAAGTGACCATTACGGGCGGTGAGATCACTGCCAACGGTGGTAGTGGGGGTGCCGGTATTGGCGGCGGTTCCGGTAACAAACAAGCCGTCGGCGGTGACGGCGATGTGACAATTTCCGGCGGTACGATCACCGCTACGGGCGGCAGTCTGGGTGCCGGTATTGGCGGCGGTGCCTACGGCAATGGTACTGTCACAGTGACCGACGGCGATATCACCGCAAAGGCTACGGGCATGTATGGTGCCGGTATTGGTGGCGGTTTTGGCGCGATACCGAAGGACACTCTTATTGGAGGAAATGGCACTGTCACCATCAGCGGCGGCACCATCACCGAAGCCTCTGGTGGCTATATGGCTGCTGGCATCGGCAGCGGCTATCAGGGTCTGGGCACAGTGACCATTGAAGGTGATGCCGTCATCAAAAACGCACAGGGCGGTGAAGCTGGAGCCGGCATCGGCAGTGGCACCTATGGTGACAGCGAGATCATCATCAGAGGTGATGCAGTCATTGAAAATGCGGAAAGTAGCGCAAACGGCGCTGGCATCGGCAGCGGCCAAGGCGATTTGTATCCCGATGGCGATGGCATGGTAATCGATCCAACTGTAGGCAACGTGACCATTGAAGGCAACGCCAAAATCGAAAATGCAAAAAGTGGTTCTGGTGGTTCCGGCATTGGCGGCGGCGCTATTGGCATCGGCAATGTAATCATTAGAGGCAACGCTCAAATCGGCAACGCCACCGGCGGCGAAGAAGGTGCCGGTATTGGCGGCGGTGCTCTTGGAACTGGTGACGTGACCATCGAGGGCAATGTCACCATCGAAAACGCACAGGGCGGCGCTGGTGCTGCCGGTATCGGTGGCGGCGCAGAAACAGAACCCGACACCGAGGATACCAGAAACAAAGTTTCCATCAAGAGCACCGAAGCTGGTTCTCCTAACATTACTGCTACAGGCGGCGGCGTTCTGAATGACGAGAATTATCCCCTCGCCGGTGCTGCGGCCATCGGCAGCGGCAGCGTTGCTGACGGTGCTACTGAGGTAAAGTCCGATATTACCATTGAAGGCAAAGTAACCATTGATGCCACCGCAGGCGGAAGCATTGCCATTGGCGATGCACTGACCGGAGAACAGAAGTTTGCCGGTTTGCCAGTAGGTGCTGTTATCACACGAAAAGATTCGGACGGCAAGGATCTCACCCAAGAGGGTGACAAGCCCACGGAACCGGAAAAGCCGGAGAAACCTAACCCGGAGAAACCTGACCCGGAAAAGCCGGAACCGGAGAAGCCGGAACCGGAGAAGCCGGAGCCGGAGAAGCCGGAGCCGGAGAAGCCTAACCCCAACCCGGAGAATCCCAACCCTAACCCGGAGAATCCTAACCCGGAGCAGCCCAATCCCAACCCGGAGCAGCCCTCTGAGCCGTCGGGTGCGGTCTCGACTTCCGCTCCGGCTGAAGAGCTGACCGCCTCGGATGCGGAGTATCTCGTTACGGTAGAGGGGCTTTACGTCACCAATGCGCTGGAAAAGCAGATCACGCACACCTGCACACAGAATGTCCAAGGCAAGGTCCTTACCATTCGCGTCAACAGCATTGTGGCCACCGCACATCTCACCATGGAGACCCTCCGGACGCTCAAAGCGCAGGGGGTAGAAACCATCCGTTTCTGCACACTGCTGTACCGTCCGACTTCGGTCTCCATCGACGCACTTCTGAATCTTGGGGTCGATAAAGCCGACATCCTCTGGACGCACAACGGGATCCAGGCCCGCCTGACGGTCGGCGGCACCGATTCCAGCAGCCTTTTGCAATAAGACCCTCTGAACCATAACAGCCGGGAGGCTTCCGTTTCGGAACGCCTCCCGGCTGTTTGGTTATGCACACTTTGTCTTCCGGTTTTTTTCCTTTTCCAGATCTCAACAGAATTTTGTGCGGTATTCGCGGGGGGTGCAGTGCTTGATCTCCCGGAACGTTTTAATAAAGTAGCTGCCGTCTGAGAATCCGCATTCCAGACCGATCTCGCCGGTCTTCAGCCGGGTGGAGCGCAGCAGTTCGGCGGCCTTTTCCACCCGGAACTGCTTGACGTACTGGATGGGCGTGATGCCCAGCAGCTGCCGGAAGCTGCGCAGGCAGGCGCTCTCACTCAGGGCCACGCAGTCGGAAATGCGCTCCACGTTCAGTTCCTCAGCATAATGCTCTTCCACAAAACGCAGCATCTGTTTCATGCGCTGGGCCGCGATCTGCTCCTGCTGAGAGACCTTTGTTTTTCCACCCTCGCACTGCATTCCCAGCAGATGCACCGCCGCCGAAAGATGGTACCGCGCCTGATTCTCATAGTCAAAGACCTCTTGGGCCACTGCGTCCCAGACTTCCCGCAAATGGCAGAGCACGGCCTTCTGCCCGTCGTCTGCCTCGTCCAGCAGAAAGAACGCCGGTGCTCCCGGCTGAAGCAGCGGGTGTACGAGCTTTTGCCAGAAGATGGTATCCATGCCGCCGATCAGACGCGGATGGAATACCCCGGAATGCAGCAGTGCATCCCCGGTCTCAGCCTGCTCCACCGCATGGAACACTCCGGAATTGACAAACACGCCCTGCCCGGTCTGCAAAACCAGCCGGGCTTTGCTCACGTCCACCGCCAGCGGGCCTTTTACGGCAAGGATGTATTCAAACTCTTCATGCCAATGCCATGCTACCGAGTAGCTTTTGAGGTCCTCTTCATAGCAGGCAATCGGAAACAGTGCGCTGCCGTGCTGCACCAGTTCCCTGCCCTCGTCATCCGCCACAACATCCGGCAGGCAGTTGAACCCGCCCGCTGCTGCACAGCTGGTCTGAAATGCCACGGTCCGCCATCTCCTTTCCGTCAAGGTGCACATCCGCATCCGCGCCGGTTTTGTTGTATCAATCGGGCGTTTTTATCCTAATATTCCGCTCCGATGTGTGATATTATTACATCAGCAAAGCACACGATGCATTGCAAGTATAACACCCTTCCCGGAGGAACTCAAGATTTATGGTACAGCTTCTGCTTCCGATCATTTACATCTCGTTCATCAGTCTGGGCCTGCCGGATTCCCTGCTGGGGTCGGCCTGGCCCACCATGTACCCGGAGCTGGGGGTCCCGGTGTCCTGCGCGGGCACCCTTTCCATGATCATCTCGCTGGGCACCATCCTTTCCAGCCTGCAGAGCGACCGGCTGACCCGGACCCTCGGCACCGGCAGGGTCACGGCCATCAGCGTGGGCATGACCGCCGCAGCGCTGTTCGGGTTTTCCATCTCCACACAGTTCTGGATGCTCTGCCTGTGGGCCATCCCCTACGGGCTGGGTGCCGGCAGCGTGGACGCAGCCCTGAACAACTACGTTGCCCTGCACTACAGAAGCCGCCATATGAGCTGGCTGCACTGCATGTGGGGCATCGGCACCATGGTGAGCCCCATGGTCATGGGCGCGGCGCTGACCCATGGAATGCACTGGACGGTCGGCTACCGGGCCATTGCCCTGTTCCAGGTCCTGCTCACCGTGGTGCTGGTGGTCAGCCTGCCCCTGTGGAAGGAGCGTCGCACGGAGAGCGGCACCGAAGAAACCGCCCCGCAGGCACTGAGCTTGCGGCAGGTGTTTGCCCTGCCGGGCGCCCGGGAAGTGATGCTCTGTTTCTTCTGCTACTGTGCTCTGGAAACCACCGCCGGGCTGTGGGCCAGCAGCTATCTGACTTTGTATAAGCATATTTCGATGGAACTGGCAGCGAAATTTGCCAGCCTGTTCTACATAGGCATTACTGCTGGACGTGGAATCAGCGGATTTATTACCATGAAGCTCAATGATGTCCAGATGATCCGTCTGGGACAGGGAATTATCGCAGCGGGAATTCTGATCATGGTTCTGCCCCTTGGAGAAATGGCTTCGCTGGCAGGCTTTATCATCATCGGG
>ERZ860508.1902-NODE-1902-length-10033-cov-2.480758_pt1 | contig 10033 bp, 6 predicted proteins | sample MGYA00509976_ERZ860508 | MGnify/ENA primary metagenome ERZ860508 (study PRJEB30046, sample SAMN00715242) | human gut metagenome | study: EMG produced TPA metagenomics assembly of the A metagenome-wide association study of gut microbiota in type 2...
TGATCCTGCCCGGCACCAAAACCACCATAGACGACCTGCTGTGGCTGCGTCAGTGCGGGCTGGAAGCGGCGGTGCTCAAGCTGGCCGCGCAGGGCACCCCTGTGCTGGGCGTGTGCGGCGGCTATCAGATGCTGGGCGAACAGCTCTGCGACCCGGCAGGGGAGGAGAGCGGCACCCCCTGCACCCTGCGGGGCCTTGGTCTGCTGCCCACCACGACGGTGTTCGGCACCGAAAAGCACCTGACCCAGACCGCAGCCTGTGTGACCACAGAACCCTTTGCAGGCGCAAAGCTGACGGGCTACGAGATCCACGCAGGCCGCACCGAGGTGCGGGGCAGTGCGTTCTGCATCCTTGCAGACGGCACGCCGGAGGGCTGTGTGCAGGACGGTGTATTCGGTACCTACCTGCACGGCCTGTTCGACACCGGCGAACTGACCGAAAAACTGACCGCATTTTTGTGCAAACGGAAGGGCATCGATCCGGCCGGGGCCGAGCTTATCCCCATGGAGCAGTACCGTCAGCAGCAGTTTGATCTGCTTGCCGATGGTGTGCGCGCGGCACTGGATATGCCCGCCATCTATGCCGCCATGGGAATGCAAAAAGGAGACAACACATGACACCGCAGCATCATCTGCCCGCCGACATTGAACGGACGAGCATCTCCATTATCACAAGGGAACTGGACGAGCTGGGCCTGACCCCGCCGCCGGAGACGGCTGCGGTGGTCAAGCGGGTCATCCACACCACCGCGGATTTCGACTATGCCAAAAATCTGCGCTTTACACCCGGCGCGGTGGAAGCCGCAGTCAAGGCCCTGCACGCGGGTGCTTTCATCGTTACCGACACCAATATGGCGCTGGCGGGCATCACAAAGCCGGGCCTGAAAAAACTGAACGGTGAAGCCATCTGCTACATGGCAGACCCCGCTGTGGCCGAAGCCGCAAAGCAGGCAGGCACCACCCGTGCCGTTGCCGCCATGCACCGCGCTGCCCGGGAGCACCCGGGGGCCATTCTGGCCATTGGCAATGCGCCCACGGCCCTTTTGACCATTGCGGAGGAAATGGAAGCCGGTCTGCGGCCTGCACTGGTCATTGGCGTGCCGGTGGGGTTTGTGAATGTGGTGGAAAGCAAGGAAGTGCTGTTTGCCGCCTGCGAGCGATACGGCGTGCCTGCCATCGCCGCCATGGGCCGCAAGGGCGGCAGCAATGTGGCTGCAGCCATCTGCAACGCCCTCATTTACTCTGCCGCCGAAATGCTGGACCCCTCTGCCAGAGGGTGGAACGGATAAGGCGGAAACAGCATAACATCAAAAACCCGGAACCCTTTTTGAGCCGTTTTGGCTGAGAAAAGGTTCCGGGTTTTGTTCATGATTTTTTCAGAGAGCTATTTTGCAACAGCCCCATTTTCACGGAAAAGGTCCGAACCGAGCACGGCATCCACACTGCCGGCATCAGGCTGCGGGGAACGCCTTGTTCCACACTTCGATCACCTTGAACTTCGGGGTCCAGCCTTCGGGTTCAAAGCGGTCGCCCTTGGCAGCCATGGTGCCCTGCTCGGTGCACCACTGTGCGGCCTTGGCCATATCGGGGTCGGTCACATCCGCAAAGGCGGGTGCGCCTGCGGGTTCGGGCCTGCCTGCGGTGTTCCACACCAGCAGGGCCAGCTGGCCGCGGTTTGCCGGGATGGCTGCGCCCTCGGGCAGCAGGTCGTTCAGGATGACGCGGGTGGTGATCTCGTAGCCGCCCCAGACGGCTGCACCGCCCAGCGCTGCACCGGCCACGATCGCACCAGCTGCGCCGGAGCCGTCGTCCACGGGGTCAACGTCGAAATCGGGGTCCAACGGAGCATCCGGGTCAGTACTGGGGTTGAGCGCGTCGCTCTTCCAGTGAGCCACGAGCTTCACTTCACTCTTCGGTACTTTAAACTCGATGGTCTGGCTCTCGATGTTCTCGGCCTTGAGGTCTGCCGGGGTCACGATCTCCCAGTAGTCGAACACCATACCGGGGAAGATTGCTTCGTCGATTTCTGCGGTGATGTTTGCCATCTCACCGACATCTGCCCATTTGATCACAGACTCTTCGCCGGTGTCCTCACTGAACTTGGCCGGGTCGCTGAACACGGTGACCATTGCCTTGTAGTGAGCGGTCAGCTCCACAGGCTCGTTCACCATTACAAAGGTTGCTTCGCCGGTTGCTTCGTCCACAGTGGTCAGCGTAACATTCTCGGAATCCACCGTCCAGTGGTCGAACTTCAGGCCGGGGATCTCATCCGCCTTGACGGTAACGGTCTGGCCTTCCTTTGCGATGCCGCCTTCTTCGCCTTCCACATAAGTGGTGCCGTCATGGACGGTGATCTCACGCAGGTGCAGGAACGTTGCTTCCACGGTCACATCCTCGTCCGGCATGGTAAAGTGGGTGCGCTCTGCCTTGCGGTTGGCAATTTCCAGATCATCCGGGGTACTCAGCCAGCGTTTGAACTCGAACTCGTCCGGGTTGCGCTGTTCGCGGTCGATCTCAATCCAGATCTCGGTGCCTTCCACTGCGCTGGAAATGTGGTTGCCCTCTGCGTCCGTGGCCACGCCCTTGGGCACTTCGATGCTGTGGTACTGCTTATACTTTGCCTCGATGGTCACATCATTATCGGGCATGGTGAACTTTGCCGTCAGGCCGTCCTCGTCGTACAGCTCCACGCCGTCGGAGACTGCCCAGCCGTCGAACTCATAGCCTTCACGGCTGTCTGCCGTGACGGTGATCTCAGTGCCCACGATAGCGCTGGCCGGGTCTGCGGTGCAGAACTCATTCGTGTTGATGCTGTGGATGGTGTTGTACACAGCCTCCAGCGAGATGGACTCGGCCGGCATGGTAAAGGTGGTTTCGGCCTTGTTTGCATCTTCCAGCGTCACATTGCCGGAGACGATTTCCCAACGGTCGAAGGCCTTGCCGCCAAGATCGTCTGCCTTGATGGTGACTTCGGTGCCCTTCTTCGCAGTGGTGATCTCCTCACCGCCTGCATCATAGGCCTTGCCTTTTTCCAGCGTGATGGACTGCAGTGCCTTATATCTTGCAGTCAGCACGACCATGCTGTCGGGCATGGTAAAGGTGGTCTCTTCCGCATTCTTGTTAGCCACAGCAACATCGCCGTAGCTCACTTCCCAGTGGTCGAACACATAGCCCTCGCGGCTCTCTGCCTTGATCTTAACAGTGTCGCCGATGACAGCTTCTTCAACATTGGCAGTGCCGTTGTTCACGGTGATGGCATGCAGATCGTTGTATTCGGCCGTGATCTCCACAGCGGTCTCCGGCATGATGAACTTCGTCTCAGATGCGCGCTGATCATCCAGGATCACGTTTCCAGACACGATCTTCCAGTGGTCAAAGAGCTTGCCTTCGATCTTGTCGGCCTTGATGACAACAGGTTTACCCTTCAGGGCTGCATCGGTCACATCATCTTCCACATAAGCCTTGCCGCTGTTCACCGTGATGCCCAGCAGCTTCTTATATTTTGCGACGGCGGTCACAGCTTCATCAGGCATGGTGAAGGTGGTCTCTGTCTCGTTCTTTTTAGCCACAGCAACATCGCCGTTGTTCACTTCCCAGCGGTCGAACACATAGCCCGGGCGGCTCTCTGCCGTGATCTTAACGGTCTCGCCCTCAATGGCGGTGTCCTTGTCTGCAGTGCTGAACTTCACGTCGATCTTGTGCAGAGTCTTGAACACAGCCTTCAGGGTCACTTCCCCTCTGGGCATTGTAAACTCAAGGGGCACGTTCTCCAGCTGCTCCTCCGTCAGGCCGTCCACACCGGTCACTTCCCAGTGGCTGAACTTCTGGCCTGCGGGGGCAGAGTCTGCCGTTGCTACGATGGTGTCGCCCCTTTTGGCTGTCGCTGCGGTGTCGCCATTGACGGTAAAGGTGCCGCCTTCAATGGTAATGCCGTGGAGTTCCTTGTAAACGGCCTTCACCTTCACGTCCGTGCCCTTCACGGTAACAGTCGCAGTCATGTTCTTTTCGTTTTCCAGCTCCGCATCGCCCTCGAGAATCTCCCAGCGGGCAAACTCATAGCCCGGACGATGATTCGCAGTAACGGTAACTTTCGTACCCTCTTTTGCCGAGGTGATATCTGCCGTACCATTTACCACTTCAATTGCATGGAGCTTTGCATACTGCGGGTTCAAGGTAACATTGCTTTCCGGCATCTTGAAGGTGATCCAGTTCTTGTTGACCCAATTGCCCAGATCAATGCCGGTCGCGTTCCATTTTTCAAACTCCCAGCCGTCCTTGTTCGGTGCCCAAGCTTTGATCGTCTGCCCCGGAAATGCCTTTCCAGCTTTCGTGCCATCCACCTTGATGATAACAGCAGCATCGTCGGAGGTGATGGTGTAGTACTGCTTGTAATTCGGGGTCAGAGTCACGCTCTTGTCCGGCATGGTAAAGGTGACTTCTTTTGCTGTCAGCTGGTCAGACGTCAGCACACTGTCCGGGTCAGTCCAGCCGGTAAACTCAGCATTTTCTCTGTCTGCAGCGGTCACGGTGACCTCTTCGCCCGCAAAGGCAGTCTTCAGTTCTGTACTCTGTCCCTGCAGCTTGATGGTTGCATCTTTTGCAGTATTGATGTCGTAGCGCATTTTCGGCGCAATGCGCACATACTTTGCCGTTTCTGCTGGGATGGACGTAACATTCGGGTCAACTGCTTCAGCATCTGTTGCATCACTGGTGTAGTAAACATAATCACCAGCGTAGGTAATGCTCTTTGCAATTCCGCCGTTTTGGTTATTTTTAAAGGTCGCCGGGCAGGCGCATTCAATTTTCACATTGCCACCGACCACTGTACTGAACCGACCCTCGACCAATATCTCCAATGCATTATGCACGGTCAGATTGCCTTTGATCGCCGGCCATGTAAAGTCAGAGTTCTTGATCGTCAGTTTGCCTGAGCAATTGATTTCAGCATTGCCGCCGAACATACCGCCCACGACAGAGAAGCTATTTGTAGAGAGCGTTACATTCCGCGCGTTTTTGATGTTCAGGTTTGTACTATAGCCGTCAATAACAGAGCTATTTCCTGTCAGTTCTACGTCCACATTTGGCGCGTCAATGGTCAATTCTCCGCCTATGGTGCCCTTGTTCGTCAGCTTGTTTGTAATAGGATCATAGCTGAGTTTTTTATCTCCGAAAATATCCTTGCAGTTTGATTCATCAACCGTTTTTGTTGTTCCGTTAAGATCGATAGTAAAGCCATAGTTAGCTGTGTCACCATTTTCCGCGTCCAGCACGCTCACGGCGCTGCGGCGAGTCATGCTCAGCTGCATCAGCGCATCGGTGCTCTCAGCCAGCGCCGGAGCGGAAAGGGTGAACATCATGCATCCGGCCAGCGCCGCCGATACTGCACGCCGGATAAGTTTGCCTTGTTTCATGGTATAACCTCCTTTTTTCCCCTCGCATTTTTACGGGGGGGGGTATGTATTACTGTACCTTGATTATTTCACACTTTACCGGATTTTGGAAGCAAAACTGCGTGAATCGCCCTAAAAGCAGCGTGAAAAGCATGATTTGTGCCGGTTCTGTTGCAGTTGCCCGGCCCGCAGGCACAGCAAAGCCCCCGGCAGGTTCGCGCCTGCCGGGGGCTTTGTTGTGTTATGAAAGATCAATCCTTCTTCTCTGCTGTGCGGGCAAAGAAGTTGGCGAGGATCGCACCGGAAATGTTATGCCACACGGAGAACACAGCGCCGGGAATGGTAGCCAGCGGATACTGTGCAAAGTGTGCGGCGGCCAGACTGGTTGCAAGGCCGGAGTTCTGCATGCCCACCTCGATGGAGATCGCGCGGCACTTGGTGGAGTCCAGCTTGAGCAGCTTGCCCACGCCAAAGCCGGTGAGGTAGCCCAGCACATTGTGCAGGATGACCACCACAAGGATCAGCAGACCGCTGGTCATGATCTTGGCGCTGTTGGCGGAGACCACGGCGCAGATGATCAGCACGATGGCGGTAGTGGAGACCAGAGGCAGCACGCGGACGGCTTCCTCGGTGAACTTATGGAAGAAGTGATTGACCACAAAGCCCAGTGCGATGGGCACCAGCACCACCTTGACGATGGAGAGGAACATGTTCACGGGGTTCACATCCACGCGCTGACCGGCGTACAGCAGGGTGAGCAGCGGGGTGAGGATGGGAGCCAGCACGGTGGAAACAGCGGTCATGCCAACGGACAGGGCCACGTCGCCCTTGGAAAGGTAGGTCATCACGTTGGAAGAGGTGCCGCCGGGGCAGGTGCCCACCAGAATGACGCCGATGGCCAGCTCGGTGGGCAGGTGGAACACCATGGTCAGCACCCATGCCAGGAAGGGCATGAGGGTGAACTGTGCCACGCAGCCTACGATGACGTCCTTCGGGCGGCTGAACACCACCTTGAAGTCATTGGGCTTCAGCGTCAGGCCCATGCCGAACATCACGATGCCCAGCAGGGTGTTCACCCAGCTGGTTTTGACCACGCTGAACGGGCCGGGGAAGAACAGGGCACCGGCTGCCACCACGATGACGATGGCGGCCATGTACTTGCCCACAAAATCGCTTACTTTTTCCAGAGTTTTCATGTTGTTTCGTCCTTTCTGTTTTACAGGCTGTTCTTGCATGAAACATCCGGAATGGCCCGGTGCCGCAATAAAAAACGCCTTTGTCTCCCATCCTAAGAGACAAAGGCGTGTACATCCTCTGCGGTACCACTCTTACTTGCCGACCCGGTTTCCCGGTCACCGGCCCCTCAGTGCACGTCCAACAACGTGCGGCTCCTGATAACGGAAGCCTGCCGTCCGGGCCTACCCACAGCAGCCGCTGTTTCAGCCCGAAAGCTCGGAGAGGATCTTCCCACGGGGTTCATGCACTGCCTTGCATCCACCGGCAGCTCTCTGAAGCACTCCACCCGGGTACTTGTTCTCGTCATAGCCGAATATTTCACTGACACGGAGTATACCCCTTTGCAGGCTGTGCGTCAAGGGGTTGCGGCCTGCTGTTTTTTCATGCCTGAAACCGCACAGAACAATCCGGTTCATCCAACCGAGCAGGGAGGATGTGAATATTCTGCTAAAAAATCCATATGGAATTTGTGCAATCAAACAAAAGAAAAAACGCATGTCGGTGATATATCAACAAAAACCAGGAAAATCTACTTGCATATCAAACAAAATGCGTCTATAATAAAGCAAAGGAAGGACGTCCGACGTCATGACGTCTACAAAAGGCATACGGCATACTTATAGAAGCTGTAAGCAAGCGGAGCAGAACGGAGTACAGATACGATGGCACAGGATCATAGCGTATTCAGCAATATTCAGGACAACCGCACTTCCTCTCTTGCGGAACAGGTTGCGGATCAGATCAATCAGGTCATCATCGACCAGAACATCAATGCAGGCGAGAAGCTGCCCAACGAGTTTGAGCTGGCTGCCCGCCTGAACGTGGGGCGCGGCACCATTCGCGAAGCGGTCAAGCTGCTGGTGGCACGCAACTGTCTGGAGATCCGCAGGGGCAAGGGCACCTTTGTGGTGGAAAAGCCGGGTCAGATCGAGGACCCGCTGGGCTTTGCCTATGTAAAGGATAAGATCACGCTGGCGGTGGACCTGATGGAGCTGCGCCTGCAGCTGGAGCCGTGGGTGGCTCAGCTGGCCGCCCAGCGCATTGAGGAAAACGAAAAGGACACTCTGCGCCAGCTGTGTGAGCAGGTGGAGCATAAGATCCGTTCCGGCGAGGACCACGGCCCGGCCGACAAGGAATTCCATGCCTATGTGGCCCGCTGCACCCACAACAGTGTGATCACCGAGATCATGCCCGTGATCACCTATAGTATTGAGATGTTCACCAAGTTCAAGGCACCCCGCCTGCTGGAGGACACCATCCGCACCCACTGGCAGATCACGGAGGCCATCTGCGCCAACGACCCCCAAAAAGCTTACGATAGCATGTATGAGCATGTGTCCGAAAACCGCGAGAGCATCGAGATCGTGCGGCGCATGAGCATGGAGCAGAACCGGAATCGTGATAATTAACAAAATATGAATTTTCCGTTTGTAAAATATGGAGAATTGAGTCGGACACCGTTGACAAGCCCTGTTGACGGTGTTATATTTTAGCCAACATAAGACGTCATACGTCACATGACGATGCATGTCTTGGAAGAAAAACGAAGCATATACACACAAGCGAAGAAGGAGATCTTACCATGAAAAACGTTATTTCTCGTCGTTCTTTCCTGAAGGCAGCCGGCATCATCGGCGCATCTGCTGCTCTGGCAGCCTGCGGCGGCTCTTCTGCCTCCACCGCCGGCAGCACCGCTGGCGCTGCAGCTTCCGGTGAGTCCGTCACCTTCACCCTGTCCATGGTCGATAACGAGCAGTCCAACTACTACAAGGGCGCTCAGGCCATCGCGGACAGCGTGAACGAGGCCACCAACGGCCAGTTCCAGATCAAGGTCGTTGCAGGCGGCACTCTGGGCGGCGAGTCTGATACTCTGGACATGGCCATTCAGGGCGACCTGGACATCGCAAGCTGCGCAAACTCCGTGCTGGCAAACTACATCCCCGAGATGAGCATCCTGGACCAGGCTTTCCTGTGGGACAGCCAGGATCAGGCCAACTACGCTGTGCGCAATGAGCTGGGCGATCTGATCCAGGAGAAGGCAAACGCTCAGGGCATCCACGTCATCGGCTACATGGAGTCCGGCTTCCGTGATGTGTTCAGCAAGAAGCCCATCCAGACCATGGCAGACTTCAACGGCGTCAAGATCCGCACCATGCAGAATGATGGTCAGCTGCTGGCCTTCACCTCCTTCGGTGCAAACCCCGTTGCTCTGGCAGCCGGCGACCAGTTCACCGCTCTGCAGCAGAACACCATCGACGCCTGCGAGAACGCTGTGTCCAACTGCTGGGTCAACAAGTTCTATGAGGCTGGTGTCACCTCTGTCACCAAGACCCATCACTGCTTCGTTTACATCCCCCTGTGCATGAGCGATAACGCTTGGAAGAAGATCCCCGACGACATGAAGGATACCTTCGTGGAGGCTGTCTGGGCTGGCTGCGAGAAGCAGTGGCAGTACCTGAACGAGGCCAACGACGAGGCCATCGGCCTGCTGGAAGGCGTGGGTGTCACCATGTACGACATCGACACCGACGAGCTGAAGAGCGCTTACGAGGCCAAGAAGGCTTCCTCCGGCGTGACCTACGACGAGACCTGGCAGGCCGCTGTGGATGCCGCCAAGGCAGCTCAGGCCTGATCAGAAAACACGCAAAAACGTAAACAAATTGCATAGATAGAACGCCTATCTGTGCCGCAGTTCACGGATGCAGCCTCTGAGGCTGCATCCGCGGATTGCTGTCATACACAGGAGGAGCTTCCATGAAAGCACTGAAGAAAGTGGTTCGTGGTGTCACCCTGGCCGAGTTGTGGGCAACGGCCCTGACCTTTGTGATCATGGTCGTGTGCTACTTTATCTCGGTGGTGAACCGCAACTTTATCAAAGGGTCCATGCCCTGGACCGAGGAACTGGCCCTGTACTGCATGGTTTATATGGCCCTGATCGGCACCGAGCTGGGTCTGCGCGACGGCACGCAGGTGAGCGTGACCGCCCTGACCGAAAAGCTCAAGGGTACCATGGTCGGCAAAATCGTCAACTTCATCGCCAAAGTGGCCCTGATCGTGTTCTCCTGCACCATGCTGCGCTACAGCGTGGCCCTGGTGGCCAAGCAGATGAGCGCCGGCCAGACCACTCCGGTCATGAAGGTGCCCATGTTCGTTATCTACATCTCGCTGGTCATCTCCTTTGCACTGATCGTCATCAACCAGATCCTGATGCTGGTGGGTGAGATGATGCACATCGACATGAGCGACATCACCAACATTGATGCCATCATCGACGGCATCATCAAGAAGAAGGAGGCGAAGTGATCATGAATGCTGGCGTTATCCTGTTTCTGATCTTCGCAGTCTGCGTTCTGATCGGAGTCCCCATTTCCATGTCCCTGGGCATCGGCTCTCTGGCCGCTGTGGCTC
>ERZ860508.1911-NODE-1911-length-9994-cov-2.397525_pt1 | contig 9994 bp, 7 predicted proteins | sample MGYA00509976_ERZ860508 | MGnify/ENA primary metagenome ERZ860508 (study PRJEB30046, sample SAMN00715242) | human gut metagenome | study: EMG produced TPA metagenomics assembly of the A metagenome-wide association study of gut microbiota in type 2...
CAGAAAGCGAGCGGAATCACCGTCCATAAGACAAACCCAAAACTCCCTACAGAACGATTTTTCCGTTCAGCCCGCACTCCGCCCCGAAAAAACGCAGCCTGACGATTTCCAATTATCAATTTGTCAAAGTGATAGCACTCTTCCCATTCGCCGCGCGATGGAGTTGCACTTGCACGGCGATGCGCTCACTCATCTCCTGTACATGGGAAATGACTCCGATTTTCCGTCCCTGCATCTGTAGCTGCTCCAAAGCTTCCATGGCTGTTCTCAGACTGTCAGCATCCAACGAGCCGAATCCTTCGTCGATAAACAGGGATTCTACTTTCAGATTATTGCTCGAAAGCGAAGATAAGCCCAATGCAAGTGCCAGTGAAATCAGGAAAGATTCACCTCCCGAAAGCGAATATACCGTACGTATCTCATCACACATATCGCAATCAATCACCTGAAGCGCCAGTGTATCGGGGACTTGCTGTAACTTATACCGCTTGGAAAGATAAGCCAAATGTTTGTTGGCATGGAGCAATAACAGATTTAAAGTATAACTTTGGGCTATGACTTTAAATTTCGCACCGTCGGCACTACCAATCAATTTATTCAATTTAGCCCAACGTACGGCAACTGCCTGCTTTTCGGTAAGCTCCTTGGTTATCTGCTCAAAGATTGTTTTATTCTTTGCCTGCTGCAACAGACGTGCCTCCGCAATCGACAGCGCACGTTCCGTATTAAGATTATCTTCCTGTTGTTTCGCTATAGTCTGAGGAAGCTGATCCGGAAGTTCGATACCTTTCTGTTGCTCCCGAAGTTCTTCAATGACAACGGACAATTGTTTCATTTCTCCCTGCAGACCGGAAAGATGATTTTGTACTCCCTCCACTTGTTTACGAGCCTTTTCCAACGCCTCATTCAATTCTTTTTCTCTTCGGGCAACAGCAGCTTCGTCCGCACTCTTCCCTTTTAATAACAAAGAACGTTCCTGTCGGAGTGCATCCAACGCTTTAGCGATCACTTCGAATCTTTGTTGCTCATCAATAGCTGCTTTCTGTAAAATAGCCGACTGTTCTTTAGCGGCTGATACCTTTTGCGCAGCCAAACGACACTGCGAGACATTCTCACGCAGAGCATCACAGTATGTCCGCAATTTCTTTATTTTCTCATCGTTCTGCTGCCATTCCGCATACAGATGCTGATAAGCTGAAATACGTTCCGCCAACTCATTTAACCGATTCTGTATCTGATCTTCCTCTCCAGCCGGCAATCCTTCTTGTTGCAAAACGGACAACTGTTCTTTTATCTGTACCTCAGTTGCTCTTTGATGGGTTAAGTCTCGTTGCAGGGCAATGCTGCGATTATTTATCTGCTGATAAGCAGACACTGCGGTATTATATTCCTGTTCCATATTCCGGTAAAGAGTATCCACTACCTCTTGTTCCCGATGATAAGGATGTGTCGTACTTCCACAAACCGGACAAGCCTCCCCTTCCTGCAACTGCTGACGCAATGCTTTCACATCCTTTCCTACCGCCATACGGGCATTTTCATAAAGCCGCTGCAAGGCTTTAACTACAGTATCCTGCTCTGCCAACTGCTGTGTACAAACAGTCACTTCCTTTTCCAGTTTCTCTATATCCTGCTTCGACTTCGATTGTTCTTCAGTCAATTTCTTTATATTCTGCAAGCGCGTCAGTTCTTTTTGAATCTTACCCTGCTCATCTACCAAAGAAGGATAACCGAAAGAATTTAACCGGCCAAGGCGTTCTTCATTCACTTTTGTCCATGTTTCCAATGTATCCTTTTCCTCGTTAAGGATGACTTCAATCTGTTCCAGCTGCAGTGACTCCACATCTGTACGATTCAACAGACGACTCAAAGAATGATAGGAGATCCGTAACTGCTCTATCGCAGATGCAGATTTCTTCTCCTGATCCGCCACCTGCTGACGGGCAGCCTGCAAAATTTGTTGAGACTGTATATACCCCGCCTGCTGCGACTGTATTTGTACATCTAGCTGACGTGCCTTTTTCAAATCCGGCTGTATCGCTTCCCACTGCGCTTTAAAATGAATCAGTCCTTCTTCCTGAACAACCAAAGCATCCTGTAGATTCTTTTGTTTATTCAGTTCCTCCTGCTCTTCCTGCTGCTTTTTCACCCAAAGAGCTTCCTGCATTTTCAATGAACGGACCACATTCAATTGCGCATTCAGTTCTGCCAGCAATTTAATCCCTGCCGCACGTTTCTCAACCAACTGTTCTTTCTCATTCTGCAAGGTTAAAAGTTCTTCCTCCGGCAACAACTCAATCACACTCATCTTACTTTGAATCATCGTCACCTCTTCTTGTGCAGCCTTATTCCGGGCAAAAATCTCCTGAGAGATGCGGGAATAAACACCTGTTCCCGTCAACTTCTCCAGTAGTTCCGCTTTCGCCGCCCCTCTGGATTTCAGAAAAGTTGCAAAGTCGTTTTGTGCCAGCAATACGGTACGGGTAAATTGCTCATACGTCAAACCGACCAACTCTACCAACTGTGCCAGCAATTCTTTCTTCGTTCCCTGAAATTCTTTTTCCGTATCCAAATCTTTCACCTCCAGCACTTGAGGCTGTAAAGAACCGCTCGCCTTATTCCTTGTCCGTCTGACCGACCACCGGGAACGATATCGATGTCCGTCCACTCCTTGAAAATCGACCTCCGCATATCCGTCACTCGTCCCCCGACGAAGCAGATTTCTCACATCCGACTGATTGATCTGGTTATCTCCCACATCTGCCAGATTGATACTCTCCACCGAAGCCGCAAAACGAGGAGCCTTGTCATATAATGCCAGACACAGAGCATCCAACAAAGTCGACTTTCCCGCTCCTGTAGCACCGGAAATTGCAAATATACCAGCCGAAGATAACGGTTCCATCGTAAAATCTATTTCAACACTGCCTTCTATCGAAGTCAGATTCTTCAATCTTATTGCTATAATTTTCATTCTCCCTCCTCCTCTTCTTTACGAGTTGCGGAAATATATGCTTCCTGGAATAAATCAGTCAGGTCGGCAGGCATTTCCGCCTGATAAACCTTTTCGAATGCAGATTGCGCAATCTGCAACGGAGACATTTCCTGCAATCCCTTTTTCCAGCCATCAACCTCCTTTTCCACTCTTTCTTCCTGACGATAAGCAGAAACGATACGTGCCAGACGATATTTCTTACCAGCCAATGCCTCTTCTATTTCCTGACGAAGCATAGGTTCCGGTTCTTCAAGCAAAACCTTGACTTCCAGATAAGGAGCTTCTCCATCCACCTCCGGTAAATCTCTTAATATTTCTATTATTTTTTCCGGTGAAGCAGCCTCTCCACCCGGCACACTGATAAGAGGTATGGATTGTGGACACTCTATCCTTCTGATATCAACCGCACAGCCTTCATCTAAAATCACCATCACCACCCCGTGATGATAATGCTTCTCGGCAAAAGACATAGGAATCGGACTTCCGGCATATCTTACATTCTCCCTGCCGGATACCCGCTGTGCTTTATGGATATGTCCTAAAGCCGTATACGCTATCTTTTCCGAAAAAGTATCGGGTGATACACATTCCAAACCACCAATCACTGTCCGTTCGCTATAATCCTTCTCGGCAATCTCTGATCCGGTAGCCTGTAAATGACCGACAGCGAGAATAGCCTGATTCGTTTTCCGGCGTGCCCACAACCTTTGTAAAAGTCGCGCGTAAAGTTCGCGAACTCCTTCCATATATGGGTTCCCTTCTGTCTCCACTACCGGATAATCCCCCTGCCGCAAAAAAGGAACAGCCATACAAAGTACTTCTACTTCCCCTTCTCTATTCTTCAATTCTATTGTCAAATGATCATAGTCAATCTCTCCGCCCTCCAATTTGCGCACTACCCCTCTGACTTCCGTCCGCATCGCCTGCAACAAAGGCAGAGGAGCTTCCAAACGCGCCGCAGAGTCATGATTACCGGCAACAATCACAATTTGCAGTTTCGGATTCTCCGCAGTCACCCGATAAATAAACTCATAATATATGCGCTGAGACGCAGCAGAAGGATTGGAAACATCAAACACGTCTCCGGCTATAACCAATGCATCAATCTCGTTTTGTCGGATTTCTTCGGCCAGCCAATCAAGAAAAGCCTTATGTTCTTCCGCGCGGTCGTAACCAAAAAATGTCTGTCCTAAATGCCAATCGGCAGTATGTAGTATACGTATCATATCATTATCTGTCTATAACAGAAGACAAAAATAACATAATCGCAAAGATTATGTTGTATCCTACTACTTTTTTTACCAATAATCATGTATCTTTGCATATATATAAAAATAAACTCCCCATGAAGATACTATATTATATTTATCAAATTTGTATTGCTTTACCTATCCTATTGGTATTGACTATTCTTACAGCGATTGTCACCATTGTAGGCTCTTTACTAGGAGGAGCTCATTTCTGGGGATACTATCCGGGCAAAATATGGTCACAACTCATCTGTCTTTTTCTGTTGATTCCTGTAAAGATTCACGGTCGTGAAAAATTACACGGGAAGACCTCTTATATCTTTGTGCCGAATCATCAGGGATCCTTCGATATTTTTCTTATTTATGGATTCATCGGAAGAAATTTCAAGTGGATGATGAAAAAAAGCCTGCGTAAGATACCATTTGTAGGAAAAGCATGTGAAAGTGCAGGACACATTTTTGTAGACCGGTCCGGTCCCAAAAAAGTACTGGAGACCATTCGGCAAGCAAAAGATTCGCTGAAAGACGGGGTATCCTTAGTCGTTTTTCCCGAAGGAGCACGTACTTTCACCGGACACATGGGATATTTCAAAAAAGGGGCGTTTCAATTGGCAGATGACTTGCAGCTGGCAGTTGTTCCCGTTACAATCGACGGTTCTTTTGAAATCCTGCCACGTACAGGCAAATGGATACATCGCCATCGCATGATTCTGACCATTCATGACCCTATTCCTCCTAAAGGAAAAGGTATGGAAAACATAAAAGCTACTATGGCAGAGGCTTATGCTGCTGTTGAGAGTGCACTTCCTGAAAAGCATAAAGGAATGATCACAAACGAAGACCAGGATCGGTAAGAAACGAAATGCGGGGATACTCACGCACCCCCGCATACCTAACCAGTCTTTATGCATTAATCTATTAAATCAAAAAGTCTATATATTATGTAGAAATCTTATTGTCTGGTTAGACATCATTTGCAATTCCTGGAATGTCAAAGCAAATCCTCTTCTTATTTCTTCTTCTAATCGCTCTAAAGAGAAGTACTCTGCTTTTATTCCATTGATTTTGCCTCTAAAATAATTATTGTATTGTTCATGCAATGTATCTGGAGTAACTAAACCTCCAAAACCATATTCCCCCACTACAATAACCGGTTTTCGTTGTAATACCCCTTCATAGGCTATACCCCTTGCGCCAATGATAAGCCCAGCCTCATTTACAGCTTCACTTATCTCCTCGTCAGAAAAGATATATCTCACCTGATACTCTTGTATTGTATCTAATAGAATACTTACTCTCAATTTTGCACGGGGACAATCAATCCCGACTGCAATAGAAGAATTATATTCAATAGATTGCTGTTTGTCACCTTCCCAAGTGCCAATAGCAACTGTATGATGACTATTCATTATATAAAAGTTAAGGTCTAGTTCCTTATTTACTCTATTACTAGTTCTCCGTATACGTATCCGCCTCCGGCGACTTTAAATTCTAGTTTATAAACGCCCGGAGCCCATCCTTCTATAGAGAAAGAAGTTGTTTGTCCAGGAGCCGTTACCTGACAGACTTCCTGTACTTGTCCATCCACTAGTATTTTCACTTCGCCCAAAGGAACTGTGAAAATGATTTCTACAATATTATCATCTGTAGAAACAGACGCACTAATAGGTATTACAGGAATAGAACGACTTGTCGTAGTCGGAACTTCTCCTTTTAACACAAGAGGCAGTTTTCTCTCTACCCGTTCTGTACTCTCAATAGCGATCATATTCCCTGCAATAAATAATGCAGCTAGAAAAGATAAAATAAAACGTACTTTCATAATTATATTGCTTTTTTGTTTCGCCAAAAGTACGGTATGTATTCGAAAAAACAAAAAAATCAACCCGGACAAATTACAAGAGGTTAATGAAAAGTAACAACCTATTAATCAACATATTATTAATTATCAATTTAACATTTACCCGGACAATCCATTTTTTATTTCTCAGAATTCCTTCAAAAAAAGGTCCAAATCATCTTGCGGAGAAATGCCTAATCGACCTTTAAGCCTGCCTTTTGCCCTCGTTACAGAATCAGAAGTAGTATGAAAGATACAACTTAGCTCTTCGTGACTCAAACCAAATTTAAGAAAACAGCAAATCTCAAGATCATGTTTAGTAAGAGTTGGAGCTCTTTCCAATAAACGACTAACATAATTCCAATAAATCAAATCAAACAGACTAAATAACTTCTGACGCTCTTCATTAGAAAGTTTTCCTCTTAAGGTCCCCTCTTTTATTGCCAATAGAAGCCGAAATGCATGTATAAATGAGCCTGAAGATATGCCAACATTTAATTCACCCCCCAGTTCTTTCAGATGTTCCGACAAAGTTTTATTCTGCATGGTTAAAAGAACAATCTTTCCATTGAGTTCTCCTACTTTAGTACGATTTTCTTCTAACATCAGATTTTCCTTTAACACCTGATCTTTTGATATTTGAATATCCTCTATTTCCTGCTGGTATCGTTCTATTTCTTCTTCATTCTCTTGAATCTGTAATTCAATCTCGGCTATTTTCTTTTTGTTATTCCGATTTTTATAATAATAATAACACATACATGCAACAACAAATAAAAAAGCAATCGTACCCCACAGAATAAAGTTCGTATATCGTACTTTCATTTGCAAATTATCATTCCGTAGTTTTTCATTCTCATATTTTTTCTGTAAACTTGCTATTAACTCTCGTGAGTTAAGCTCCTCCATAGCATTAGTTATGGAATCTGCTAATTCATGATAAACTATTGCCTCTTCAAAATTATCAATGTCTTTTTCCAAGAAATATAAACAATCGTATGCACTAATCTGCGTATATGCTTTAGAAGAGTTCGCACTCATTATTAAATATTTTCTAGCATTTTCTGTCTGCCCCATTTGCATATATAAATATCCTAAAGACAAACATTCCATATATTTCTTTTCTTCATCTGTTTCTTTTTCATAAGCAGCTAAGAAATAACGTTCTGCTTCTGATAAATTTTGCATAGAGCGATACAATATACCTAATTCATGCAATATTGTAATTTCAGATAAATAATTCTTCTGTACTGCTATTTCTAATGCGTTATTATAATATAAGGAACAGCTATCCCATTCAGACTTAAACAAATAAACTCTAGCAATATTCAAACTAGCACTAATAACCGAAAGAGAATCCTTTAACTGCTTATATGTAGTAAGTGCTTCCCTAAAATTCGTCAAAGCATCATCGTACAAGTCCTGTTTTCGATTTATCATACCAACCTCTTCTGCTATCAATGCCAACATTTTATGATCCTTAGTTCTCTCATAAACATCTTTTGCCGCAAGAAAAGATTTCAAGGCTTCTTCCTCCTTATCCAATTCAAGCATAACTCTTCCATGATAAAATAGAGCCTTTGCATACATTATTGGGGAGGTCTGAGTTATTGTATAGTAATTCAGAGCTAATGCAATCAACGAATCCGAACTAAACTTCATATAGTTCTTATCCATTGCCTGCGTCATCAGAAGAGCATAAGTCGCTTGTGACTCACCCCACAATTTTTCAGGATCATGAATACCTTTTAATAGGTTTAGAGCACTATCCGGACATAGATCCATACACTTTTCCACTTTTGAAAAAGTCATGTTGAGAGCGTCCGTATCTCTATGACAGGAAACTGCCAAAAAAGAAAGAATAAAGAAAAAAGCAATACGAATAGAAAAGGACGTTTTCATCTTATCTTGAGTTTTATGCAAAAATACGCAAAAAACTCAAGATTTATTTCTTCGAACCTACATTTTGTTGCATCCGTTGATGCTCTTCTATCAATTGCATGTTCTCTTTGGCCTTCGTCAAGAACTCTCGCACCATCTTATTACTCTTAAAAGAATAGGGAGCATCCTTTATTATATCATCTATTTGTGGAGTCATAATAGGATATGGCAAAGAGCTGCAAAGCATTATAAATACATTAGGTCCTAATACATTTTCATAATTATCCGAGATGAAAGTCTTGACATATTGATTCATCGCTTTCATCAGTGAATCTCCTTCTGCAAGTAACTGTTCATGAACTTCTTCCAGATCAGCGCCATCCATCACCATACGGGTTTCTTTTCTTTCCAGTTCACCGATGCTTTCTTCCATTGCATTCTTCTTTGCAATAAAGTCATACAATGCTGTGTTCAAAGGAGTTCCAACCGCTTTAAGGTCGGTATTGCTAATGGTAATAACGATCTTGCCACTTTCCAACACAACCGGCATGACACTTTCGTCATCCATATAAAGTGTTGTCATTTGTACAGAATCGATTTTCCCTTTCATTGAAAATGATCCATGCACTACTTCAGCCGAGTCCAGTTTTGTCCATTCTCCATCCCTCAAAGTCTTCAGATATAACATTTTTCCATCCAGACCATTTACTGAAGATGTTCCTTCTATCTTATACTTATGAGTACACGAAGCTAGAAAGGGAAGCAAAAGCACAAAAGGCAAAATCTTATTCACGTTCATTGTTTCATTAAATTCTGGGTACAAAGGTACAACTGATTCGGACTTAAAAGAAACATTTTATCAATATTTAAAACTTGTAAGACTCTTTTCTTTAATAATCCTTATAAACAGAGGTGGGAGATCATTTTTTTCATTTAGTTTATCTAAATTTGCAGTCATGAAAGCAACAACTTATGCACCTTTTGCCAAACCGCTTTATGTCATGGTAAAGCCCGTGGGAGCCGTATGCAACCTCGCATGCGAATACTGCTATTATTTGGAAAAGGCGAATCTATACAAAGAAAACCCGAAACATGTAATGAGCGATGAGCTACTGGAAAAGTTTATCGACGAGTATATCAACTCTCAAACCATGCCTCAAGTGCTTTTTACCTGGCACGGTGGAGAAACGCTGATGCGTCCGCTTTCTTTTTATAAAAAGGCGATGGAGCTGCAAAAGAAATACGCCCGCGGACGTACGATTGACAATTGTATCCAGACGAATGGAACCTTGCTTACAGACGAATGGTGCGAGTTCTTCCGTGAAAACAACTGGCTGGTAGGGGTTTCCATTGATGGCCCGCAAGAGTTTCATGACGAATATCGCAAAAATAAGATGGGCAAACCTTCTTTCGTCAAAGTGATGCAAGGGATCAATCTCCTGAAAAAACATGGAGTAGAATGGAACGCTATGGCTGTTGTGAACGATTTCAATGCCGAATATCCATTAGACTTTTATAATTTCTTCAAAGAAATAGATTGCCATTATATTCAGTTCGCTCCGATTGTTGAACGCATTGTTTCACATCAGGACGGTCGTCATCTTGCCTCTCTGGCAGAAGGTAAAGAAGGGGCATTGGCTGATTTTTCCGTAAGTCCGGAACAATGGGGTAACTTTCTCTGTACAATTTTTGATGAATGGGTAAAAGAAGATGTGGGCAAATTCTTCATACAGATATTCGATTCCACATTGGCTAACTGGATGGGCGAGCAACCGGGCGTATGTACAATGGCGAAGCATTGCGGACATGCCGGCGTTATGGAATTCAACGGAGACGTATACTCTTGTGACCACTTCGTATTCCCGGAATATAAATTGGGAAATATCTATAGCCAAACTTTGGTGGAAATGATGCATAGTGAACGACAGCATAACTTCGGAACAATGAAATACCAATCACTCCCAACCCAATGCAAGGAGTGCGACTTTCTATTTGCCTGCAACGGAGAATGTCCAAAGAACCGCTTCA
>ERZ860508.1912-NODE-1912-length-9976-cov-3.632598_pt1 | contig 9976 bp, 8 predicted proteins | sample MGYA00509976_ERZ860508 | MGnify/ENA primary metagenome ERZ860508 (study PRJEB30046, sample SAMN00715242) | human gut metagenome | study: EMG produced TPA metagenomics assembly of the A metagenome-wide association study of gut microbiota in type 2...
ATCTAAGGCAACCGTTTAATGGTGTTGTTACTTCTTCTTAGCCTTTAATTTGATCTCCATATCGAAGGAATATGCTGCGGTGTAATTTCCACCATACAGGCAGGATTTCTGGTCGATGAGATAGAAGTCATTGTAGTAAGGCTTGCCAAGGGTATCCATTCCTGCGTTATCGATGGCGAAGATATAAGTCTGCCCTTTCTTAAGTTTTACAGTGAACTTGAATTTGTCAGTAGAACGCTGCTTAAAATTCTGTTCTCTGTCCCAATAATCTTTTTCGAGATAACGTACATAGTCTGGGTGTTCTTCTTCGTATGCATCAATCATGGTACGAAGATTTTCCATGTAACCGTTTTCGTTTAGACAATCATATTTGCCATAATCGTCACTCCTACATTCTTTCAAAATTTGAAATATCATACTGAATATAATCGGTTCTTGGAAATCTTGTATCTAAAATTACAAGGTCTGGATAATCATAATGTGTTTGCTGCAATAATGACCCATGTGATTTATACGGACAAAACCAAATGATAAAATCTAAATCTGAATCATAAGCCTTTTTTATAAAAGTTGCATCCATCCAAGGTTTATGTAACACAAGCGGTTTCTTCGCATCCCATGCGAATATATATTGGTCAGCGTATGCATGTTGCACATATCCTTTAAAATAAGATTCAGTTTCATCGAAAATAAGTAGCCCTTTGTGTTTAATGTTAGGATGTTCTGATTTCCAAATGTCTATTTTCTTGATATGTTCAGACATAACTCTGTTGGAATTTTTGATATAATTTTTCAATGTATGTTCGCTATCATCATCACTCTCAGAGTTGATGAAAATAGTAGGGTTAGAACTCATTAAATTTAATATACCGCTTTCTTTTATATCCTTCTCTGCTTGACGTTCACGCATTTTTACAGGGTTATACGACTTCTTAATTTCAGAATCGTTTACTCGCATCACATCAAACATACAATTAAATTCGTCTGAATAAAAATCTGGTGGCAGAGCATCGTGTCCATTGTTTTCTGTAAATTTATTGAGATTTTTAACACATCTGAAAATCTTTTTATTAAAAGAGTTGCCATCATATTGCAAAACATTGTAATGGTCAAGACCAAGTATGATATAATTGATAGCATCTATTTCATTATCCAAAAACATAATATTTCTCCTGTAAACAGGACTAAACCATCCATATTCAGAACAGTCCAGTCCACACTATTTTACTTCAACAACTCATACTGGAACATCTTGTCCGTAATATGACTCTTATAATAAGCCTTCAAATTAGTACGCAATGTTTCCAGATAACCATTCAACGTAGGATAATCATAAACAGTCTGCTGCGACCTACCAGTTCCGGTCTTATGTGAAATTATCGTTTTGTGAATCAAAAAATAAACGGTTGCCTCGAAATCTAAGGCAACCGTTTAATGGTGTTGTTACTTCTTCGTCTTTAATTTGATCTCCATATCGAAGGAATATGCCGCGGTGTAATTGCCACCATACAGGCAGGACTTCTGATCAATATTATAGAAGTCATTGTAGTAAGGCTTGCCGAGGGTGGTCATGCCGGAGTTATCGATGGCGAAGATATAAGTCTGTCCTTTCTTAAGCTTTACAGTGAACTTATTTTTATCAGTAGGAAAATGTTTATCAATGTATTCCTTATCTGAATAATCTTTTTCAAGGTAAGTGGTATAGTCAGGATGTTCTTCTTTATATGCATCAATCATGGTACGGAGTTTTTCCATGTAACCGTTTTCACGTAGAAGATCATATTTGCCAACAGCATAACTATCCAGACTCTCTGTGCCATATTTTTTTCCATTCTTTACAATCTTATCAAAATAAATATTCCTCATAGCACGTACTGCATTATCATCGGCTCCCTGAAGATTTGTAAGAGTACATACATAAGTGCCTGTTTTTGGTGCTTTAAATTTCAGATAGGAACAATAGATTTCGTTGTCTTTTTCCTGAGTTAACGACTTTACCTTATTTGTTACAGCAGGTACATTAACTGTTGTTTTCCCCATGCCAATGGATGGCAGGGAATTCAGATCCTTGTAAAAAGATTTCTTGGAGTAAAAGAGGTCATTGCCCTTCTTATCATAACCTTCCAGATGGTACTTGTAAGCAGAAGTTACACTCTTGGTTGTGGCTGCTTCGGTTGTAGTGACGGTATCGTCTGCAAATGTTGGAACCACACTTGTGATTACGCATACTGCGGTCAATGCTGTACAGATCAGCTTCTTTAATACGTTCTTCTTCATAAATTAATTCCTCCTCGTGTTAGGCTGTTTTATAGGTTATGAAGGATCTTTCCTTCACCTTATATATAGCGGCAAATAAAAAAACGTCAAAGAGTTTCTGCAAACTTTTTCTCTCTTTTTATTAATTATTCCCTCTGAAAAAAATAAGGCTGTAAAAACGATGTTTCATATTTATATTGTAGCAGTTTACAGGGAAAGTTTCCACAGTTAAGTGGGTTTATATAGAAGAAAAAATAAGGAGGAACGACATGAGCGACAAAGAACGTGTTGTAAAAGAAAAGTATAAAAGTGGGCTTTTCAAAGGCATCGCCGGATGGTGTACGCGCCACGGAGCGGTACTGGCAGCATTTATGCTGATTGCAGTCTCGGCAGTCTTGGGAACATTTGAGACGCAGCTGGTCTATGGGGGCGCTTCGTTGTCTTATGGACAGAATGGTACAACGTCATCCCCAACGTATAAGGGAGGAAGTGGAAATAATCCCACGGTGCATGAACCTGGTGTCATCGGTGTGTCTGTTGTGACCTACAACATGAACAGGATGGGAAACTCGGGTCTTGATTATGGTGCTGGAAATAAAAAGAAAGCATCTAAAGTCTCTTCTACAAATAAGCTGGAAGATATCAATACGGCAATTACTGATTACGGCGAAAATGAAGGTGCGAGTGTCTGGAAAAAGAATAACGGTAAGGATTATGGTTATTATCCATATTGGACAAGAGTAGGATATACCAAAAAGGGAGATCCGATCTATACTTACAGTAACGTGCTCAAACATGCAATTACCCAGAACATGCTTTCCATGCAGACTGCAAGATCATTCAATGAAAGTACGCTGGTCTTTGTACCGGAAGCAGTTGCAAGCAGCAATCATCTTTCATGGATCAAGAAACTGAATCAGCATGTGATTGGAAAGAGTACCAAGAATTCGAACAAGTTTGCTATCTTTTATGATCTGAATCCATCGTATAAGGATACAGATAGTGAAGACACTAAATATGCAAGTACACTTAAAAAGTTGCATAGTAGAGCTGGAATCTACTATTCGGATCTAAAATCGTATCTAAAAAAACATGAAAAGAAAAAGACGGGTAAAGAATTTTTAGAGATTACCGAAGACGGTGAAAAGTACGATGTTTGTAATTATTCCAGATTTTCTGAAATGAAAAAGAAAAGTGATCTGGATGCGATCATAGGTTATAAGAAGAACAGTAAGGGAAAGTATGTGTTTACTTCTACCGGAAAAGAAAAGCTGAAAGACGCGAGAATGTTGTATTCATCGGCGGTAAATATAGCTGAACCCAAAAAAAATTCTTATATTTCAACTCCGGAGATATTTCTTATCTTTCTGCGGAGTACGACTGCTATAACACTTGGAAGTGAAAAATTTGGAACCCAAATATTTTCTTTTGGTGGATGGTATGAAGGGATTCATGGAAAATATGGCAAAGGGAATAATGAACATAGAAATGATGGATATTCGGTTTCTGAAGCTGTTATTCGAAACTTGTTTACTACGGATGAAAATTTAGAAAAACATTTAGATCGTGAAGCATTAAACTATAAGAGTATGAGATCCCAGTTAAAAAGGGAAGTCTTGAATAATGAGTATAATACACATTACCTTGACCTGCTTTTTTGTGGATACGCACTCGCACGGGCAAGTGGGGATACAGACGCTGTTACGAAGTGGTCAGATGCAATCTTTGTCTATGCAGGAAGTGCAGGTAATGATAGCGAGAGTATGAAGAACGTGGTAATCCGTCTGGATACCGGAATGGTGTATGGAACAAGTAAGGATGTCACGTTTGCATCAACCGGAAGTATCATCAATAAGCACTATGGTCTGTCCACTGCAACTGCATATGAAGAGAACAAGATAACGAATAAGAAGAGCCTGAGCAAAGGATTTATCGGTTTTGCAGCACACAAGGATAATACAAAGCAGAACTATCAGGCAAGAAATCAAGAAATTGCATCAGATAAAGGTGTCGTAAAAGCTTCTGATTATAGTAAGACATATGGTGATTATTACGCCCGCCTTGAGAGTGCCATCAATTCTACCGGAGTTGCGGTTAATTCGGATAGTTATTCATGGTATGGAACGATGATGGCAGCGAGAGCCACAACGAAGGAATATTTTAAGTCCTCCAAGAATAAGAAAGCAACTTCCAAGGTAGCCAATAAGTTGTCAGTGGTAAGTTTGTTGAAAATGAAAGCTTCCCCATATGGAGCAACTTCAACAAGTACAAAGGAATGGAATTATGGAACCTACGCAGTCGATGGATATGCATGGAAAGATGTTACAGAACAGGATAGCGTGAAGTTCAATCTTGCGATCTATTCCACCAAGGCAAACAAAAAGGCTCCGTCTACCAATGGTAAGAACATCAAGGATACTTTCCAGAGCGTAACGGTAGATGTGACCGGTGATAACTCTACGGTCACTGATGATGTCTATGTAAAACTGACACCGGATAAAGATAAGGATTCCAAAGCGCTTTTTGCAAAGATGCTCAGTTCCAATAAATACTATGTAAAAGTAGTGTTTGAGGATGGCACCGGCAAGACGGTAAAGACACTGGATGGTAAGAGCAGTAAGACCGTGAAGGAGATCAAGGGCGGTAGTACAAGTCAGCAGAAGAAATACGCCGTCGCACTGAATCAGTATGATGATACGAATAAGGGAAGTGAGAAGGGAGATGAGCAGAATTATAATAAGCTTGTTTCTGCAAAACAGATCGGTGGCAAAGACCTGCAGACGAATAACTGTCTGATCTGGCGCATTTCCAATTCCAAAGCTCGTACCAATGGTTTCAAGATCTCAGAAAAGAGTTCTAAGTATGTCAACTGGAAAGCAAAAGTCTATATCTATAAGAAGAGCGGTTCCGGTGCGAGCGCCATTTGGACAAACGTGCTCAGTGGTAAGCAGGTAAAGGGTAAGACTGTTAAGGCTTCCGATATGGGAAATGGTGATTATACTGAGACAAACAGTGTCATCGCACAGTACATCGGTAAGGAAAGTAACCCTGAAGATGATAAGGATGTCAACCTCTCCGGCACCTATGAGTCCACACCGGAAGCATACGCCGAGCTGAAGGAAGGTTCCGTGTATAACGAGACGTTTGAGGCTATGGCAGGTACACCGAGTACCCGATCCCTCTACTTTGCGACCGGCGGCTCCGAATTCATCGTCAATATGCAGGCAGTCTACGATGACTACAACCTGGATGAAGTGGGAGGAAACAAGAACTCCTACCGCAGCACCCGTACCTACAAGTCCATCTTCAAGAAAGTGGATTGTGAGTATAAGAAGGGAGATACGCTGAAGAGTCTTGCGGCAGGAAAAGGTAGAGAAACAAAGAAGAAAAAAGAACGCGCGGTTTCATCCCCCTTTTGATGAAACCGCGCGCGACAAAACGACTATAAATATAGATATATCAAGGAGACCAATATGAAAATCAATAATTATTCTGTAATGTTGAATGAAAATAGAGTACCATATTTGAAATTGGACAATTCAGTGGAGTATCAAGTAGAAAGTGAATTGAATAACTCAGCATTAATCGTGAAGATGGTGAATAATATATTCGATCTTGAATATTGTGCTGAGGAACATCTGATCACAATCGCTATGGACACAAAGTGGCATGTTTTAGGGGTTTTTCAAACTTCACATGGAGAGATCGCTGCAACAGAAGCAAGCGCTCGTTGTATACTTCAGCGGGCGTTGCTTTGTGGAGCAGCCACATTTATCGTTGTTCATAATCATCCATCTGGTGATTGTACTCCATCACAAGAGGATATTAAAGCAGCGGAAAGACTCAAAGAAGCAGGAGCGTTGATGCAAATACCAATGAGTGATTTTATTATAGTAGGGAATGGTAACTATTTCAGTTATTTTGAGATGCGGAATGTTGCATAAGGGTTCTGTAATATGATAAAATCATAAGATCTGGGTGATAAAAATTTGCGAGACTAATGCGAGCCTAAGTGATCGACGCTGCATTATCTCCTTATATTTGTTGGGTTTGCGGGAGTGATGTAGTCTTCAAGTCCCATCTTCCGCATTGAAAATAAAAGGTTCATCCAAACGGATGAACCTTTTTTGTTATCACTACATACAGACAAAGAACTGCAATCAAAGGGGTAAACAATTTCTATGAAGAATGCATTAGAGATTGAAAAGTTATATGTCAGGAGAGGATCGTTCTGGCTGAAGGATGTGAACCTTGTGATCGAAGAAGAGAAGATTCACGCAGTCACGGGCAAGAGTGGTTCCGGAAAATCGACATTGATTCGTGCCGTCGGAGGGGCGGTGCGACCGGAGGCCGGATGTATCCGGTATTTCGGCAAGGAGATGTACGAGAACGAGAGAGAAATCCGAAAAAGGATGTCAGTTGTCTACGATTCTCCGAATTTTAACATCGAACTGAAGCCGGACGGACTGGTGAGGGAAATGTGTAAATTCGAGCCGTGGTTCGATCAGCCGCGATATGTGCAGATGATGAGTGAGATGGAGCTGAACCGGCAGATCAAGGTCAAGCTTTATTCCGAGGGACAGAAGAGAAAGCTGATGCTCATTCTTGCGTTATGCAGGAAGCCGGAACTTCTTGTGATGGATGAGGCAACAAGCGGTATGGATCGTGCCTCGCGGGCGGCGATGTGGAAGCTGATCGTGGATTACCGGCAGAAGAATCCGCTTAGTGTGCTTTTTACGACGCATCATGAGGAAGAATTGTATGTGGCGGATCGCATCTGGCAGGTTGAGAATGGCAGAATTGAGCCGAGTGTTTTGTGACAAAGTGGTTCAACATATCACAGAGGCTGAGGTTGAACTTTGGCGAGGTAAGAAACATGAAACAGTTCTATAAAATTACGAGAAATACAGAAAGTAAGCCGTCACGTCTGATCGCATCGATCGTGCTTGCATTCATTGTGATGGTGTTCGTGAATGGATTTATCGGAGGTATGGGAGGATTCCCGACGTTTATCGCGTTTGCGGTCCTGTTCTTCTGGCAGCGGACGCTGATCGGGGACGGCAATCAGATCACACATCAGATTGCAATGACAAGCCGCAGGGAGGTACTGCATCTTCTGACAACGTATTCGATTGGATATCTTGTGCTTTGGGGAATTCTTCGTCTCGGATATCTGATCTCGCGCGTGACCGGCTGGGGGAATATCAATGGCGGCAGCGTGATCACGTATCTGCAGAATCTCCTTGGTACCTCGATGCTGGAGAAGTGGGCATATCTGCTTGCAGGCGTATGGATGTTTGCGTTTGTTGTATCGCTTTTTCCACTGGTTGTGATCAGGGAGCGTATGAGCTGGATCCTCTATGCGCTTGTGGATGGAGCGGTGTTTGCACTTCTGTGCACCGGAATGGGCAGAATCTGTGATCTGTTTTCGGATGCAGGGGCGCATAAGCGTGCGAGCTGTCTGATCGATCATCTGCTTCTCTGTGAGATGAACGGCACGCAGGAACTTGTGTTTATGATAGGAATGATCGCGTTGACGATTGTGATCATCGGATTCTCGGGATGGTATGCAGGAAAATGCTACGGACCTCGTCGTGGAAAGACGGATGCGAAGACCATCTGTGAGGTGGAAATTCAGGCGGCAAAAGGCGTGGGAGCCGGTCCCCGCAGAACGCATACGTTTGTCGTTGGGGCAGTCAGTGTGGCAGCGGTATTGGTCGTGCTTGTCATCATTTTGTTTATGCCGGAGGATTCCGCCCAGAGATATCGCAAGGTGGCAGAGTTTCTGACGGAGGATTCGACACTTGGACCGATGCTGTATCAGAATGAGCTTTATGTGCCGGTCAATGAGAATCTGAATCTGGATGAAGTGGGAAAGCCGCTTGGATATCTTGCGGAGAGAGATCAGGATTGCAGCACGCGTTTTTATCAGCTTGCGGTTGCAAATCTCTTATATGAGGATATGTCCGGACGAAGCAGCCGTCTGCAGATGCAGGGAGCGAGCAGCGGCGTCTATGCACCGATGGAGGAAGTGGAAGAGAGGCAGGCATGGAAGCAGGATGAAATCTTTCTGCTTTGGGATGAGGACTGGGTATCGGAGTCTGCATATACACATGAACCGACCGGTTATACCGCCTGCAACAGAGATTTTATTGAGGGGTTGGAGATGCAATTCCCGCAGACTTATTATAAGGTTTCGGATTTCGATGATTATGATGCGTATTTTACGATCAGCGCCTATCCGGATATGGAGACGGCGCTTGAGGATGGAATGTCACCTGGCAACTGGGTTGGCTGTATTCTTGTGAAGAACAATAAATTCTATTATGACAGCTACGAGAACCAGATTACGGGAATCAGTCTGCAGCAGCTTCTCGATATTCTCGGGGGAAGTTGAGTAGGATACGTGTGAAGATGGAGAAATCATGGAAATTATCAGGAACGGATAAAGCAGAAGCAGGCTTTGTAATCAACTTTCTAAAAAAAATAAAAAATAAAAAAGGAAAATCACAAAGAACCTAGAATTATAAAAATGTAGGCTAGTTTTGTATTACGACAATTTTTGCGTTCAAAAGGAATAAAAGGGGCAAACATGACAATTCGAGAACAGATTGAGCAGATGGAAAATGAAACGCTGAGTCCCTACGCCTGCCACAGTGTCAACTCAAGAGGCAGAGACAGGGAGGAAGCACAATGCGATATTCGTCCGGTCTTCCAGAGAGACCGTGATCGTATCTTACATAGCAAATCCTTTCGCAGATTGAAAAACAAGACACAGGTATTCCTGACACCGATGGGCGATCATTACAGAACCCGGATGTCTCATACGCTAGAAGTGTCGCAGAATGCGCGCACGATCGCGAAGGCGCTTCGTATGAACGAGGATCTGGTGGAAGCCATCGCTTTGGGACATGATCTGGGGCATACGCCTTTTGGTCATGCGGGCGAATTTATTCTGGACCAGATCTATGAAGGTGGATTCAAGCACAATGAACAGAGTGTGCGTATCGTGGAGAAACTGGAGAAGGATGGAGCGGGCTTAAACCTGACATGGGAAGTGCGTGACGGCATTTTAAATCACCAGACGAAGACGATCCCGCATACGCTAGAGGGCAAGATTGTGCGCCTGTCGGATAAGATTGCGTACGTGAATTCGGACATTGATGACGCAATCCGTGCGCAGATACTCAGCGAGGATGATATCCCGCTCGAGCTTCGCAAGACGCTCGGCTTTGACACGAGAACGCGTCTGGATCATCTGATTCATGATATCATCATCCATAGTATGGGCAAGGATGACATCATTATGTCGGATGAGACCGCGGAGGCACTTCGCGACCTGCGCCTTTTCATGTTTGACAATGTATATAAGAATCCGGTTGCCAAAGGAGAGGAAGTCAAAGCAAAAACGATGCTGGAGCAGATGTTCTATTTCTATATGGATCATATTGAGCAGCTTCCGGCGAAGTTTTTAGAGATGCTTGATGAGGGCGAGGATCGCGGGCGGATTGTCTGTGATTATATCTCCGGAATGACGGATCAGTATGCGATCACGAAGTTCAAGGAGAACTTTATGCCACAGGCCTGGCAGGTAGATGGATATTAAATAGAACTAAGGTGAAAAAATGCCATATTATTCAGATGAACTGATTGAGGAGGTGCGTTCCCGCAATGACATTGTGGATGTCATCGGCGGCTACGTGCGGCTTCAGAAGAAGGG
>ERZ860508.1915-NODE-1915-length-9964-cov-1.767989_pt1 | contig 9964 bp, 7 predicted proteins | sample MGYA00509976_ERZ860508 | MGnify/ENA primary metagenome ERZ860508 (study PRJEB30046, sample SAMN00715242) | human gut metagenome | study: EMG produced TPA metagenomics assembly of the A metagenome-wide association study of gut microbiota in type 2...
ATCCCATAGAATGAAAACGGATCCTTATCCGAAACCCTGTGTCCGAAGTATCCAGTTCGCCCACTAACCCAGTCAAAGGACCTCCTGTAACACGAACCATTGTGGCGGATTCCAAGCAATCGGGTATCCATTCCACGGCGGTATCCATTTGAGAAAACAATAGTTGATAACTTTCCACCTGCCATTCCGGAACACGATAATCCCAGATGTTTTGAGGAATAATCAATCCTGATATTCCGGATAACTGCCGAATGTCGGACAATGACGTCCAAATAAGGACGCAACGAGCTATTTGTGGACATAATGCCTCCCTGGAACGTCCCTGCCATTGATAAGTAATTTTACGTAGTGGAAGATAGTTTCGGACTTTCCGCTGATCCAGTTCTTGCTTCACGCGTTGCTCTGCCCGAGAAGCAGTAAAAGCAAGATACCAATGACATGACTGTTTTTCTGTCATTTCGGGCCTTTCGTTTGTATTCATCTATTTCTTATTTTGTTAAACTCACCATCGAAGCAACCATCGCAGCTATAGAAGCAATGGAGCTACTCATGCCAACAGCTCCTGCCGTAGTCATTTTCTTCCGTTCTCCTTTGCTGGGCACAATTATTTCACACCCGGGTTCAATGGCATTTGCCGTATTTCTTCTCAATCGGGAGACTGTACCATTCATATATACAACATAAGCACGCCGTTTCAAGGCCCGGTTTTCAAAACCACCGGCTTGTCCTATATAATAATCAATTCCACTTCCTTTCTGATAAAGCACAGTATTGGGGTACATCACAGCACCGTTAACAGTCACGGTACTGACATATTTAGGAACAAAAAGTACGTCGCCCTCCCGTAATACCAGATCTTCATCCGATTTCGGCTTTGCCAGAGCTTTTTCAAGTTCAATACCGACAGAGTAAGTCTGATCCACTTCCAAAGAAGATAAAGAGACCGAATCTTTTCCGATTCCCTTTGTTGCAAACCGAACTGCATCTTGCTTTTGCCGGATTTCATCCGCCGTCATCCTGCGCATCAGACGCGCACCTTTCGCATAGGCGCTCTTCGATAACCCTCCGGCTTTTGCTATCAAGTCACTCAGCCGTTCATTCTTTTTAGTCAGCGCATAGTTTCCTGTAAATGTAACTTCCCCATTGACCGTCACATTTGCCTGCTTTTGATACCCTGGACTTCTACGTACAAACACCATATCATAAGGTTCCAATTTCAGTGTATTGCTCTCTCCTATCAACAGTCCATTTTTCAATTCTACTGTAAAGCTTTTCCCTATCACAGTAGAAGAAGAAACACTTTTAGGATCTTTAATTCGTCGTGACACATCGATACGAACAGTCGAAGCCGATTCCAATAATCCGCCAGCTTTTAAAATCAAGTCCTGAACACTCATATTCCGCGCAAAGGGAAAATAACCCGGTTTTGCCACGTCACCATAAATGAAGAGAACTCCTTCTTCTTCCAATTCCTTTATACTTGAGATATAGAGTACATCATTCTTTTGCAGAGGTAAATCGGGTGCAGTTCCTTCCATAAGTTTTTTCAGATCAACAGGAATCATTTCATGAGACAGATCTTCACGCTCACGCCTCAACAAGGCTCTATTAAGAAAAGCATCTCCACGAAGACCCTCCGCCTGTTGTATCAGCCGCTTTATAGTCCCCGTCACACTATCCAACTGATACATGCCTGAACGATAAACCGCTCCATGAATTTCTACTTTATTTGAAAAACGTCCCAATACCGCCTCAACGGACACTTCATCGTTATCAGTCAGAATAAAGTTATCGTAATCCTGTTGATCCACATTATATATTTGCTTCTCCCTTCCGCTACGACGCACCAGACGGACCGTATTCCGATAAGCATCTCCGGTAAATCCACCCGTATAACTAATCAAAGTAGCTAAACTTTCTCCATGTTTCATTTCATAGATCATCGGTCTCTTCACCTTTCCCGATATACCAACCAAATTTTCATAAGGGGATACCAAAATCACATCTCCTTCCGACAAACGTATATCATCTGTAAGTTTTCCTTTCATAATATACTCATACACATCCACATCAGCTACTTTCATACCACTTCGTACGACTTGAATGGTTCGTAAACTGCCTATACGATTAACTCCTCCGGCACGATACAAAGCATGAAACACCGATGCAAAAGCCGATAACCGATACGTACCGGGAACTTCGACCTCTCCCATCACATTGACCATAATGGAACGTATTTTTCCTAACGTCACCTTGATATGTGCCGATTCTCCGGAGATAGCTGCATAAATCTTACTAAATTCATGCCGCAAATATCGTTCAGCCTCCTCCATATTCATACCACTCAGGTAGATAGGACCGATATTCTCCACCATGATATTACCTTCCGGAGAAATAGTCTCTCGTACCGTATTTTCCGAAGTTCCCCATACATCGATAATCACTTCATCCCCCGGCCCCAACCTATAATTTTCCGGAGTAGGAATATTTAAATTTGGCTCAAATGACAAATTCCGGCTGGCAAATATATTGCGTCCAAAAAATTTTCTATACCCACCACGATCAAAATCCCCCCTTTCCCTATATTGCTGTGCCATCACTCCTCCTGCAGCAAGCACAAATAGAAAGAACAACAATTCTTTTTTACTCATCCTTCCATTTCTGGAATTAATTCTCTCAATACATACAAAAAAATAAAGAACAACAAGTAACAACATAAACATACAAAGTTTAAAATTCAAAAATTAATTACTAATCAAGCGAATAACAATATAAATAAATACAAATTACATTAAAAACACACTCAATGCGAAATCTTAAAAAACAAACATAACCTTCAGAAACCTACATCTTTCGTAGTAAAAACAATAATAAAAGCAAAGGAAGTGAAAATATCTTTTGCGACTATTATCAAGATACAAAAATGACTAAATAAAACCTACAGTGGTATAAAATTGACATTTAGGTTACAAAATTCATATTCTTAGATAATTTATCACAATCACCACTCAAACACATCATAACTCACTCCAATCCCAACATAGTGACTTACCTTATTCCCAGAAAAGCCGTATCCGACCTGTACACCCAGCCCGAACCGTTTCCGCTTTGCCCGCTCTCTGACGAACACAGTCCTCGTTTTGCTGTACACCTCTATACTATCCAGCTTTGCCCGGTAGCCCGACACATAAGCCGTATAAAGGCTATCTTTGTAGATTTTCTGCGTAATAGGCAAATACACTGTATCCCGGACTGTATCGCCCGTTACAGGGACGGGAACAACGAACGGGAACGAATCTACAACGCTTTCATAAACCGGAACGGGAACTGTACCCCAGACCGTATCAATACGATTTGTAATGATCGTATCTCTGACCACTTCACCCGGTACGCGTTCCACCCTTGTCGGGCGGAATACGATAAACAGGACAAGAATGATTATGATAATGTAAGGCAAAGATTTCATGGCCGTATGATTACAGGTTTCATAAAATTAGAGAACTCCTTCCGTACATCGAAACATGGACAAGCCTTGATATATTCAAACGGTTCTACCTCCCCATTATCATTTAAGTCAGGTGATGTATCCCGGTGTCCAAGTACCTCGATAATAGGGTAGTCTCTACAGAGCTTCTCTACCAAATCGCGCAAAGCTATTCGTTGCGCTTCTGTTCGGGTATCAGCAGCTTTCCCATTGACATCCAGGCCGCCGATATAGCAGATACCAATCGAATGTTTGTTATACGACCGCCCACTGTCCCCTTTCGTATTGCAATGTGCCCCGTCCACAGACAAGGGCCTACCGTTCTCCACAGTCCCATCAATATCTATTACGTAATTATACCCGATCTGATTAAAGCCTCTCTGTTTATGCATCCGGTCAATGTCTTTTGCACGCAAATCCTGTCCGAAGCGCGTGGCCGAACAGTGAATAATGATTGAATCAATTGTTTTCATATTGTTTATTTTTTTATTAGTTTATAAAACTTTTCAAGAGTTAAGTTGTTAAGGAGATAAAACATAACATAAATCAATAACTTTGTTGCCTTAATAGCCGTTTGTAACGCTTTTGCCTGTGAAGGTAGAAGCGTTATTTCTTGTTTTCACATTTTTAAATACAAATTCATTACACAAGCTCAATAATTATCCTTATTTATTCCCTCCATGAAAATATCTCCATGATAAAAAATATTATTATCCCACAGGTTTATAAGCATTTTTAATAGATACACAATGAACTTTTATAGGAATAAATATGCTATATAACATGCTTAAACTTTAAAAACACGGTTATGCGGTCTGTGAAGATAGTACGCCGTATCTTATTGCATACAGATGAAAAACTATATCTTTCAAAATAATAAATGCATTTAAGATAAATGCTATGTGCATCCATTATTAATAAGTCAAAAACCGACTCAATTAAAAAATAGTCCAATAACAACTCCTGCTTTTTTCTTCATCGCTAATGTAACATCAGCCATTCCGTAATGATAGCCACCGAATGTTGCAACAGTGTCTCAAGAGATGATATTTATCCCAAATTGGTCAAAATATTCTAAAACAACCTCGCTAAACAATGAATTACTTTAACTATCAGAACATTACTTGTTCCAAGCACTGTAACCACATCGCTATGACTTAATTCTTGGAGTAAAAATATTGCATATATTATTCTTTTAGCGGTTTTATTAACACTTTTATTAAAAATAAAAATCGACCTTTGTATTCCAATATTTTATATTTTGTAAACTTGGTCTGGGAAGATAAAGTTATACATTTGTTTGTTTTGTTTGTGTAATTCCCCGTCGCTAAGCGTAGCGACGGGAGATTTTATCTAAACTACTCTTTCTTTCCCGAACCATTATCGAACCCCTTCAGCTTATTTATGATAGCCTTCGGGAAAAAGCCCGGGCAAATCTCTTCTACGTTCTCAATAATACTTAAGGCCTCACGTATCATTAATGCCGTACAAGCGAAATACCGGAACCAGACGAAACTATCGACCACCTGACCGGCGATCGAGAAATTACCCATCACATGTGACAGGATCAATACACAACTGTAAATGATAAGCTTACGCCCAATCATACCATATGCCTTACTACTGATGTCTTTGGATAACCAGTGCTTGACAAAGCCGAGCACCGTATCAACACATACAAGGACAATCAACCATTTGACAAACTCCCAGTCACCAAAGACATAGCGCTCAAAGAGTTCCAGCAAAGGAGAAAGAGGCAAGGCAATCAATGCAATCATCTTCAAATTTTTCATATTCTTGGATATATTTATTATTTTTTTAAAGAAACTAATTCCCTAAAAGTAGCAAACCATCATAGCTATGATGCAACCTATGTTGATAAGAACTATTTTACTCTATATAATTTTTTTATTAGAATGTACAACAATTATACGAATTTACGTGTTATTGAGAGAACATCTTAAATAAGTATTATCAAATGCGGTATGAATAAACTACGGTTATTATTCATTTCCTTTATACCGCATCTTTCCGCCCCATCTGTGAAGACAGGGCGGATTCTTGTTACTTGGATTTAGATGCCGGTTTGGGCTCTAAAGTGGCTTTTACCTCTTTGGTGATCTGATCGAATACTTCAAAGTGCGCTGCAACATTCTCCGACTCCGGAAGAGACATTTGTTTGCTGCCCGATTCTAACAGCAAATACCCGATATACCGCCCGGAGGTTACGGGTTGCTTACCTGTAGGGGTGTCAATCTCTTCCGTGACCGTTTTAATGATTTCACAATGAAGACGACTGAGATTATCGTTATTGACACTGTAGTTTACATTGTACTGATAATCTCCTGAAACGGCTTTACCGTTTACTTGAATTGTTCTTGATTCTTCTTGAAACATAATTTATTGATTTTGAGAGTTAATAATTACTTTATTCTGATTGGGCTACCACTTCATCAAGTAGCTTAAACAGTGGAACTTTTATATATGCATAAAAGATCTGCTCAGCAAATCTCTTGATTAAGGCAGCACTTGCTTCATCTATTTCTATTTCACCGTCATGGTATATCTTCCGGCCGATCTCCCGTTCGTTTATATCCGAAACATTGAAGAAAATGACGTTTCCAAGGTCTTTACTGAGATCCTTGTAATCCGTTATCATCTCAGTGCCGATAACATTACCTTCGGAATCTCTTTTCTCTACTTCTTTCATTAAGACATTGTCTTCAATGTCATAAACCACAATCTTTCTAAAGTCAATTTTCATAATCTATTTTTTATTTAAAATTTATTTCTACCAATGATAAATACATGACAAGCCGCATCCCGATAACCTTTGTTTGCATCCATAGTTTCAAATTCAAAATAGGATGTTTGGGTTGTTTTGAGCTGTGCCAACACCCATCCATACCCTCCCAATGGCTGTATAGCTACGGAGTATTGCGTATGACCTAAGTTATGATAAACCCTATATGTTCCGGTTGAAAGTCTTGAAATAGAGCTTATAGAGCACCCGTTACCCCAAAATAATCCTCCTCCCCCAAGTGCACCTATGTTCACGGCACAAAGAACTCCGGGAGCGTTCCACTTCTCGTTGAGCCGCTGGGCGAAAATATGATTGCCGTACGACTCTATCGCATTTGCCGTGCCAGCATTCGAGAGACACCTTAACGCATATCCGCTACCTCCGTATATCTCAATATTCAGGCCGCTGTAACTATCGTTACGGATAGACATCAAAGACGTTTTTGATGATACGGACGCATCTCCCGCCTCGTTAATGCGAAGGAATTTGTTACCGGACATGTTTAGCAGGATCTTTGATTGTGAATTGTTTGCCGAAACAAGAGAGCCGCCCGATATATCCCAAGCGCCGATCTTCGCGCCATCGGTTACGGTCAGATTACCCGTTGTAATTCTTCCGGCTGCCAGAGCGTTCGTTACTATCGCCGTTGCATCTATCAGAACCGTATTTATATATCCCCCAACTATCACAGTCTTTCGGGGACTCGATGCGGCATGATTTACCATATCCTGCCAGGAAGAATACCCGATATTTGAAGCGATACTATTTTTTAAGGCAAGCATGGCGCTTTCATCCAATAGACCTTGCGGTCCCCGAGGACCTTGCGGACCTTGTGGTCCCTGAGGACCGGTTGCGCCCTGTTGTCCGGGAAGTCCCTGAGGACCTCTATCCCCTTGGGGGCCTTTAGTACCGGCGGGTCCTTGCAATCCTTGCGGTCCCTGAGGGCCTTGCGGACCTTGCGGACCGGTCGCACCAGTAGGGCCGGTAGCTCCCTTATCTCCTTTATCTCCCTTATTCCCCTTAAAGTTTTGTTGCTCGGATGCCGGCAAGCCGGAGAATGTAACTATGCTACTAATGTTGAGTTTCTTACCAAAGATATCAATTATGTTGGGTTGAATAGTAATACCGGTCTTTAGTTCGTCCTTTGTAGGAGTATCATCAACAGAACCGGCGTCATAAACCGTAGCAAAGGCAAGATACCAGACGACAGGAAGGCTCCCATTGCCTCCTGCCAAATAAAAGAAATTAGTTGAAGAGAATGTACCACTTGAACCGCACTTGACATATACTGCATATTCCTCCCAGTCACCGGTACCAACATTGTTAGTAAGCCATTTTGATGTACCACCGTTACCCGTGGCGTTTGTAGCCCACTCTATTTTATATCCAACAGGAATCCATGCTATAAATCGAGTAACGAATACGGCATTAGCGCGAGTTTGAGTTCCAAAAAAGAAGCCGCCCAATCCCGGAGTTGCAGCACCCGAAGTTGTAATCTTCAATTTATAGCCGGATTTGTTAGGTAGATTAACATCTGACGCTCTTTCAACCCTGACCGTTCCATTGCCATTGTTGTTATATACCGATATGCCGTTTGCCCCGTTTCTAAACTCAGGATCACGATACAACATCTGACCTTTACTCATGGTCAAAGCAAGCAGATGCGCGTTTCCAGAAACCGTTGATACAAGGTTAATATCTGTCTTGGTCTGTGATATTTCTGTTCCCTGATCCGATACCACTTGACCGAGGGCATTAAAATCCGTCTGGGATACCTTGCTTTCAATTAACTTCTTGGTCGCCCGTATCTCTGCATCGGTGTGAGTATTGGCTATTTCTGATGCAGAACTTTCTATGTCATTGGCAGAAGGACTCCACGCAGTACCTACGTCGCCCTCAACGAGATTTATGTTTTTATACGAAATGATTAACCCCTGCCCCGTACTTGTATTGTTTCCGGTGAATCCACACAGAAACATAAGGTCATTGAGAGTTACCCCGGAAGGAAGTACGGCGGGTATCTCTAAGGTGATGTAATATCGGGTCCATTTCGCTTCATTGGGTAAATCGATAGTCTTATCGGCTATAAGTTTAGCAGTCGAACCCTCGTAATACCGAATATTGAAAAACAATCCTGTTGTATGGACGTAATTCCCGCCTATACTAACATCTATTCCTAAAGTATACTTTTTACCCGGTGTTATGGCTGTCTTATCTACATTCATCCATTGCTTGTAACAGTTGAATGCGCCACTACCTAAAACTGTAACCCATCCATTTGATGCAGCGTTATAATTTAGACTTACATTTGACAGATAATCAGATTGATTAAACCAATACCCTTTTGAGCCGTTAAGAAGGTTGCCCGCACCTAACGTTATTTTCCCGATCTCGGTTTTGACGGAAAGCTCCCGGAATAGCGGAGATTTCTGTCATTACGTCTTTACGGATGTCGGATAACTCCGTTTCAAGGTTCTTGCCATTTCTCAGAATGAAAATACCTTTCAGGAAGCAGTTCATCGCATACAGGCCGTATCCGGAGGGCTGGAGGTCAGCCGGAAAGTCTGTATCCGTCATGCCATCGAGACAGCCCAAAATCACTTTGTTCTTTCCGGCCAAAGACGTGGAGTTTACCCCGTCCAGTACAGAAATGCGCGGTTTGCCATCTTCCGAGGCTGTGAGATACAAAATACCCTGTCTGTTCGGATTCGTGAGGTTACCCATCTGAACCAGATCATCACCGACGGCCGGAACTGTACCATTGAATACGGATTTAAGTATAAGAATCGAATCATCATTAACCGAGGCAACCGGAACCCAATAGTATTTAACGTGTCCGGATGTGTAGACCTGACAACGTACCAAGTCATCAGCGACAAACATCATGTCGCCCTCTATACCTAAAACATAGTAAGCCGGATCGCCGGACGTTTCCGAAACGGACTTAACACGTCCGTTAGCGGATGAAATCACCAGACCGCCGTTAACCGCACGAACTTTCGAAATGATAAGTTCAAAAATGGTCATGGCCTTACGGACTACGGCATTATCTATTTCAAGGTTCCAATCTCCATTGATAGCCTTGTATAGCTTCATCCCTTCCCCCATCAGTCCGGGGATGAATCTTTCTGAACCGATATATTCCTTGACTATAGTTTGAAACAAGGTTGCGACATGCTCAACATTCAGATCGTATGTTTTTGCAATCGCCTGAACGAGTAAATTTAAAGTATGCGTGTCGCCTTTAGCCCAAATATCCGCGCCTGTTGAAATATTCCCTTCCGAATGGAGTGTGCCAACATTAGCCGAACCGGTTACTTCCAATGTAGCGGCTTTAACTTTCATCCGGGCAACTAAAGATTGTAATTCCGCGTCGCCACTTTCGTTGATAAATGTAAGCCCATCACCAACAAACAGCCCTTTCAGGAAAGTGATAGGCTCTCTAGCTATATCCGCTTTTACCTTGCTTAAATAAAGATCATCTATCTTCCTCAAAGCCTCTTTAATCGCTGCATCTATCTCCTTCAAAATGCGGAGCGAAGAAAGCGTATTATCATCGGTTAACTCTGTGGCGGTATCCGATGAAGCAATGATACGCGAACGAATCTCTAACAGCGTTCGGAGCGATGACAGTACGTTGCTATCGGTAAATGACTTTGTGTCGGTAGCCTTTACAA
>ERZ860508.1917-NODE-1917-length-9954-cov-2.451056_pt1 | contig 9954 bp, 10 predicted proteins | sample MGYA00509976_ERZ860508 | MGnify/ENA primary metagenome ERZ860508 (study PRJEB30046, sample SAMN00715242) | human gut metagenome | study: EMG produced TPA metagenomics assembly of the A metagenome-wide association study of gut microbiota in type 2...
CTTTCAAGAAGTATTCCGTGGGAGCGCTGGAACTGCCGTGTTGTTGCGACCGCAAATGATGGAACGGAAGGAAAGAATCTGATTGAAAAAGAAAGACCTGATATTGTTTTTATGGATATCTGTATGCCGGAGATGAATGGTCTGCAGATGATTGCAGCATTAAATTCACAGTTTCCGGATCTTGAAGTGAGTGTGCTTACCGGGTATCGCGATTTTGAATATGCCAAGGAAGCGATACGGCTTGGTGTGACGCGTTTTTTGCTGAAGCCGTCGAATATGGACGAGTTAGAAGAGGCGATCGAGTGCATGTGCGCCAACCTGAATCTGGCGCATTTTTCGCGCGTGTTCAAAAAACAGGTTGGGGTATCGGCGAACGAATACCGCAATCAGGTGCTTGGAAAATAGATCAAAAAGTACTATAATTAGAAAGAAATATGACAGTGCGGAGGAAAAATGTGAAAAAAAATATGCCATATATATTGATAGCAGGGATTGCTTTCGGTTCTGATTTCTGGATCAAACGTCACATGGACAGGAAATATGCCAGGTACGTGGTGCATCCGGGACGTCGGAATAAGATTCTGATCGAAAAATATTATAACCGTGGAGCAGCACTTAATTTTCTTGCTAAAAAGCCGCGTGTGATGCGCGCACTTCATACAGTGATTATGTTTTTTGTCGGAATTTTATATTATTTCCTGCTCCGTATGCCGGGACATTGTCTTAGCAAGACAGGTGCATCTTTACTTGTCGGCGGAGGATTAAATAATCTGCTCGACCGCTATACAAAAGGGTATGTAGTCGATTATGTGAAATTTAACTTTGGACCGAAATGGCTGAGAGGGATTATATTTAATATTTCAGATTTTTGTATTTTTATAGGTGCATTTTTATCCGTTGTGGGAAGTGAGGTCTCATCATGACACGGGAGACTTACCGGAAGATGACCGGGTATTTTTTACAGGATGAAAAAAAAGTCCGCAGGATTATTCTGGCAAACCGGCTGCTTACCGGAATTGTTTTTGTGAGCTATCCGCTTGATCTCGCTGCTGCTTAAGAGAGATACGTTACTGCCGCAGGCAGTGCTTGTTCCTGCAGTTTCATTTGTGGTCGTGACATTGTTCCGCAAGATCGTCAATGAACCGCGCCCGTATGAGAAATATGATCTACCGCCGGTGATCGATAAAGACGCGGGAGGAAAATCATTTCCAAGCCGTCATGTTTTTTCTGTATTTGTGATCGCCGTCACGGTATTTGTGCGCAATCCAGTGGCGGGCTGGATTTTAGCAATGATCGGAATTGATTGCCGTGATCCGTGTGATCGGGGGCGTGCATACCGTATGGGATGTCACTGCAGGAGCTGCTGTCGGGATTTTAAGCGGTGTGATCGGATACTATATGCTGCCATATCGGGGATTTTGAGTGGTGTGATCGGATACTATATGCTGCCGTATCAGGGATTTTGAGCGAATATTACCGTATATTTTTGAAAAAATAAAAGCAACGAATTATAAAATTAAGATAACGTTTTTGTAGATTACAGAATTGGAGAAGAATATGGACCCTATAATGAATAGTTTTTCAAGAGAACAGATGGAATATATCGTGGAATTGTTTAATCCGTGTATGGATGATTATCTGTATGTGTTTGATCTGCAGAAAGACTGCTATAAGATCTCAAAACATGCGACAGAGCGTTTCCTTTTACCGGGGGATAATTTTGATGATGCGGCAAAAGCACATCATACATTTGTATATTCGGAAGACCAGTCGCGCCTGGATGATGAATTCCGGCGTATTATGAGCGGGGAGATCGTTTTTCATAACATGCATTACCGGTGGTTAGACCGCGCTGGGAAACCGGTGTGGATCAACTGCAGGGGGCGTGTATTAAATGATGCTGACGGGAAACCGCATTTTTTAGTCGGATGCATCAATGAGATCGGTCAGAAACAGAAGGCAGACAATGTCAGCGGACTGCTTGGCGAATCAAGTCTTTCCGCTTATGTAGAACAGTTTGAGGATGGACTGCCGGATGGATTTTTCCTCCGCATCGGAATCGATGATTTTCGTGATATCAACGGTGACTTCGGAATGGAGTACGGAGATTATATCTTAAAGAGTACAGCAGACTGTATCGCGGAAAATATCAAACCGTCGCAGAGGCTGTACCGGATATTAGCGGATGAATTTATGGTGGTCGATTTTTCGGGCGGAGATATGGAAGCAGCAACGGAACTTTATAAAAATATTCGCAAGAGTTTGGATACATTTATCGAGGAAAACGGTTATAAATCTGTGTTTACCATATCTGCGGGTGCAGTCGATACTGCAAAAACATCCGGGACCTATGAAAATATCATGAAATTGTCAGAGTATGCATTAAATACAGCAAAAGATCAGGGAAAGAACCGTTGTTATATATATATGCAGGAAGATTATGACGTTTTTTTGCGCAAAAAGCAGATCACACGGCAGCTGCATCATGCGGTAAACCATGGGTTTGAAGGGTTTGAGACTTATTATCAGCCGATCGTGGACACAAAGACACGCCGGCTGGTTGGTGCGGAGGCACTGATGCGTTTTTCCATGCCGGAGAGATGTGAGGATGGAGAAACGAAAAAAGAAGCGGTATGTGTGGGTGAGGATGGTCATGATGCAGATGAGAAAGTGCACTGGGAGCGTATTTCACCGGTTGAGTTTATTCCTCTGTTAGAGGAGACCGGTCTGATCATTCCGGCAGGAAAATGGATGCTGCATCAGGCAATCTCGACCTGCAGCAGGTGGCAGAAATACATTCCGAATTTCCGCATCAATATCAATCTTTCCTATGTGCAGGTCATGAAGAGCCGTGTCCTGACGGAGATACTGACAGCGCTGCGCCTGTATGGATTAGAGCCTTCCGCGGTGGGAATTGAGCTGACAGAGAGCGGTTATCTGGATACCAATACACATTTTCAGAAATTGTGGGACGGATTAAAGAAAAACGGAGTGCTTGTCATTTTAGATGATTTTGGAACCGGTTATTCGAATCTGCACTGTCTTGGCGATTTAAGACCGAATTATATCAAGATTGACCGGTCGTTCACATTAAAAGCACTGAATAATCAGTATGAACATGATCTGATGACACAGATCATCACGATGACGCATAAACTTGATCTGACGATCTGTGTTGAGGGAATTGAGACAGAGGATGAATTTGCAAAGATCTCCGAATTAGACCCGGATTATATCCAGGGATTTTTGTTCGGCAAACCACAGCCGGCGGAAGAATTCTATGAGAATCTCATCAAGCCGGCGATTGCCGCCTGCGGTATTCTCGGGGGGTCTGCCCAAAGCGTTTCTTAAAAATACGGTTAAAATAAGAAAGATTTTCAAAACCGACTTCCGATGCGATTGCAAGTATCGAGGAGTCGGAGGAGATCAGAAGTCTTGATGCCATGGTGAGCCTGTATTCGTTGAGATAATCGACGAAAGAGGTTCCCATGGTATTTTTAAAATATTTCATAAAATGGGACTGGCTCAGTCCTACTTCATTTGCGATATCTTCGATCGTGATCTTTTCCATATAATTGTTTTCCACATATTTTAAGATCAGTTTCATTTTTTCTAAGGATTTGCTGCGGTCTTTCCCGGATGGTTCCTTTGTGCTGCATTTGTGAAACAAAATATAAAACAGCAGAAATAACTGCCCTTTGATAAAGAGCTGATAACCGGACGGATAAGTTTTACAGATTTCATCGTTCGCGTCGATGCAGGCAGAAATCTCCGCATAGTGTGGACTGTCCGGGGTATATAAAAGCGGCAGAGAGACATTACCGGACAGTAGAGGAACCAGATAGTCCGTGTTGCAGGTATCTGTTTTCTTGGAGATCAGCATGTTTGGATGAAAAATGATATTTTCGTACTCCATGGATTCGGATTCAAACTGACCGATCGAGTGAAGCTGTCCCGGAAGGATCAGTGCGATATCCCCTGCAGAGACCGTGTGCTGTGTAAAATCGACCGTAATCGTGCCGTTTCCTTTTTTTATATAGATAATTTCCATTTCATCGTGCCAGTGCATCGGCACATACCCAAAATCCAGCGGAATTGAACAGAGATAGGTAATATAAGGGAATAAAGGATCGCCATGTAAAATTTTTTCCTGATAGTTTTCATATTCTAAAATATTCATAATGATAGGATTGTACCACTTTTTGAGTCAATATTACAAGAAAAAAGTGATTGCGGAAACTATAATAACATCGTAAACAATGATTTTGCGAAAAAAAGCGAAATCAGGACAACAGGAACATGCATAAACATTGGTTGGGGAACATAATGAAAACAGCGCCGGGGGGCGCGGAACATGGAGGAAAACATGAAATTACAGGAAATCGTAGCAAACAGATGTGGCAAAGAGATTTCACAGTGCACAAATGAGGAACTTTACTATGCACTGCTTGAGATGACAAAAGGAATGGCTAAGGAAAAAGTCAGCAATCAGGGAAAACGTAAATTATATTACATTTCCGCTGAGTTTCTGATCGGTAAATTATTATCCAACAATCTGATCAACCTTGGCATCTATGAGGATGTGAAAAAACTTTTAGCAGACAACGGCAAGAGCCTTGCAGAGATCGAGGAGGTTGAGCCGGAGCCATCCTTAGGAAATGGCGGACTTGGACGTCTTGCAGCATGCTTCCTTGATTCTATCGCAAGCCTTGGTTTAAACGGTGACGGTGTTGGTTTAAATTACCATTACGGATTGTTCAAACAGGTATTTAAAAACAACCTGCAGAATGAAACACCAAACCCGTGGATCGAAAAAGAAAGCTGGCTGACAAAAACAGACGTTACTTATCCGATTCAGTTCGGCGGTTTTACGTTACAGTCCAGATTATATGATATCGATGTGATTGGTTATGAGAATCGTACCACAAAACTTCATCTGTTCGATGTTGAAACAGTAGATGAGAGTTTAGTTGGTGAGGGCATCGATTTTGACAAAGAGGATATTGCAAAGAATTTAACATTATTCTTATATCCGGATGATTCCGATGATAAGGGAAGAATCCTTCGTGTATACCAGCAGTACTTCATGGTCAGCAATGCAGCGCGCCTGATCATTGATGAGACACTTGCAAGAGGCGGAGATCTTCACAAATTAAACGAGTATGCAGTGATCCAGATCAACGATACACACCCAAGTATGGTGATTCCGGAAATGATCCGTCTGTTGATGGAGCGCGGCATCTTAATGGATGAGGCGATCGACATTGTATCTAAGACCTGTGCTTACACAAACCACACGATCTTAGCCGAAGCACTTGAAAAATGGCCGATCCATTTCTTAGAGAAAGCTGTTCCACAGTTACTGCCGATTATTTATGAGTTAAACAGCCGTGTTGTAAAGAAATATGATGACAAATCCGTAGCGATCATTGATGATGAGAAACGCGTTCATATGGCACATATGGATATTCATTACGGATACAGTGTCAACGGTGTTGCTTACCTGCATACAGAGATTTTAAAGAATACAGAGTTAAATAACTTCTACAGGATTTATCCGGAGAAGTTTAATAATAAGACAAACGGTATCACATTCCGCCGCTGGTTATTACACTGTGATCCGGAGATGACCGAATTTATCACATCCTTAATCGGACCTGGATTTAAGAAAAATGCAGAAGAGTTAGAGAAACTCGGCGCATATGTAAATGATGAGGAAGTATTAAAGAAACTTCTTGCAGTAAAAGGTACAAGAAAGACAGAGTTAAAGAATTATCTTGCAAAAACACAGGGCATCGAGTTAGATGACAACTCCATCTACGATATCCAGATCAAGAGATTACACGAGTACAAGAGACAGCAGATGAATGCTCTTTATGTGATCCACAAATATTTCGAGATCAGAGCAGGAAAGAAACCGGCACGTCCGATCACTGTTATTTTTGGTGCAAAAGCTGCTCCGGCATATATCATTGCAAAGGACATCATTCATCTGATCCTCTGCTTACAGGAACTGATCGCAAATGATCCGGAAGTCGCACCATACTTAAAAGTAGTAATGGTAGAAAACTACAACGTAACATTAGCTGAGAAACTGATCCCGGCAGCAGATATCCATGAGCAGATCTCCTTAGCTTCCAAAGAGGCAAGTGGAACATCCAACATGAAATTCATGTTAAACGGTGCCGTTGCAATCGGAACCATGGACGGAGCAAATGTTGAGATGCATCAGTTCGTTGGCGATGATAACATTTATATCTTCGGTGAGTCTTCTGAGGAAGTTATCAAACACTACGAGAAAGCAGATTACGTTTCCAGAAGCTACTACGAGAATGATGCAAACATCAAACGTGCGATCGACTTTATCGTAAGCGACCAGATGAAAGCAGTTGGATGTGCAGAGAACTTAGAGCGTCTTTACAACGAGCTGTTAAACAAAGACTGGTTCATGACTCTCCCGGATTTCGAGGAGTACGTTGCAACCAAAGAACGTATCTACGCAGATTACGAAGACCGTATGGCATGGGCCAAGAAAATGCTTGTCAACATCAGCAAGGCAGGATTCTTCTCATCAGACCGTACCATTGCACAGTACAATGAGGATATCTGGCATCTGTAAGATGCCATGCATCTTGTAGATGTTGTGTATCTAAAAAATTGAATTACGAATTCTTCCTAAGGGGGACTGCAAACCTGAGAACGGTTTTGCAGTCCCTTTTCTCTGTCAAAGAGTATCTAAAATCAGTCAATGCGATTCAAAACAGAATCGTGTCGTGGTGTATCACCGTTTATCATAGCAAATAAAATATGTGCGGAATGGCTTGAACAAGCTTTGGAGGTTTTATATAATAAAGAAAAGCATTCAAAAGCCATTTCATGTAACAAGGAGAAAGGATTTTTGAATGGCAAAAGAAAACAAAAAAGTAAAGAACAGCGTATTAATTGATTTATTTTATGAGGATGGCTTGCGGACCGGGGAGAGGTCTGGAGAGAAAAAAGGAATACAAAAGGGAATGCAGGAGAGAGAAATTGCACTCATAGTGAAGAAGGTGCGTCGTGGAAAGAATTTACAAATGATTGCAGACGAACTGGAAGAACCGGTTGACGAAGTCAGGAAGATTTATGAGGCTGTAATGAAAGCAGCACCGGATTATGATATAAAAATGATCCGTGAAAGTCTTGCATAAAATAAATAAAAATCATGAGCAGCCATGACACTTCAACAGTTAAAATATGTGGTAACAGTCGCTGAGAACGGCACGATCACAAACACGGCAAAAAAATTATATATTTCCCAGCCCAGCCTTACCAACGCGATCCACGAACTTGAAAAAGAAATGAATATCGTTATTTTTCAGAGAACCAACAAGGGTATCGTCCTGTCACAGGAAGGTGAGGATTTTTTAGGATATGCCAGACAGGTGTTAGAACAGGCTGCGATTTTAGAGGATAAATACAAGGGACAGGATGGAGGGAGAACACAATTCTTTTTACTTTTCCGAGGAGATTTTTTCACCTTCGGAGAGAAAGAAAAATATCCGTGTGAGAGACAGGGCAACGCTGTTTAATCTGCTGATCGGGTTAAATGGATATACGGTATGCAGTGGTGTGATCGATAAGAAGTTAAATGGAAAGGATATTATCGCCGTTCCGTTAGCGGACGAGAGTGAGATGCGGATCGGTTACATTATGCATCGAAAGGGAATGACGAGCAGGATCGGAACGGCTTATCTGAATGCGTTAAAAAAATATATGGAACCGGGAATAGGATGATCCTGGTTTCAAAATAATGAAATTGTAAATAAATGATTATAATAGGTTGTCTATAGTTTTAAGCTATGGACAACCTATTCCGGCGTTTCGTCTGACACACAGCGGTGTAAAACCGGAAACGGATGCGAGCCTTAGAAATATGGTGGAGGCAGCGAAAAAACTGAGGGCAGAACAGGCATAGAAATGGAGTACAGATATGAAAATTTCCGAGATATATACTAAGAAAAAGAAAAGTCTGTCATTTGAAATTTTTCCGGTTTGTTGATGACTGCAGGATTGCGGAAATAAATGTTCCGGTCATTCCGGGAATCATGCCGGTGATCAATGCGGCTCAGATCAGACGGATGGTAACGATGTGTGGAGCTTCTTTTCCGGTACGGTTTCAGAAAATTATTCATAAATATGAGGATAATAAAGAAGCGCTTTTTGATGCAGGAATGTCTTACGCATTAAGTCAGATCATGGATCTGCTTGTGAGTGATATCGATGGAATACATTTATATACTATGAATAATCCACTGGTTGCGAGAAAAATCTGTGAGGGAATCCGGCATTTATATAGGAAAATGGCTGAAATGGCTTGGAATATGCTGTGAGTGGAACATGATTTTATAATATTAGAAAGCTGTGGGCGAAATCAGAAAAACAGAGTCTGGTTTCGCCCGATTTTTTTAAAATTAGTTTACATAATATTGAAAAATGGGTGAATTATAAAAAAATGACTTTAATTCGCCCGTGATTTCCATAATCTTTGGGAGATTAATATTCAAAAATGTGTTTTTTCGCCCAATCGGCAGGTTTAATGGCAGATAGAGAGAATATTTTGGGTGAAAATCTTAAAATATATGAGAGATTCATCCATTTCTATAAAAATCCATAAGAAATCTCTACAATAAAAAGCAAAGAATGTCTTGACATATATAGACTATCTATATAATATATGCATAGACAGTCTATATATAGTAAAGCGAACAAAAATAAAGCGGGAAAACGAGGGAGGATTCATATGTTAAATAAATCACTGATCCAGGGCAGCCTTTCCATGCTGATCCTGCGTCTTTTAGATGAAAAAGACATGTACGGGTATGAGATGATCGAGACACTGCGCAGCAGATCGGAAAATGTATTTGAGTTAAAGGCAGGGTCACTTTACCCACTTTTACATACGTTAGAGGCAAATAATCTGGTCACTGCCTACGAGGATGACGCAAGCGGAAAAACACGCAAATATTACCACATTACCAGAGAAGGCAGACGCATTTTAAAAGAGAAAAAAGAAGAGTGGAACACTTATGCCGCAGCAGTCACCAATGTGCTCTCCTGCAGGGGAGCGGAGGCGTGTGTCTGAAAACCAGAGAAAACTGTATTTGGATTATATAAAAATATTGGAATAACACAGAAAGATATTGAGGCAGCAAGATGTTGGAATGATGCATAAAAATATTGGGGCAATAAAATTTTGGAACAACGCAGGAAAATGTTGAAAAAATACATAAAAAATATGAGAACAAACGAAATGCGAAAAAAGGGAAAGGATACATATTCATGGAATACACAGAATATATGGAAACTCTGAAAGAGCAGATCCAGAATAAACGTGCAAGATCGCTTGTGGCAGAAGAGATCCGGGGACACATCGAGGAACAGGCAAAAGAGTATCAGGCGGAGGGCATGAGTAAAGAGGATGCAGAGAGAGAGGCCGTGCGGCAGATGGGCGATCCGGTGGAGACCGGCTGTGCCTTAAACCGGATCCACAGACCGGCGTTTCCGTGGAAATTATTTGTGCTGGCGGTATTTCTGACCGGGGCATCCATGCTGATATCGTTGACTATTGACGCAAAAATCAATGAAGGCGGAGTACAGGCGGCGCAGGTCGGTTCGCTGCTTGTGGTCAATGCAGTCAGTTTTGCAATGATCTTTGTGATCATGTATTTCGATTACACATGGCTGTTTTTGCATATCCGTGCGGTATATGCTTTGTATATGATCTGCCTGTGTCTGGTGTGGTCGGGTGGCATCCTTGGAAACTATCAGACAGCGCTGCTGGCAAGTTACAGTGTACAGGTGCTGCTGCCAGTGATCTTTGCGGGAATTATTTATCAGTACCGGGGACAGGGATTTCAGGGAATTTTAAAATCAGTAACAGATAATCTAGAAAATAAAAATATATCTCAAATAATT